>JAEEGJ010026983.1_pt1 | contig 11585 bp, 9 predicted proteins | sample 8958761 | NCBI WGS metagenome assembly JAEEGJ01 (sample SAMN16246546, study PRJNA631951) | gut metagenome | biome: gut microbiome; feature: rumen; material: RS-attached | host: Bos | place: Iran: Karaj | collected 2018-10
AATCATTCCTTTTTCAAATAATCCATTACATAATCCAGAAGTACATCGCGGCTTTCGTATTCGCGATAAAAATTACCAACGAGTTCAGCAGTCAAAGGAATCTGTACATCCAGCGGCAGCGTGCATTCCCGGCTGTCGTCTGTGTCGATGTAGCGGCGGCCGTCAAGTTCGTAAAGCCAGTTTACAGGGTAAACTATATTACAGATTCCATCTGAAAGAAAGCTTACACCACCTGTTTCCTGGCAGGAGCAGTTACTAGGCATAAGTCCCATAACGGTAACATTTGGACACTGAGACAAAACCTTTACCAGAGAATCTCCTGCACTCACGCAATACATATCAACAAGAAGAATAACTTCAATATCGCTGAAGCGGCCGTCGGCCGGAACCTGAACTGTGTGAATCATTTCCTGTTTACCAAAAAGCTCGGTGCCACGCCTTGCCATTTCAAATGGAACTTTTGTAAAGAGACTGGCGGTTTCAACTCCCTCTGCCCAGAAGCCTCCCTGATTACTTCTTGCGTCGATAATCAGCTTTTTCATGCCTTCTTCCTTACGGGCTGTAAGCTCTTTTATAAGATGCTTTCGAACCTGTGGATTACGGTTTGTAAAATATGAAAGCACATCAAAAAACTCGCCAAACTGTTCATTGTAACGAACCATGTAGGCGGTATCCTTATTAATCATTACAGTATGAAGATTTTTCAAGTCCGGGAATTTTTTATATTTGTGCCAGGTCAAAGGAACAAAGGCCTGCTCCATTCTGTAAGCTCCGCTTCCCTTTGCAGAAAGTTCAACCTGAACTTGTTTTCCATTTTCATCAATAAAACCCGCAAGCGCAGTCGGCCGCTGAGAATCTTCTGTAATATCAGCCATCAGCAAAAGCTCTTCTGCTATTCCATACTGGCCTGGCTTGCCGTCTTTACGCTTGCCTTTTGTTGCAAGAATTACTGGTTTATATATTTCTTCATTTGCTTTTACCGGGAAAGTTTCTCTGCCATAAATAAACTCTACTGAATCAATTGCCTGGTTGATTTCTACTCCGTTCCAGCTGGTCATGGTCATCCAGTCACGAATTCCATTTTCCCAGGCAGAACCCTCTACATCAACAAGAACTGCAACAACACTTCCATCTGAAAGACGCAGCATACTCATTCCATAATCATGACCGCCCAGCATACAGATAGAAGACTCCCAGATATTCCAGTCATTAGCGTAGGCTCTTACATGGCCATCATAAAAATAATAAGCATAGGCCTGCATTGCAGCGGCAAAAAGCTTAGGATTTTTTGTCTCTTCGGCTTTTTGAATTACCGGCAAAAACTTTTCCCGAAGAGCGTCAAAATCAATTTTTTTCCAGTCTTTAAGAGAATAATATTTTTCCATATCTTTGGTTGTTGAAATAAAAGATTCAACGTAGCTCTGTCTTGTGTGATTTCTCATTGCTGAATCCCAGACTAGAGGTTTGTAAAGTGTATAAAGCCCACAAAGGATACAAAAGGCCGTTATAAGAGGATGCAGGATTTTATTAATGCGGGGCCAGAGTGAAGTTAGAGCCGGAATTATCAGCACAATAGAGGCTATATAAAGCCATAAATAATAATATCTGGTGCTCCAGAAATTGCCCTTAATTCTGAAAAAGGCAAAATGAAAAAGCGCCATAGCAAGGGGGATAAAGCAAAGAAGACGCCAGAGCTTGAGACTTTTACCTGCGCGAAGCAGCTTCTTATAAAACTTACGTAGAAAAACCGCAAGACAAATCAGTAGAATTGAAAAAATCCATATGACGGGATTGTTGGAAAAAACGCGGTTTAACAATAATAAAAATACATTTTTCATATTCATATTATAGCATAACAATAACTCAAAAAAAATAAAAAAACTTGACATATATATCACACTGCGATATATTATATCTAACTTCGCTATAGCGAGGTGCGATATATCGAAATGCAATACTAAAAGCGGACCTCGGCCTGCCCGCTTACTAAGGAGTTGAAATGGATGCAAAAATAAAGCGTGTTTATGTTCCAATGACAGAAACCGGCTTTTACATTCTCTTTTGCCTACAGGAAGAAATGCATGGTTACAATATAACTCAAAAGGTAAAAGAAATGACTGAGGGTCAGGTAGAAATTGGACCGGGCACAATGTACGGAACATTAGGAAAAATGGAAAAAGATGGTTTGATTGAGTTTGTTCGCGAGGAAGAAAAACGAAAGCTTTATAAAATCACACCAGTTGGAAAAGAAGTTTTGCAGTTAGAGATTGCAAGAATCAAAAGACTTTATAAGAACATAGGAGGACAATAATCATGAAAAATACAAAGACAATATTTAAGTTATTTACACTTTTTGAATATGAGGAAGAAGAAGCCTTTCTTGAAGAGCAGCATAAAAATGGCTGGAAGGCTGTAAGCTATAAACTACCCGGCTTTTATAAATTTGAAAAATGTCAGGCAGAAGATATGACTTACAGAATTGATTTTACAAATGAAAATGGCGCAAAGAATTCTGAATATCGACAGATGTTTGCAGATAATGGCTGGGAATTCCTCTGGTCTGTAAACGGTTTTTCAATCTTCAGAAAAGAACGTGCTTCTGCCAGTCTGGGTAATAACGAGATTTTTACAGACAATGCCTCAAAGCTTCAGATGCTTCAGAAGATTCAGCACCTGAGACTCCTGCCCTTTATTACAATTTTCCTTTGTGCTGTTATACCCAATTTGTTGAGGTCTATTAATGGAGACTTTCACAATTCTGCCATTAATTTATTTTTCAGCGTTTTTTTTAGTATAATGTTTGTATTTTATACATATGTTATTATAAAAAGTTATCTAAAGATCAAAAAGCTGAAAGAAAAACTTCAATAAAAAAAATCCCGTCATTACACTACTAATCTGCAATGACGGGATTAATTCCCACATTTTATTTAGATATCTAATAATTCTTTTTTACTTCATAAAAAATCTATGTTATAATTAGTTAATCTACATTTCTAAAAATTTCAAAAAGTATTAATTTCCTTATTAACTTAAAAACTTATGGTAAAACCATAGGTTTATTTTTTACTTTAGGAGACTTGTATGGAAGGAAAGAATAATACTGGAAAGACTTCAAATCAAAAAAAAGCACGCAGACTATTCTGGGGAATGCTGGCCCCGCTGCTTATTGTTACATTTACGGCCTGCAGCTTCTTTTATTATGTTTCAGATCTGATTTTAAAAGCCTATATGACAAATCAGCTGGAACTATCTGTTGAAAAATTAAATACAAAAGTTTCAGACAGTATGCAGCCAATCATTCTTAATGTAGATAACTTTGTAACTTTTTCTGCAGATTACGACGATGATGAAATTCTTCAACTGCTTCTCAATGCTTTTTCCGGTAAGCTCGATGAATATGCTTCCATGCTATATTACGCTCCTGTAAAAAAATTATCTGAAGGCAGAAAATTTATTAATAATCAGAATTGGATTCCCCCGGCAGATTTTGAGCCGACTGAGCGTGTATGGTTCCAGGAGGCTGTAAAAAATCAGGGAAAGACCACCTTCTCTACTCCATATATTGATGTAAATACCGGAGAGTTATGTGTTGCGATTTCACAGGCTGTTTATTCTTCTCAGGGAAAGCTTAACGGTGTTATTGGATGTGATATTCTTCTTAATCATCTTATTGATGCAATTAAGGAAATTCAGATTTCAAAAAATGCAAAGCTGGATTTAATTACGGAAGACGGCTTTTTCCTTACAAATGAAGACCCTTCAAAGGTAATGACTACTAACTGGATGGATGTAACAACCTATTCTCAAGATAAAACTGAATGGCTGAACGGAGAAACAAAAACTTATCTGGACAGAAAAAATTACTATGCCGTCTGTAAGATTGGAAATGCTCCATGGTTTGTTGTTGTTGAAGGACCAATAATGGATTTTAAAGGACGACTTTCGAATGTTATTCTTGTATTTGAAATTCTTTTAATTATCTTCAGTATTATAATGTCTGTTCTGAATATCAATACAATCAGAAAAATGAAGAAGGATGAACAGAAGCTTGCTGATCAGCTTTTTGAAGATGCACAGAGTCTTGTTGTTTCTTCAAAAGAAAATGCTGCAACAGCCCAGGATCAGAGTGCGGCAGTTAAAGAGATTGTCGCAACCATGGAAGATAACACTGCCCTTGGCGAAGATATTTCTCAAAAAATTAAAGACGTTTCCAGCGTTGCAGTAAAAACAAATAACATCGTAAGTGAAGGCGTTTCTTTCATTGAAGCAAATATGAAACAGCTGCAGGAAATTGCTGATACCAATATGAATACAATAAACGGCATTAAAGCCCTGGGCGAAAAAATTGAAAATATCTGGTCTATTGTTTCCCTTATTAATTCTGTTGCAGATCAGGCTAAAATCATTGCCTTTAATGCCGAGCTTGAAGCAAATAACACAAACAGCAGCGGAAAGAACTTCCACATTGTTGCAAACGAAATCCGCCGCCTTGCAGATGGAATTATCGAAAGCACAAAAGAAATCAAAACAAGAATTACAGAAATTCAGGAATCTTCAGACGACCTTATTCTTACCAGTGAAAACGGTACAGAAAAAATTAAGTCTGGCGTAGAAAATGCAAAGAATCTTGAAACCCGTTTTGAAAGCATAAAGAACGCTTCTGAAATTACAGCTGAAAGCGCAGAAACAATTACAACAATCATACAACAGCAGACTCTTGCCAGCGAACAGATTCTTATTACCCTTAAGCAGATTTCTGCCGGCGTTTCAAACTTCTCTATGGCAACGGAATATATTTCTCAAGCTTCTGAAAATCTTAAAACAGTTGCAACAGAGCTTAGTGAATCAAGTGATCAGACTGAGGGCGCAGATTCAGATGATTCTGAAAACGATGAAGATGATGAGGACACTCAGTACGAAAAGCCAGCCTCTACCGTGACCTCTGAAAAATAATAAGGGAGACCTTTTATGAACGAAGAAATTATTGAAGATATTGAATCAAAAGATGAAGTTAAAAGCGTTTCCCTTGATGATAAAGCAATGACAACCTGGCTCATATTTTTAATCTCCGAAAAAAAATATGCAGTGCGTTCCAGCGATGTTGTTGAAATTATCAGCGACCTTTCAATTTATCATATTCCTTTTATGCCAAAATACATAGAAGGTGTATTGAACAGGCGCGGTGAACCTTTTACAGTTGTAAATCCAAATTCGATTTTTGATGATGATCCTGATTCACCTCCCCCGGATAAATCCCTCTTTATGATTTTTAAAAGAGACGATGATCAGCTTTCGCTTCACATTTCGGATATACTTTTATTTACGAAAATTGAAGACACAGAGCTTAAGCTGATTCCGGATGCAACCGAAGAAAGCTTTTTTCTGGGAACAGTAACTTATGACGGCGAAGAAATTCCCGTTTTAAATCCAAATGCATTTGAAGTTCTTATAAGGAAAGATTGTGGAAAGATCTGATAATTTTACCTGCTTAACTTATGATACAATTGATTTCCTCATTTTAAGTAAATATGTTCTTTTTGGAATTTATATAGGAACTTCCAGCGAAGGGAATCGTATTGATTTTGAAAATGAAGTTTTGCCAAGACTCAATATAGGAAGCTTTCTGGAAAAGGAATTCCAATGCCAGCATACAGAAGACTGCAATGTAATGCTTATAATGAATAAGTCAGAATTCGATGAAGAAATTCAAAAACAGATTTCTGATTATACAGCTACAGCTTTTCCGGCAACGGGCAATTTTGCTGTATCGGTAAACACTTCTATATCAAGCAGAATTATGGATATTTCCTATTTAAAATTAATTCCTCAGGGAATCAGGAAAAGACTTAATGACTGTGGTGTAAGTGCAATAGGATTTACCGAAAGAAGGCAGATTCTTCTTTCACCGGATAATATATTGCGCAGCTTTTTGCGGGGGCATGTATGAGAATAATGATAGCAGACGACTCTGCGGTTGTAAGAACAATTCTTTCCCAGGGCTTTGCAAAACATAAAGAGATAAAGATTATAGCCTCCGTTTCAACCTGTCAGAAATTATTGAATAATCTGACTCTTGAAAATCCGGATATAATTATCTGCGGAAATGAAAGCTCGGACGAAGCAGAAAGAAACGCCTTAAATACAATTACAAGTACTTTTAATATTCCGGTTTTAATGCTTGAAGAAGAGACAGATAATTCTATTCCCTTTACTGCAAAGCTTACAGACTCTATTAAGAAACCAAAATTAAGAGAATATAATCAGGATTTTTTTGAAAAGCTTCTTCAAAAGCTGAATAGCCTGCTGGAGTTAAAACCACTATCTGATAGCAGTAACAAAACTAACGGTAACAAAATAAAGCTTCTATGTATTGGAGCCTCTACCGGAGGTCCAACTGCAGTTTCAGAAGTACTTTCTGGATTGGGAAATAACTTCCCTCTTCCAGTTCTTTATACCCAGCATATTGAAATTGGAAAGGACCAGGCACTTGTAGACTGGCTTAATGCAGTTTGTAAAAACGTAAAGGTTAAGCTCGCCCAGGATGGCGAAGAAGCAAAGGCTGGAATCGTATATATGGCTCCGGCAGACAGACATCTTGTAATAAGTCATGAAAGCAATTTTGGAAAACCTATTCTTAAAATTTCAGATGAAGAGCCGGAGCATTACCTGAGACCGGCTGTAAACAAATTATTTACGAGTGCCGCAGAAATCTATAAAAACAATGTTCTTGCAGTTCTGCTTACAGGAATGGGAGCTGATGGAGCTAACGGCTGCAAAAAAATCTGCGAAAATGGTGGCTGGACAATTGTAGAAGATAAATCTACCTGTGCAGTCTTTGGAATGCCGGCCGCAGCAATTGATATGGGGGCCGCAAAAGAAGTTTTGCCTCGCCCTGAAATTGCTAAGCGTATACTGGAAATGGTGGAGAAATGATAGAAGCTGCTAAGATAACCCTTTCAGAAGATATTCTCGACTCATTTATCAGTATTCTTACTACACTAACTGGTATATTACCTCGTGCAAGTCATAGAGACGGTATAAAATATTTTATTGAAAAGAAAATATCTGAAAATAATTATTCAATTGACCAGTATAGAAAACTGCTTTTTACAGACAAAGATTTAATGTCTGAATTTGTAAATGAATGTACTGTAAACGAAACCTACTTTTTCCGTGAAGAAAAGCAGTTTGCCTTATTGAAAAATAAAATCTTTCCTAAGTGGCGTTTTGGAAGTCAGGGAAAAGAAATCAGAATATGGTCTGCAGCCTGTTCTTATGGTGAAGAAGCCTACTCTCTTGCGGTTATGGCATTAACCTGCGGATTAAAACCTATAGTAAGTGCAAGTGATATTAATTCCGAAGTACTGGAACACTGTAAAAGCGGCGTATTCCTCAGTACCTCGCTGCGTTCTATGGATGGAGTTTCTTATCAGAATCTGGTTAAGCCTTATCAGCGGGAAGACAGAAAAATTGCCTTCCCGGAAGAAATCAAAAAGCATATTTTACCTATGCAGTTAAATCTGGCAGAACTGGATTCCCCGGCAAATATTCTCCGCCTGCCGAAAAATCAAAACATAATTTTTATCCGCAATGTCTTTATTTATTTTTCTATAGAATTAAGAAAACACATTCTTCAGACAATTACAGATAATTGCCTTGCAGAAGACGGATATCTTTTTGTTTCAATGAATGAAATTGCACAACTGGATTCTTCTGTTGTGCCTAAATCTCTTGAAAAAAAATCTGATGGAAATGTTTTTTATTTTCATAAAAAGGTAGCAGCTGCTGAAGGAGGAAATAAAAATGGCGCAAGTCTCTAATGATATTACTGAAAGCTATGTTTCCGAAGTAAAAGAACTGCTGGAGTCAGCCCAAAAGGACATTATTGCCCTTAAAGCAAATGAAGATGATACAGAAACCCTGAATCGTCTTTTAAGAAATCTTCATACCATAAAAGGTAATTCAAGAATGCTGGGCTTTACAACGGTTGAAAAACTGGCTCATGCGATTGAAGATATTTATAAAAGTGTAAAAGACAAAAAAATTAAAAATTCCGATCGTCTCATAAAACTGGTATTTTCGGTTGCCGAAAAAATGCACGGTTGTCTTTCCAGCATTACCCGCCGTGGTACTGACAGCCAGGATATAGATCTTTACCTTCAGTATTGCGATAAACTCGCTGCCGGCGAACTTATAGACGTCGATGCCTTTATAAAAGAAATAAACAAGAAAAACGGAATTCTCTTTGAAGAAGATGATGATGATTTAAATGAAAATATAAGCGATATTCAGTCCATCAGGATTAAGCTTTCAAGGGTAAATGAAATAATTACAGATTTTGATACTATGATTACCCGCGAGTTCCATTTAAAATCTCAGCTGGATGAGCTTAAAAAACTCGAAGAAAAGCTTGGCAGCCGCGAGCTTTCAAAAATCAGAAAGGAATTTGAAAACGATATCTATGCCCTTGAAACTTCAATTTTTGGAGTTCAGGAAAAAGCCTTTGATTTACGAATGCTTCCAATCAGCATAGTACTGCGTCCGCTGGAGAATACAATTGCACTGGAAGCAATCAATCTGAATAAAAAGGTAAAATGCGAAATTCCGGATACAGACATTGCAATCGATAAGGTTATTCTTGAAGAGCTGGGCGACATTCTTATGCACATAATCAGGAACGCTCTGGACCACGGCATTGAAAGTCCTGCAGAAAGAAAGAAGGCCAAAAAGAGCGAAGAAGGAACCATCAGCATAAGCTGCGTCCGCGAAGCCCGCTATATTGAACTGAAGATAAGCGACGACGGCCGCGGTCTTGATTACGATAAAATCCGCTCAAAGGCAATAAAGCTTTATCCTGAAAGAACAGATGAAATTAAAGGCATGACCGACCGTGAGCTTTCACAGTTCCTCTTCCAGTCCGGCTTTTCTACAAAAGATAATATTACAGCACTTTCCGGTCGAGGAGTCGGCCTTGACGTTGTATGGTCCAACGTTGAAAAAATCAAGGGCCGTATAAAAATTGAAAGCGAAGCCGGTAAAGGAACTTCATTTATCCTCCACTTCCCGCTTTCACTTTCTACCCTGCAGGGATTATTCATATTTTCAAACAAGGAAAAATATCTTATTCCATCCCAGCATATTGTTGATATCATTTACCGCAAAAAAACTGATTATATAACTCTGCAGAATCAAAACTATATCCGCTTTGAAGATCAGCTTGTTCCATGTTTCCCGCTTTCTACTCTCTTTGAAGACAGAAAGAGCGGACTTGCTCAGGACGAAGAACCTATTCTTATTGCCGAGTATATGGAACAGCGAATCGGTATCATTGTAGAACAGGTTGAACAATATGTTTCTCTGGTCGTAAAACCAATGCCTGAAGGAATCAGAAACTGCTCAATTCTTCAGGGAATTGTTTTTGATGAACATTATGATATTGTACCAATTCTTCATGTACCAGATATCCTGCAGCGCTTTAAGTCTCTGCGAGGCTATGATATTAAAAAGTTTGAAGCGGCAACCCAGAAAAAGAATATCCGCATTCTTGTTGTAGATGATTCAGTTACAACCCGTGAAATTGAAAAGTCAATTCTCGAGGGAGCCGGTTATGTGGTAGAAGATGCCTTCGACGGACTCGACGGTCTTGAAAAAGCAAAGGAAAAGCATTACGACCTGATTATTGCGGATCAGGAAATGCCGCGAATGACGGGCCTTGTTCTTCTTGATAACCTGCGCCGTCTGGACCAGTATAAAGAAACTCCGGTAATAGCAGTTTCAACAGACCAGAGCCGTCAGACTGTAGAAGAATTCCAGCGCCTCAAGGCTGGAGCAATTATTGCAAAGAGTGAGTTTAAGCGTGGAAAACTGCTTGAAGCAATCAAGAAGCTTTTGGGAGAATCATAATGGCAAAGAAAATACTTATTCTTGAATCTTCCGCAACAATGCAGAAGCTCTTCACAAAAACTTTAGATTCAAAGCAGTATTCAATTAAGTTTGAATCAGAAGCAAAAGATATTTTTACCAGCCTCGCAGACTTTACCCCTGATCTCTTTCTTTTGAACTGCAATATTTCAGAGCCTTCTTCCTTTGAAATTGTAAAGCTTACTCGCAGCCTGCCGGGCTTTACCGGTCTTCCTCTTGCCCTCTATTCAAATCTTCCAACTGCCCTTGATGAAGAATTTGCAAAGGAATGCGGCGCAACTTCTTTTATCCGCCTGGATGCAGAAACTCTGGTTAAGAATATTGATGAGCTTGCGGAGGTTGAAAGCCAGACTTCTGAAAAGTCAAAGACAGGAAAAAGCAAAAAGCCGGATAACGCCCTGCTCTTTTCAAGTGCCACAAAGCTCTTAAGCCAGAAGTCTTACAACTCTATCATAATTTCTAAGATTGCAGGTCTTATCGCTCAAATCGATAATCTTGAAGAAATGATAAAGGCCTATCTGCTTTTGATTGCCCAGGTCTGTGAGGTTCCTCTGGCCGCAATGTACATTCTGGAAAACGACGGACCTCACGGCTACTATGTATCTTCAAAGGATATTCCCCAGAAGGACATTGCAGATTTTCTAAATGTCTGTGAGCAGGACTTTGATAAAAATATGTCCGGCGGTATAAGTGCAAAGAACTCTGCAAGACAGATAGATTCTGAAAATAATCTGGAAAGATTTTTCAGCAGTGAGATACAGCTTTCCAGCTATGAATACAGAGTGCTTAAAACTGATGATGCTGTTCTTGCTACAATTCATATTGTTGCCCAGGGAAATATAATCAGCGAAAAATTAAACTATTTTGATTTCTGTATTAACAATGCAGTTAATGTTTTTGATAAGGCTCTGATTTTTGAAAAGAAAATGTATTTTGAAAAACGAATCCGCAGGGCCTTCAGTCGCTTTGTTCCGGAGCAGATTATCGACAGTCTTGTACAGCAGGCTGATGATACAAACCAGAAGGTGGGCGTTGGCGAAACCCGTTCGGTTGCAATTCTTTTCAGCGATATACGTTCCTTTACAAACATCAGTGAAAAAAACAGGGCCGACGTACTGGTTGCCTTTTTGAACAGATACTTTTCTACGATGGTAGAGATTATCAAAAAGCATGGCGGTACAATCGATAAGTTTATAGGTGATGCCATAATGGCAGAATTCGGAACACCGGTCAGCTACGAAGATAACTGCCGCCGTGCCGTAATGGCTGCCTACGAAATGCGCGATGCCCTGCCGAGTGTTGAAATGGGAGATCTGGTAATGCCGGACGGTATGGTTTTCAATATCGGTATTGGTATCCACTATGGTGAAGTTATTGTTGGTTCAATCGGTTCTAAAGATAAAACCGACTATTCTGTAATCGGCGATAATGTAAACCTGGCATCCAGACTCGAAGGCCTTACAAAAACTTACGGTACCCAGATTCTCGTAAGTGAGAGCGTCCGTCTGGATGCCGGAGAAGATTCTTTCTGCTTCCGCCATCTTGATGATGTTCGTGTAAAGGGAAAGAAAAATGCAGTTCCTATTTATGCGGTAGACCGCAGCCCGGAAGAATTCCCTGCAGAATACAAAAATGCCTACATTAAGGGAATGGAGCTGTAT
>JAEEGJ010026985.1_pt1 | contig 11585 bp, 4 predicted proteins | sample 8958761 | NCBI WGS metagenome assembly JAEEGJ01 (sample SAMN16246546, study PRJNA631951) | gut metagenome | biome: gut microbiome; feature: rumen; material: RS-attached | host: Bos | place: Iran: Karaj | collected 2018-10
CCTTGCCCGCACTCTACATCCTGCAAGGCAAGACAGATCCTGTGACTGGACTACCTCTATACAATATCGAAATCAACTTCTGGCAGGTGTTCATCGCCTCCCTATTGGGCGGCATCTTGGGCATCCTGTTCCTCATCCCTTTCCGCAAATACTTCGTCAAGGAGCAGCACGGCAAGTTCCCTTTCCCCGAAGCCACAGCCACCACGCAGGTGTTGGTCAGCGGACAGAAGAAGGGTAAGGACTCCTTGTTGTTGGTTGTCAGCGGCTTGATTGGCGGTTTGTACGACTTCATCGTTTCCACCTTCGGTTGGTGGTCAGAAACGCTCACCACCCGCATGATGGGTTGGGGTACAGCCCTTGCTGACAAAGCCAAACTGATGTTCAAGGTGAACACAGGTGCTGCGGTACTTGGTTTGGGTTACATCATCGGCCTGAAATATGCCTTCATCATCTGCTGCGGTTCTATGCTGGTGTGGTTCATCATCATCCCTGGCATGAACCTCATCTGGGGCGACCAAGTCCTTGACCTGATGAACTCAGGCATCACCGCCACCATCGGTTCGATGGCACCTGAAGATATTTTCAAGAACTACGCACGCCACATCGGCATCGGCGGCATTGCCATGGCGGGTGTCATCAGCATCATCAAGTCATGGAAAGTCATTAAGTCATCGGTGGGATTGGCCGCCAATGAGTTCAAGGGCAAGAAAACCTCTGCTGAACCCGTCGACCGCACCCAGAGTGACATCTCCATGAAATTTGTGGTCATCGGCATCGTAGCCGTGCTCATCGTCACCTTCCTGTTCTTCTGGTTCGGCGTGGTAGACAACGTTTGGCATGCCTTAATCGGCATCCTTGTCGTTGCCGTCATCGCCTTCCTGTTCACGACGGTGGCCGCCAATGCCATCGCCATCGTGGGCAGCAACCCCGTGAGCGGCATGACGCTGATGACCTTGATTTTGGCCTCGTTGGTAATGGTTGCCGCCGGACTGAGTGGTCCCAGCGGCATGACCGCCACCTTGATTATCGGCGGCGTGGTTTGCACGGCATTAGCTGTAGCAGGTGCCTTTATCACCGATTTGAAAGTGGGTTACTGGATTGGCACTACGCCAAAGAAACAAGAAATCTGGAAGTTCGTCGGCGTGGCTGTTGCCGCTGCCACCGTCGCTGGCGTCATTATGATTTTGAATAAGGCCTACGGTTTCGTTGGCGAAGATGCCTTGGTGGCCCCGCAAGCCAACGCCATGAGTGCCGTCATCGAACCGATGATGTCGGGCGGCAGTGCTCCGTGGTTGCTTTACGGCATCGGTGCCGCCATCGCCTTGATCCTCAACTTCTGCAAAGTGCCGGCATTGCCCTTTGCCCTAGGTATGTTCATCCCCATCGACCTCAACATTCCTCTGCTCATCGGCGGTGCCATATCATGGTTCGTCAGCAGCCGCAGCAAGAACCAAAAACTCAACGATGCCCGCTACAACCGCGGCACCCTCATCGCCTCAGGTTTCATCGCCGGTGGTGCCTTGATGGGTGTGGTAAGCGCCATCCTCAAGTTCTGCAATGTGGATGTCGTGGCCAAGACCTCCGACGGCACTCCGTTTGCCGAGATGCCCATGGCCGGTCTCGTCGCTTTGGTGATGTACATCTCTATCATCATCTATATGATTTGGGACTCAAAACGAGCCAAAGCGGAAGAATAAATGACTGCAACTTTTGACTGGAGTTGTGGCCGCTTCCACCCAACGGAAGTGGCCACAACCTTTTTTTGAGGTTCTTGTTAATCCTGACTGAATTATTCCTACTTTTGTGCCAAATAAAGCTAATAACCAAAACAACTTCTATATGAAAAGACTTTCTATGATTGTGGCGTTGTTGCTGATGGTAGCAATGCCAATGAAGGCCGAGCGCGTTTCGCCCGAAACTGCTCGCAAGGCAGCGACAACATTCTTGAACAACAATGGCGCAAAGACCACGCAACTGGCCGATCTTTCCAAAGAGGCGGGGTTCCAAAACCTATACATTTTCAATGCATCCCCAGGCTTCGTTGTGATGGCGGCCGACGACTGCGTACAACCCATTTTGGGCTATTCTCTGACTGATAACTTTGATGCCAAAGAAATGCCCGAAAACCTCAGATGGTGGTTGCAAGGTTACAGCGATGAAATCCAATCTGCCATCGACAACAAAATGAGAGCCACAATCGAAACCTCAAATATGTGGAAGGACTTAGTTGAGGGCAACTCCAAAGTTGGGAAGGCGACCATGGCGGTTGCTCCTTTGATTCAAACCAAGTGGAACCAAAACATGTACTACAACGACCTTTGCCCTGCTGTATCTGATGGCCCAAATGGACACGCATACACCGGTTGCGTAGCTACAGCCATGGCACAAATCATGAAGTATTGGAGCTATCCTTCAACTGGTATTGGTTCTCATTCCTACACTTGGAATGGACAAACCTTGAATGCCAACTTTGGTGCCACCACGTACGATTGGGATAATATGGCAGATTATTACGAGTATTATTATGCAAATGGAACCGACCAATATGCCAATCCGCTTCCCGAACCTTCTGCTGAAGAAATTGCTGCCGTAGCCACGCTGATGTACCACTGCGGTGTGTCGGTTGACATGATTTATGGAGGCAACAGCACTGGAGGCAGCGCGGCTCCAAATGCTTATGTAGCCAATGCATTGAAAACCTATTTCAATTATAAAAACACAGCGCAACACAAACAAAAATCATACAATTCAACCGTTTATTATACAGATGACGAATGGATTGCTATGTTGAAAGCAGATTTAGATGCCAGTAGGCCAATACAATATGGCGGACAAGACCCCAATGGCAACAGTGGTCATGCCTTCGTTTGCGACGGTTACAACAGCGATGATTATTTCCATTTCAACTGGGGCTGGGCAGGCCGTTACAATGGTTATTTCTCTCTCAACAATTTAGATACTGGTGCCAACAGTGGAGAAGCTGGCGCGGGCAATGGTGTTTACACCCGCGATCAAGAAGCCGTCTTTGGCATTGAACCAGGCTCTATGGTTCCTGCCCCGGCAAATCTCACCTATACCCTCAGCGGCTTGAATGACATCACCCTGACTTGGGATGCCGTTAGCGCCGCTTCGAGTTACAATGTTTATTGCGATGGAAACCTTATCAGCAATACAACATCAACGACCTATTCGGAAACGGCCCCGTTCGGCACCCACGATTATTATGTCCGTTGCGTTGATGCCAACAGCCAATTATCCTTGCCTTCCAACACCGTTACCGTTATCATAGATTATCCTACTCCCATCGTCACCGATCTCACCGCTACCCTTTCAGGTAATAATGCCAACCTTTCTTGGACGGCCCCTGAATGGTGTTATCCCGAGGAACCTTTGGCGACTTTGACTTATGGAGATGGAAACTTTAGTTCGTTAAACTCTACACAGTATTGGGCACACAGGTACCTTTCAGACAATTTATCGCAATATGCCGACAAAGCCATTTATAAAATCTCTTTTTATGCTTATGAAACAGGTTTTTACACATGCTATATTTACAAAGGTGCCACAGAGGAATCTTACCAAGGCGACAATATCTTCTGGCCATCAACATTGTTGACGAGTAAAAGCGTAGAGGTAAATAGCACATCAGAATGGATAGATATAGACTTAGATGAACTTGTAGCCATCGACGGACAAGATGATATTTGGGTTGTTATGCATGATCCTAATAATGGCAGTAATGGAAGATTTTCTGCTACTTTTAGCACCAACACAGGAAGCGACAATCATGGAGGCTATTGGGGACGATGGACCATGGGCGATGGAAGAAAAGGCTATGTGCTTAATGACGGGTATGCTTTCCTTATCCGCACCTGCGTCACTGATGGCACCTATACCTACAATTTGTATGATGGGACGAGTCAGGTAGCATCAAACATTAATGCCACAAACTACACTATCAACAACGTCGCTGGCAACACCGCCCATCGTTACACATTGAAGACCAACTTCAACGGAGGCTTGACTGACGCTTCCAACATGGCCGGCCTCGCATTAGGCAACGCCTCGTTGTCTTCATTGGCCTTGGCCGCCAACGACAAGATGACCATTACCGAAGGCAGCAAACTCACCGTCAGTGGCACCCTCAGCGATGTCAACGCCGACAACCTCATCCTTGAAAATGGCGCACAACTCGTCAATAGCTCAACTGGCGTGAAAGCCACGGTGAAGAAGAACATCAGTGGATACACAGGAGATGGTGGTTGGCATCTCCTTGCCTCTCCTATCACGGATGACGTAACACCCACTGCCGACAACGGCATGCTTGCCAACGAATATGACCTTTACACCTTCGACCAAAGCCAAGAAAAAGAATGGCGCAACTATGAAGCCCAAAGCTTCGACATCTGCAACAAAAACGGTTACCTTTACGCCAACAGCGGCAACCCCACCCTCAACTTTGCGGGAACATTGGCCGCCAATGTCGAGGCCACTCCTTTGGCCTACGATGCCAGCGCCTCTTTTAAAGGTTTCAACCTCATCGGCAACCCCTATCCATGCAACACATACGTCAACAGAAGCTTCTATGTCCTGAATGAAGACGGTTCCGATTTCACCTTGGGCAACAACCCCATCCCGCCTTGCGCAGCCATATTGGTTCAAGCACAAGGTACTGGCGAGAGCGTCTCTTTCAGCAAGACTGCCGCGAAAAACGAACCCGGACTCACCCTTTCTGTCGCCAAGGCCAACATGAGGGGTTTTGCCATTGTCGACCAAGCAAAGGTCTGTTTTGACGAGAAGGACCAACTCGCAAAATACACATTGAACGAACATGGTGGCAAACTCTACATCCCGCAAAACGGACAAGACTACGCCGTGGCCTGCGCCAATGGACAAAGCGAAATCCCTGTCAACTTCAAGACTGCCAAGGATGGAACCTACACCCTAAGCGTTGAAAATGAAAACCTCAAACTGGATTACCTCTATCTCATCGACAATCTTACTGGCAATGAGGTTGACCTGTTGGCCACACCTAGTTATACATTTGAGGCCAAGACTAGCAATTATGCTTCAAGATTTAGACTATTGTTTGCACCCATCAGCGAGGATGCAGATGGTGACAATGAGACTTTCGCCTACGTTTCCAATGACGAAATCATTGTCCATAACCCAGGCCAAGCCACGCTGCAGATTGTGGATATGATGGGACGCGTAATCATGGAAGGAGACGCAACAAATCGCGTCTCTACAACGAAGATGGCTCCTGGCCTCTATATTCTCCGCCTCATCAATGGCGAGAAGGTGGATATGCAGAAGATTGTGATTGAATAAGGCCCTCCGACAAACTCAGGGACCAAGTTTTTTTACTACTTTTGCGCCACAATTTCTAGCACAGTGGCAAGCATCTCACAGCAAATCTATAAAAATGATGCCCACATCGACGCGATAGTCAAGACTTTGCGCGAGGGTGGGCATTTGCTTTGTTCCAACCTGACAGCCTCATCGAAGGCCTTCGTGGTAGAAGAGACCTTCCGACAAATGGGCGGACAGCACCTCATCGTCTGCGCCGACAAGGAAGACGCAGCGTACTTCTACAACGACCTTGAAAACCTGCTTGGCGAACGCGGCATGGACTACAGCAAGAAGCAGGTCCTCTTCTACCCTACTTCCTACAAGCGTCCCTACGAACCCGAGAAGCCCGACAACACCTATATCCTCTCACGCACCGAGGTGCTGCAACGCGTATCCACCTCTGAACGCAAGACCCTGATTGTCAGTTACCCCGAGGCCTTGAGCGAAAAGGTCTTCACCCGTAAGCTCTTAGCCAAGAACACCTTCAAACTCAAGGTCGGCGAGAAGGTCAACCTCGATTTCCTCACCGACTTGCTCTATGACTACGAGTTCGAGAACGTCGACTTCGTAGTGGAACCCGGACAATTTGCCATCCGTGGCGGTCTGGTGGACGTGTTTTCCTTCGCCAACGACTATCCTTACCGCATCGAGTTCTTCGGCGATGAGGTCGACAGCATCCGCAGCTTCAACATCGCCGACCAACTCTCCATCGAACAGTTGAAACAAATTGTGCTGTTGCCCAACATGCAGGAACGCGCCTTCATCGAGGACCGCGAGGCCATCCTGCAATACCTGCCTGACACTACCACCGTATGGCTCACTGACATGGCCTTCTTCCCCATCCAAGTTGACAAGGAATACGACCGCGCCGTGGAAGCCTTCAAGAAGATGCAAGAGCAGGACGAGGAAGTGAAGGCATTAAGACCAGGACAATTGTTCAGCAAATCGGAAGAGTTGCTTTCTAGCCTCATAAAACACCCTACGGTTGAGTTCGGCGTATCCAGCAAACTCTCAACTGAACAACTGACAACTGTCACGTTCCATACGAAACCCCAACCTATCTTCAGCAAGAACTTCAACTTGCTCATCGACGACATTGCTGCGCACAAAGAGCAAGACTACCGCGTCATTGTGTTCTCCGAAAGCAGCAAACAACTCTCTCGTATCCAGGCGATTCTGAATGACATCAACCACAACGACGAGAGTCATCGTGACTTCGAGACCGAGACCATCGCCATCCATGGCGGCTTCATCGACGAAGACCTGAAGATGTGCTGCTACACCGACCACCAGATCTTTGAGCGTTACCACCGCTTCCACCTGCGCGACAACTTCTCCACCAAGCAAGCCATCACGCTGAAAGACCTCTATGAACTGAAGCCCGGCGACTACGTCACCCACATCGACCACGGCATCGGACGATTCGACGGTTTGGAGACCATAGATAACAATGGCAAACAACAAGAGGCCATCCGCTTGATCTACAACAACGGCGACCTGCTTTACGTGAGCATCCACTCGCTGCACCGCATCGCCAAATACAGCAGCAAGGATGGCACCGAACCCAAACTCAGCACCCTGGGTAGCGGTGCCTGGAACCGCCTAAAGAACAAGACCAAGAGCAAGGTCAAAGACATCGCGCGCGAATTGATTAAGCTTTACGCAGAGCGCAAACGGACGCCTGGCTTCAAGTTCTCACCCGACAACTACCTGCAAAACGAGTTGGAGGCCTCGTTCATCTACGAGGACACCCCCGACCAGTTGAAAGCCACCAACGACGTGAAACGCGACATGGAGAGCGAGAATCCCATGGACCGCCTCGTGTGCGGCGATGTCGGCTTCGGCAAGACCGAGGTGGCCATGCGCGCCGCCTTCAAGGCATGCTGCGACTCAAAACAAGTCGCCGTATTAGTGCCGACCACAGTACTGGCTTTGCAGCACTACCACACCTTCACCGAACGCTTCGACGGTTTCCCCGTCACCATAGAATACCTTAACCGCTTCAAGACCACCAAGCAACAGACCGAAATCTTGAAACGCTTAGAGAAAGGCGAAATCGATATCATCATCGGGACGCACCGACTCACAGGAAAAGATGTAAAGTTCAAGGATTTGGGCTTGCTCGTCATCGACGAGGAGCAGAAATTCGGGGTGGCCGTGAAAGAGAAACTGAAAGAGATGAAGGCCAATGTCGACACATTGACTTTGACCGCCACGCCCATTCCAAGAACCTTGCAGTTCTCCATGATGGGCGCCCGCGACCTCAGCGTCATCACCACGCCACCACCCAACCGCTATCCCGTGCAGACTGAGTTGCGCGGCTTCGACGGTGAACTCATCCGCGATGCCATCCAGTTTGAACTCGCCCGCAACGGACAGGTCTTCTTCATCCACAATCGCATCCAGAACATCATGGACGTGCACGACTTCATCTTGAAATACGTGCCGGGCGTGCGCATCGCCGTCGCCCACGGCCAGATGGAAGGCGCCAAACTGGAGAAAATCATGCTCGACTTCATCAACGGCGACTACGACGTGCTGCTCTGCACCACCATCGTCGAGTCAGGATTGGACATCCCCAACGCCAACACCATCATCATCAACGACGCGCACCGGTATGGCCTCAGCGACCTGCACCAACTGCGCGGACGCGTGGGCCGGTCCAATAAGAAAGCCTTTTGCTACCTGCTGACTCCACCACTCAACACGCTGACGCAAGATGCCCAAAAACGGCTCCGTGCCTTAGAGGAGTTCTCCGACCTCGGCGAAGGCATCAGCATCGCCATGCGCGACTTGGACATCCGTGGCGCAGGCAACATCCTCGGCGCCGAACAAAGCGGCTTCATCAACGACATCGGCTTCGAGACCTACCATAAGATCCTCGATGAGGCCATCCTCGAATTGAAAGAGACTGAGTTTCAGGATATATTTGACAAGGAAGAAGAAAAATCCTATGTCGCAGACTGCACCATCGAAACCGACATGGAAGTGCGTTTCCCTGCCGACTACATCAACTCGACGCAAGAACGCGTGAGTCTCTACAGCGAACTCGACCGCACCAAGACCGAGGAGAGCCTGATGCAATTCACCGACCACCTCATCGACCGATTCGGACCTATTCCCAAGCAGGTCAACGACCTATTGAACACCGTCCGTCTGAGATGGCTCGCCAAAGACCTTGGCTTTGAAAAAATCTTGTTGCGTCATCACAACATGACGGCCTATTTCGTCAGCAACCAGGCCTCGAAATACTACGAAAGCAGCACTTACATGCAGATCATGCAGTACATCATGAGCCATCCGAAGCGCACCGCGCTCAAGGAGACCAACGACAAGCTGCAACTCACCGTCAAGGAGGTGGAAACTGTGACGCAGGCGCTGGAATTGTTAAAAGAAATGAACCGTAGAGACGTTTCCTGAAACGTCTCCCAACGACAAATCATTATATATTCGAGACGTTTCAGGAAACGTCTCTACAAATAAACATCATTTTTCCCAGAAATCCGCACCCTTTGCGCCGATTTCCTTCGGGTCGAAGATGGGTTCCTTGCCTTCCTTCTTTTGCCGCTCGTAGGACCGTAAGGCCTTGAACGCCTTGGGAGAGAGCAACAGAATGGCGATGATGTTGATCCACGCCATCATGCCCACACCGATGTCGCCGAGATCCCACATCGACTTGGCCTCATAGAGGGAACCGAAGAACACCATGCCCACCACACCAAGGCGCAACACCCAAATCAGTACATGCTCCATCTTGCCTTTGCCAAAGAGGTAGACGAGGTTGGTCTCCGCATAGTAGTAATACGCCATGATGGTAGTGAAAGCGAAGAAAAACAAGGCGATGGAGATGATGATGCCACCCGTCTTGACACCTAGCAGCGTACCTAAAGCTGCTGTTGTGTAGCCTACACCAGGAGCGCCCATCTCCGTGCCGTTGGCAGCCAAAAGAAGATTGCCCGAAGCATCGAAGACATTATAGGTCTTGCAAGCCAAAATCATCACGGCCGTGGCGGTGCACACCAACAAAGTGTCGATATACACCGAAAATGCCTGTACCAGTCCCTGCTTGACGGGGTGCGACACTTTGGCCGCGCCCGCCACGATGGCACCCGTGCCTTGCCCCGCCTCGTTGGAATAGATGCCACGCTTCACGCCCCAGGCGATGGTCGAACCCAAAATGCCGCCCAAGACCTGATGCATGCCGAAAGCGCCACGCATCATGTCCATAAAGACTGAAGGCACCACTTTTGCATTGACAATCAAGACAACGATGGACAACAAGATATAAAGGATAGCCATGAAAGGCGCCACAATCTGCGCAACGTTGGCGATGCGGTTCACGCCGCCAATCACCACGATGCCGATGAGCACGGCTACCACAGCGCCAACCGCCACGGGGCTGATATCAAAGGTATTGGAAAAAGAGGCTGCGATGCCGTTGCACTGCACCGGCGGCAAAAGCAAACCGCATGCCACCACGGCTATGACGGCAAACAGCACGCCGAGCCATTTGCTGTGCAAACCTTTTTCAATATAATAAGCCGGACCGCCGCGGAACTGTCCCTTATGTTCTTCCTTATAGATCTGCGCCAAGGTAGCCTCGGAGAAGGCCGAACCCGCACCCAAGAAAGCGATAATCCACATCCAAACAATGGCACCCGGTCCGCCGTATCCGATAGCTGTGGCCACGCCTACGATGTTACCTGTGCCCACACGCCCCGACAGCGCCATGGAGAAAGCCTGAAACGAGGTGATACCTGTTTTTTGACTCTTGTCCGTCGAGAAGAGCAGTTTGGCCATCTCGCGCAGACGGCGCACCTGCACAAAGCGCGTGCCGATGGAGAAATAGAGCCCCGCCAAAAGGCAGATGGCCACCAAGGCCGGACTCCACACCCATCCGCTGATTGTTTGTATGATTTGTTCCATAATGTAATTCCTATTTATCCATTTTGAAGTCTGAAAAACTCTTTCTGTTGTTCTATCTCGCGTCGAAATTCTTCTTTGGTAGGCATATAAGTTAGATACTTCGCCGCAAAAAGTTGGTCGTTGCCGTTCAACACGCTATAGTGAGCTCTTGAAGAATGATACGATAGTGAGTCCATGACAGTCTCAATAGTTTTAGGGGCAACAAATGAGTATACAAATCGACTTCATTGAATATTCCCGTCTGTGATGGTACAATTTCAGATTTTCCACTCGCTGCGTGGAAATTGTTTCCCGTCTCTTTATCTAATTTTGCACTCATTGCGTGCATAATACTTTGAGCAGATTCCCCGCCAGATTTTGCACTCACTGCGTGCAAAATCTCTGTGGAATCAGAATCAGACACAGTTTTTACCTGAAAAAGGACCTCGTGTTTCTGATAAAAATCTATGTAATTATATAGATTTCTCCACGTAAAACCTTTGCCATATTGCGCAGTTAACGCACTCGCCAGTTCTTTTATTATTCTTTCTCCATACTCTGCCCGTTTATCTTTCAACACCTCAAGTTGGATACGCATACCAAGCAGCCAGTTTCGCTTGATTAGCACTTCGTTCACGGCACGGTAAGCAACGGCTTGAGCCTGTTCAATAATGCTGCAAGCGTCCTTATACAGTCCTTCGGCTTCCTGCATCATAGCTCGAGTGTCTTCGGGATTACTCCTATTATCGCTCATAATGAAGTGGTTTATGGCGCAAAAATAGGTTTTTCCCTTCAATTATCCAATTCTTCAAACAAAAACCGCCTTCACCATCAAATCCTTCCCTCCCTCACCCCAACAGCCAGTCAATGGCGGAAACAATATGTATTTTGGTGCCATCAACCTCAATGTCTCTTGTTGGCGAAAACGCGACAAGGGTAAGGTTGTCGCATTTCAAGTCCTGCGAGGCTTTCAGCATGGCCGAGGTCTCCCGATTAAGGGCTTTCTCTTTCTCAATGTCGTATGCCACTTGTATCAATTCAACAGGTCGATTACGGTTGCAGACAACGAAATCCACCTCTTTCGAACGGGTCGTAGGCTTGTAATAATAAACATCAAGAAATTCCTTCGTGCATCGTCGCAGCAACTCTATGTAGACCACATTCTCCAAACGCCATCCTATGTTTTCCCCAGCCATGGAATAGCTTTGGTTGTTTTCGAGTCCCGTGTCAACAACGTATGATTTCTCACCTTGTATCCGCTCGCGACTTTTATAGGAAAACTTCGGCAACAATTGTATCAAAAACGCTTGCTGTAAATAATCGACATA
>JAEEGJ010026987.1_pt1 | contig 11584 bp, 14 predicted proteins | sample 8958761 | NCBI WGS metagenome assembly JAEEGJ01 (sample SAMN16246546, study PRJNA631951) | gut metagenome | biome: gut microbiome; feature: rumen; material: RS-attached | host: Bos | place: Iran: Karaj | collected 2018-10
TCATTAAGTCAATTGTATTCCAGATACCCTCTCTAAAATAAAAGTTCTCCTCATCACAAAAGAATTTACAATCGAAAGACAATTTATAATTACTCATTTTTATGCTCCTATTCCCAGTAATCCTGTCATTATAAGATGATTATTTAATCCATCTATTTTTAATTTTTTTTCACCCTCTCTTTTCTTAAAGCCGGCCCATACACAAAAATTTAAATTTAGTGCAGCTGCCATAAGTCCACAATTCTGCATAATACAACCACAATCTGTATAAGCAGCAGCAAGTGACAACTCGCCATATTTATGTCTTTCTTGAGAAAAATTATTTACGCAACAGATAAAAACAGAAGGAGAAAAATTTTCAATTGGTATATAATCTCCAGATTTGTGATCATATCGTTTTGTTATCAAAAACGAATCTAATGAAACAACCGGCATATAAGGTAACAAAGTATGAGAATCTGGTTGATAAATATATATTCCAGGTTCGATTCCTTTCACATTATAAATGACAAGATACAGTTTAATTGAATACATTCCTCCACCTGATGGAGCTGTATATTGATGTCGATGTATTTTTACGTTATTTAAAAGTACTAAATTATCTTTTACAGAACCTTTTGAATAATAAAGGAAATCAGAGAGATCCTGTTTTGATAAAGCCTCTCCTGAAAAAAGTCTTGAAGAATGTCTGTTTAATAAAGCATCCTGTAACGATACTCGAATTTTTCGTGGCTGTGGAAGTTCTATGGAGTCTTTGAGGTTTTCTTTATACTCATTCTCCATCAAAGAAATAATGTTTGTCGAATTATCCATGAATTCAGCAGTCGCAATTATCGGTCCCATCTTATAGCAGTTTTCATAATTTGAGAGATACAATTGTGATATGAGTTGATTAGAACTAAAGAACTTTCCTTTAGTATATAAATCTGTTGATTCAACTCCTGCATTATTACAATAAATACTTTGTGTATTATAGGTATTATCTGATCCTTGAAGTACCTTTAATAAATCTATTTTTTCCATTTTTTTACCAACATTCTTAGCTACCTGGATTTTTTTTAACTAACTAGTTGAAATATTAAAAATACTCCAAGTAGCCAAATTAAAATTAAGTTTTATACTAGAAACTTATGCTTGCACATGTACATGTACAAGTGCATGTTCCAGCACCCAATGACAGTTCACATGAGAACTGATGAACAGTAGCGAATGTGTTCTTTGTTACAATCATTTTTTTCCTCCTTTTTTTATAGTTTTTTTTGTATTCGAACACGATTTCACTATACTTCAGCTTTTTAAAAAATTGGGAAAAAGTTAGACAAGAGGTTATTTTTTTTGATGAACGGTTATAAAATTTAAGATATAATAAAATTATGTCAAAAATTTCTATAAAAATTGTCCCGTCACTTTATGATATTGAATTGCAGATTCTCGCACCAAGACAGACAAAAGAAGTGGATGAATTATATAATACGATCAATCATATTGTTAATTATGATTCTGTAGAATTCCCTTGTTTTGATGGCTATGATATTATCAGTGTGCCATTAAACAAAGTAACCCACTTTTTTACGATGGATAAAAAAGTGTATATAGAGAATGACACCCAGACTCTTGAAGTAAAAAAAAGATTATATGAAATAGAAGATTTCTTATCTGAAAAAAAGTTCAGTCAATTCATCCGTGTATCAAAAACTTCGATAGTAAATTTCGACTATGTAAAAAAAATCGACATGAATATTAGTGGATTAATTTTTCTTGTTATGGAAACTGGAAAAAAGATTCCAATCTCCCGACGATATTATTTTAGAATTAAAGATTTCTTAAATAAAACATTTAAGGCTATGGAGGGATAAAAAAATGCTGAAACGAATATTACACACAGGAATGATTGGAGCTTTAGCAACAGAATTCTTTGTTATTTTATATTTCACTTTACAATCACTATTTAAGGATTCAAATGTTCTGACACTTGTATCTCCGATGCTTCTTGAAAAATTTGGATCTCAGAATACTGCATTTCTATTTCAGTTTATTCTGGTTGCAATTTCCGGAATAATTTATGGCATAGCAACTAATATTTTTAAAGTAGACTTTTTTCCCCGCATAATTCAATTTATCTGTCACTTCGTTATTGTTATTATCACATGGTGTGTTTCAAGTTTACTTTGCTGCTGGATAAATAAAAACCTTAAAGATCTGTTTATTTATATTGGTATTTTTTTCTTAATTTATGTTTTTGTCTATTTTATTATTTTAACTATTGAAAGGATTGAAATCTCATATTCAAATAAAAAAATCAATTCAATAAAAAGTAAAAAGTCAGAAACAAAATAGTTTATCTGCCATTGTACAGTCAAAATTCTCTTCCTGTCACTTTTTATGACCTGTCATAACCAGTTTATGACCTACCGCTTTCATACCTCTGTTTTATAATTTTATTACCCGTTCGTTGAACGAGAAAATGCAAAAACTATATTAACAAAACGGAGGTAAACAATGAACTATCAGTCACCAACAGTTGAATGTTTAGGTGAAGCAGATATGAGTTCTGTAATGGGTGCTTACGTATGGGCCGTAGGACCTGTATTTGTTGCCGTAGCAGCAGTTCTTTTATTAGTGCTTACCGCTATTGATATTACTCCATAACGATTCAAATTATATGAAGTAATACTCTCCGGGCAAATAGAAATATTTTTTTATTTGCCCATTTTAACATTTACGAGGAAAAAAATGTCTGATAAAAAAAATATTTCTGTACAGGAAAAACATGCCTCTATTGTAAGAGGTCCTATGCAGGTTGCCTTCGATATAACAAACAAATGTAATTTTAAATGCTTACATTGTTATAACAATAGTAGTGAAAACAATCGAATCCCAGATGAACTTTCAGATGCTCAGGTTATCAGGTTTATTAAAGACTTATGTACTATGAAGCCATTGAATGTCTGCATTTGTGGAGGAGAACCTTTATTAAGATTTAATTTAGTGTGTAAGGTTGCAAAACTTTTATCATCGCATGATATTCAGGTTTCAATGGTTACAAACGGTTTTCTTATGACAGAAGAAAAAGCCGCTGCGTTATTAAAGGCTGGAATATCCAGAATTCAAATTTCTGTAGATGGAGCAACAAGTACTTCTCATGAACATATGAGACAAATGCCAAACAGTTTTGAAAGAGCCTTAAACGCATTAAGACTTTTAAACAAAGTAGGCTTTACTCAAGTTGGTGTTGCGTTCACACCAACAAGTTTTAATTCAAAAGAAGTTATTGATGCTTATAAGATCTGTGAGGAAATTGGAATTTCAGAATTCCGAATTCAGCCACTTATGATATTGGGACGAGGAAAAAAGAATATCAATGAAATTCTTGCTACCCCAATGCAATACAGAAATCTTGTACGCGACATTAATTATCTGATCAGCAATAAAGGAATGGCAAAAATCCAATGGGGAGATCCTATTGATCACCTTATACGCTTTAAGACTGTTGCACAACACTTATATGCATTCCTGAATGTTCAGTCAAATGGAGATATTGTACCTTCGCCTTACCTTCCAATTTCGGTTGGAAATATTAAACGAACATCAATTCTAAAATACTGGAAAAAAGGTTTGCCAAAAATCTGGGAAAGTCCTTTTATACAACAGTGTGCTGAACAGATAAAATGTGTACCTGATTTTGCAAAGGAACACACAGGTCAACCAATAGTCTGGTATGACGAAAATATAAAAATTGATTTGATAAAAGAAAATAAAAAACTATTTGCATAATAAGGAAAACAAAAATGAGTATACAAAAATCTATTCCAATATTTGATAAAAGTAATCTTGCCTATATAAGAGAAGAAAAAAAAGGATTTGTAACATTGATTTCAAAGAATCATCCGGAAATGAGGGAGCTTGTAATCAATTCAACATCTAATGAAATGCTTCAGCTTTGTGATGGAAATAATTCTGTAGGTGATATCTTAAACTCACTTACAAAAAAATATTACAAAGTTCCAGAAGAAGTTCTTAAAAAAGATTTGAGTAATTTATATGGTAATATGTCACGTCTGGGAATTCTTGACTGGAAGACAGAAAATCCATTTATTCTTGAACGTGAAGTTATTCTGGATGATACACATTCTCTGAAAGTGTGTTCTGAAGAAAATTTCAGAGAACTGTATAACTTTTACCAAGATGGTTTGAACAACAAATTTTCTCAAGCCGAAAATATCGTTTACTTTTGTCCTTATACTATTAAAGATGAATATGGAGAAATTTCAATTCGCCAGAAAATTTTCAGCTATACAGAAGAATTTTTTGCCCTCTACAACAAGGATAAATTAGAAGGACTTCTTTCTATTAAGTTACCTATGAATCCTTCACAGAGTGCAATGATCAGAACCTGTATAGTTCAAAAAAAATATATGGAACCATTACTGAACTATGGTTTTGAAACTCTTCCATATATTTCTGTAGTACCTGTAACTAAAGTAAAATTTATGACTGACAAAATGGCTGAAACAGATTCTACAAAAATAATCTCAGCATATCTTGAAAAAGATTCATTTGTGTCTGAAGGTATTTATAAAAATGAAATCGGATTTGGCCATGATATAACAATACTCAGCAGATTATATGATGAGAAAACCGTTTTATCTATAAACAAAAAGAGAAATATACAATGGTAAATCATAGAAGAAAAACAGAGCTTTTTTGCATTCTGATATTGATATCTTTCTCCAGTTTGTTTTCAATTGAAATCACAAAAGAAGATATTATAGCAGCAAACACTCATAAGAATTCTCAAATTCAGACAAGTATTATTACGCAGAAAATCTCTTTTTTTCAAAATAATAATCTCACCGATTACTTCTATATCATTTACAATAAAAACAAGTCTGTTCGTATTGAAATGAAAAATAATGTCAATGATGAAAAAGCAATCGAAACTTTCATTTATGATGGTACAGATTATTGGAAAATCAAGGCCGGGATGAAAGAAAAACTGGAACTGAAAGATAAAGTCTATCAGAATGCGGTTTCTTCATCCTGGCTGTCTTTAATTGAAAATCCGGGGTGTGTAATAACATTCCAGAATGATGAAATAGTTCAACTTAATAATACTATCAATAAGGATAACTATGAATTCATAATTCAAAAAAAAGACTTGAGTTTACAGAAAATTACTGTAACATCCAATAATAAGACTGTAACTGTACTAATAAATGATTTTTATGAGATTGAACCCGGATATAAAGTTATAAAAGACTGTAGTGTATTCGAGAATGACAACTGTCTTTATAAGATTATTATGATTGATATAAAAATCAATAAGACCATTCCAGATGATTACTTGAATGTAAGTAAAATAAAAAAATTTAATCTAAAGGATGCAATTAATAATTTATTTTAAACTGGAGGAACTATGCGCTTAAAAAAAATTATTGGATTTTTAAACAAAAGAAAAGATGGAATCTATGAAAATGCAGGTTTTATAGGAGGCACCGTTACCGGCATTCTCATAGGACTGTTTGAGATTTTTATTCTTCTGGCTTACAGTGACACTTTAAAATCTACGCTTGAAACTCAGATATCTATGTATTCAAATATGTCTGTTAATATAGATTTACTTTATATTGCAACAATAATCCTTACACCGCTTTTAGTAATTCTAATACATATGTTACTCGGTGTGCTGTTTGGAATGACAATTTCAAAAAAGCTTAAAGACAAAAAGATTCTGATTCTTTTTGTATCTGTAATCATAGGAATCTTATTTGGATTTATAACAAGCAGTCCAATCTCAAGAATAATTACAATCATAATTATTACTGCAACCTGGATTATCTTTGGCATAATACAAGTTTTACTTCTCTCTAGATTTGAGCATAAAAATGAAGAACAATAATTTATCTTTTAACAATTACCTGCGACTATATTTTACCTGTGTTAAAGAATACATTCCGTTTATTATTATTGGTCTGTTTTTATCTATCGTAAGCCAGTTTTGTGCCCTGCTTATACCTCTAATCTCAAGGTACATTCTTGATGACATAATAGTAAATTCTTTTTACAGTTATCTTCTGCCCGCTTTTCTCATAGGCATCGGAGTAAGTCTGATTTTAGTTGCATCATCTTTTTTTGCAAACTACTTTTTATATATCGCAAATGGACAGGGCGGTATAAAATTAAAGAGTCAGTTTTTTGCAAAAATGCAGCTGATAAAAATCGGAGATATAAATAAATACGGAAACGGAGCATTAACACACAGAACTATTTTTGATCTGGATAACATTATAGGGTATTGGACACAAATGGTTGCAACCATTCCCCTGATATTTACTTTTATTGCCGGCACTATAATCATGATAAAAATAAATATCAAGATGACTATTTATATTTTTATAGTTTCGCTGGTTCAGTTAATAGTTATAGTTCTTTTCAGTAAATCAATAATCAAAACTTCCTATCAGATTAAACAAAAAAGTGAAATGGTAACTTCAAATATTATGAAGTTTTTTGAAAAGATTGAATTAGTACGTACTCACGGAACTGAAAAAACGGAAAGAGAAATATTCAGAAATAATTTGTTTTCTCAGTTTAAAACCTCAAAGAAATATTTCTTACTTGGAAAAGGATATAATAATACAACCTCTTTACTTTCATATCTCTGGGTATTAATTGTTCTTTTTACCGGTGGAATATTTGTAAAAAATGGAGTTTTATCCATTGGTTCCTTGCTGGCATTTATCATGCTTATGAATGTTTTAAATGGCCCTATTTTCAAGGTATCAGAACTGATAATAACCTATCAGGATATGAAAGCTGCAATACACCGCGTCAATGAACTGAACAATCTTGATCCATATATTACAATAAACGATAACGCAAAAACAAATATAGAAAATATCTTCCCTATTGAAATAAAGAACCTTTCTTTTGGGTACTCGACAGATCATAACATCATCAATAATATAAATCTTACAATAAACAATAATGAATTGATAACACTTGTTGGAAAAAGCGGTTCTGGAAAGACAACTTTCTGTAAGCTTCTAGCACGTTTTTATGATATCAATGAAGGTGAGATTTTATTTAATTCAAACATAATCTCCAATATAGAGCTGGAAGAACTAAGAAAAAATGTACACCTGAGTTTACAGAATATCTTTGTTTTCAATGATACATTATGGAACAACCTGACATATGGATTATCGGAACAACCGGATGAGTCTAAGGTTTTTGATGCGATGAAAGCTGCCGGAATAGATTTCTTTAATAAGCTTGATTCAGGCTTTGATACAATCATCGGGCAAAATGGAACGAATCTTTCTTTAGGAGAATGTCAGAGAATTGCCATAGCGAGAAGCATTCTGATAAAACCTAAACTGCTTGTTTTTGATGAGCCAACCTCTTCTGTAGATCCAGAGACAGAAAGAGTTCTGCATAAGGCTTTTTTAGAAATGAAAAAGAACTGTACAATCTTAATTATTACTCATAGAAAATCTACACTTAGTATTGCCGACAGAGTTTTATATTTTAAGGATGGCAGTATTACTGAAGAAAGCAAAACTTCCAGAAAAATTCTATCATTTTTTAAGGATGAAAAAAAATGAAAAGATTTCTGATTTTCTGTCTTCTTATAATATTATTCGAGCCTGGTTTTTCATTAGACAGAAAATCTTATTTACAATTAAGTTTTGAAAATTCAGAAAGACAGATATCTGAGTTCTCATGTGGATTTGCAGCAGTTACAACTGTTCTCAGAACCTTCTTTGAAATAGATATTTCTCAAGAAAAGCTTATGGAAGAATACGGAAATGATTTACTCAAAGAACACAGAGGTATCAGTTTTCTGGATATGAAAAAAATCTCAGAATTATATAATCTGACAGCAATTGGCTTTTCAGTAAATTTTTCTGCATTTGAAGAATTTGTAACATATTCAAAAGTCCCAGTTATTGTCCACGAAATGAAAGATAAAAAAGATATTAACTCCGGACATTTTATAATTGTTCTTGGAGAAAAAGAAAATTATTTCTATATATTGGATCCCACATATGGAGAACAGTATGTTTCAAAAAGCAGTTTAAAAAAGACAATGACTGGAAATATTCTTCTTATTTTACCGCCAGACTCATCACCTGATAAAGACTCTCTTGTCAGTTATTCTCATAAAAAAATGCAGGAAATACTGAATAATAACAAAATGGAGAAAATGAATTTTTATGAAAGCTATTATTAAAAAAATTATTATCCTTTGTTTCTTTACTTCAATTACAAGCTTAATCTGGGCCGAAGCTGATGATTCAATCTTTGAATCAAACTTTAACGGCAGCTCATATATGCTGTCAAACACAACATCATTTATTGATAATAATCAAACTGGCCTGCACAATATTTCATTCGAAAATAATACGAATTTCAGTTTTTGTATTAAAGGAAAACATACACTCTCAATAAACATTCCTTTCCTGTTTTTATATAACTACCAGTATACAGCAGATGAAGAAAACAATGTTTTATTCCTGAATATAGAAAGTATAAATTTATCGTATAATTATTTATTTAAATTTGAAGCGTTCTCATTAAAAACAATAACAACAATATCATTTCCGACAAATTATAATCTTATACAAAAACGGTCATCCGGCACTACAGAAAATGTAATAATAAATACACTCGAAGAAAATAATAATGCCCAGTTAAAAAAAGCAAATAATACAAAGCTTGGATTAGGCTTATCATTTATTCTTAAAAAAGATCCTTTCATGCTTTTTCTAACCCCTTCCGTAACTTTCCCACTTTATAATTTTGATGTTACAAACATCGGGTTAGAAACAAGCGGATACTTTCTTATAAATTCCTCAATTGACTTCATTGGAAAAAATATATTGCAAATTTCTTTCTTGAATACCATCCCGAAATGGCAGACTACAGATGTAATATCTGCAGGAATTGTATATAATCTAAATACCAGTTCAAAGATTGAAGGACTTGTTTCAGCCTGTTTTATTACTTCCAGAGTTTTACCAGGCTTTTCACTCAGCTATAAATACACCGGTAAAGCTTTATGACAATAAACAAGAGATTATCATTCTTTCTTCTCACACAGCTTATTCTTATTTGTATATTCGAAATTATCTCTCATCTCCTGAAAATCCCCATTAATTTCTTTTCCGTGTTATATATGTTTTTCCCATTTTTAGGAGTGATAATTACAAAACTTCATTATGGCATTCCTTTTGATTATTCTGTCGTAAAAATTAAACTTTCAAGATATTATTTATATGCAATTCTGATTCCTTTTATCATCACTTTTATATCAATTTGTTTTGCATTGATTTTCTTTAAAGACACAAAACTTTCCTTATCTTTTTCAGGACTTTCAAAATTGGGGTTGTCGGGAAGTTCAACCCCTTACACTCTTTCACAACTCGGCTTATTATTTCTAAAAAGCATAATATTAGGCTCAACAATAAATGCATTCTTTGCATTAGGAGAAGAAACTGGCTGGAGAAGTTTTTTAGTCACAGAACTGCAACCATCAATGAATAAATATAAGATGATAATAACCATTGGTTTTATATGGGGACTCTGGCATATACCATTGATTCTGGCAGGAAGCAACTACCCTAACTATCCGATTACAGGCAGTTTTTTAATGGTTATATTCTGCATACTGACAAATCCAATATATATATTTCTTTTAAGATCCAAATCCATAATTCCAGGGGCAATTTTTCATGGAATGATAAATGCCCTTTCATCAATATCTATTGGAATGATTGAAGGGCAGAATGTTCTTACAGTTGGGAATTTAGGTATTGCAGGGCTAACAGGTATACTTTTATTTGATATAGTTCTCTATTTTGCAAGCAGAGAAAAAAAGAAATAAATTATTAACCTTTTACTTTGTCTTCATCATATACAATTTCGAATTCTTCGTATCTATTTAAGAACCCATGTTTATCGCCAACTTCGAGAATTGTATAAACACATTTTAATCTGTTTTTTAAGGCACCGACACCCAGATAAACTTCAGGGGCAATTGCATCATATTTTATATGCTGCTGTATTTTGGTCAGAATTTTTGCATCTCTCGCATCCAGACCTTCATATTCGGCAAGATTCAGACGTTTATTATTTTCTTGATTTATTGAATTATCAATATAGTAAAAAACAAACAGATAAGATATTAGTATCACAAGGCTGCTTGCCATTCTGAAAACCAGTTCAACAAGTAATTTCCTTACTCCAAACCTTAAGGAAACTAAAGACAGTAGAAAATATAATAAAACACTTAATGAAACTTGTATTTTCTGATTTTTGGGATTCATTCCTCTTGCAAATAAAGAAGTAATACCAACAAAAAACATAGCTGTAGCCATTGAATTCCTATAGTCAAAACTACAAATAACACAATACAAAAAGGAGATAATTGTAATAAAACCAATTTTGACCGGAAAGATAGCAAGCAATATGCAGAGAATAATACAAACACAATTTATTGAAAATACAAAATACTCAGAAAGAGAGTCTAACCCATAAATATTAGTATCAATTTCAACAATTCTAAAAATATTTGATATTAAAAGAATTATCGATGCCAAAATAGCTGAAATGCGGATTCCTGTTTGGAATTTTTCTGAATAAATACTATGATTTCCCATAAATTGTTTCCATTTTTATATTTTGAGATTTTTTTATATAGTATATTATACCAAGAAATCACTCAATCTTTCTACCATGCATATGCAAAAACATCTGAATAAAAAAGCTCATCCAAAGCTGGACAATCTATTTTTGAAAGTTTATTCAAAAGATCATTTTTTATTGATTTGTAATTCCATTTGCCGCTCACAAGAGGATTATAGATACCATTTTTTTCATCTTTCTGAGAAGAACGCTTATAACCTTCAAGCATCTTTAGGGCAAGCAGATTTATTCCATGCCTAATGATTTCTCTATTACCGCCTTTGAAATTAGAAATTGCTTCAAGTCTATTAAAAATGTCGTTATCATCTGAAGGTACATGTGCACAGTATTTCTGGAAACCTTTTAATTCTGCAAGATACAAACATATATGGGCAATAGCTGTTCTTTCAGGATCTTCACAATTTGCAGCAAATGGAATGGTTGCAATAATCCGTGCAGTAGTACTATTAGAGAGCTGATTTTTTTCTATATCTGTAAGTCTGAAAACAATAGCAGATTCCTCTACTATGTAGTTCCATTCTGGAAGATTCCATTGTTCTACTTTTTCTGCATAGGCTAAATTTAAATCGTTCACTTTTTATTACTCCTCTATTATATTTTTTTAAAATTATATCATTGTTTTTCTATAAATAAAGGTCATAAAAAGTCATAACAGAAAAAAACAGCGCTCCGAATTACTCAATATCTCCTAACTCTACAAACTCTCCACTATCTTCCTTAATTCGTCAACAGAAGTTATAACCGGACGTCCCAGCTGAACAGGGCGCTGTGCTTCCTTAATATTCTCAGGCATTTCAGGAGCCTCACCAATTACATGACGGCAGTAATCAGAAGAAAGAGACGGATGATTATATGCAGTCAGAATAAAGGCACC
>JAEEGJ010026988.1_pt1 | contig 11584 bp, 7 predicted proteins | sample 8958761 | NCBI WGS metagenome assembly JAEEGJ01 (sample SAMN16246546, study PRJNA631951) | gut metagenome | biome: gut microbiome; feature: rumen; material: RS-attached | host: Bos | place: Iran: Karaj | collected 2018-10
GATTTCTTTGCAAGCATTCCTCATATTGCACGTAAACTCGAAACAATGAAGTCTGTAGGACTAGGTTACATTCAGCTTGGACAGAATGCGCTTACCCTCAGTGGTGGTGAAGCTCAGCGCGTTAAGCTTGCAAATGAACTTGCACGTGTTTCAACAGGAAAAACTCTCTATATAATGGATGAGCCTACAACAGGACTTCACTTTGCAGATGTAAAACAGCTTATGACTGTAATTCAGCGCCTTGTAGATCAGGGTAATACAGTTGTTATGATTGAACATAACCTTGATGTAATCTGTCAGGCTGATTATATAATTGATCTTGGTCCAGAAGGCGGCTTCCGCGGCGGTAACATTATTGCAACCGGAACTCCGGAAGAAGTTGCTAAAGAACCAAAGAGCTACACAGGTCAGTTTATAAAGGGACAACTGGGGCTTTAATTATTTTATGAAGCATCGTTTATTTCTTTCAGCAATTATCGTTTTTCTCTTTAGTATTTCGCTTTTTGCTCAAAATAATGATGCAGCAGCAACTGAACCCGAAGTTACAGTAATAACTATAAATAATGCACGCCAGACTTCCTATAAAAAAAATGAAGATACAGATAACGATACCATAGTTCTCGAAGGCTCCGTGTCACTTTCAGTTCAGAAAGGAAATTCTACAAACGACATTATTGCTGACAAAATTACATATGACCGTAAAACCGAAATGCTTTATGCCGAGGGAAATGTAGAAATAATAATGAAAAACGGTGCTTCGGGAAACGATACTGCAAACGCAAATTCACTATTATTGAATACTTCTACACTTGAAGGAGTTTTTGATGGAGGAAGAATTATTCAAACCCAGAGTGATGCACTTAATCTTCCTTCCGGTTCAACTCTTATTGTCTTTTCAGAGATTTTTGGAAAGGGAAATGAAAATGTCATAACCTTCAAAAATTCCAGTCTTACATTTTGTGATGAGGATCCTCCACACTGGCATATTGATGCAACTCGTACCTGGCTTCTTCCCGGTGGAGAATTTGCTTTTTTTAATGCGCTTCTTTATGTTGGCGTAGTCCCGGTAATGTATTTTCCGGCCTTCTATTATCCTAAGGATGAATTGATTTTTAATCCTGTTTTCAATTATACAAAGCGGGAAGGTCATGCGATTCAGACAACAACTTATTTATTCGGACGAAAGCCGCTTGAGTCCACATCCTCTACTTCAGATAATTCAAGTACCTCTGCAGATTCTTTAAAAGCTGTGTACAATTTTATAAAACCTAATACCCTTAAGGAACAGGAAAGAGAAGGTCTTGTTCTGCATAATCTCGATGAAGATTATAAGGGAGATACTTCACACTATGTAAAAATCATGGCTGACTGGTATTCAAAATTAGGTTTTATGGTTGGATTAGATGGAAAACTTAATCCTGCAGAATCTTATATTTCAAAGCTTGATTTTGGAATCAGTTTGGGGTTCAGTAATACAGTTTTTAAAAATTCGTCAAATGGATCCTATAATCCGTATTCAAGAACTGGAAGGTTTTATAAAGATACCTCTTCATTTATGGGAATCAATATGCCCTTCAGATACAGCACAAATTTCCAGATGGATATATCTAAACCACTAAAACTTTCTTTATCTTTGCCAGTTTATTCAGATCCTTTTTATGCTTATGATTTTCAAACTAATCGGCATGAAACTATGGACTGGATTTCTTATCTTCTGGATAGTTCTCAAAAGAATAAGGATGACGTAAACGTTACAGAGGTTTCATCCTATTCCTGGAATTTTAAGCTTTCTTATTCACCAACTCTCCCGGAATTTATAAAACCTTATCTTACTTCACTTTCAATTACAGCTGAATCTTTTGTAAATATTTCTTCAAAGAATACAGACTTTACCTACAATCTGAATGGAACTTCAATTACAAATTATGATAAAAATTTGTATGAGCAGGAATGGTTGACTTATACACCTTCAAGGCGTTTTTATTATCCTTCGCTTATTACTCCTATTTCTGCTTCTATTTCTGGTGGCGGTACCTTATTTTCATGGCCTCCGTATAAGTCATCGTCATCAAAAAATACTTCATACATAATTTCTTTGAATAAGCCTGATGAACTTAAAACAGAAAAACAGCTGGAAGAAGAAAGAAAGGCTCGGAAAGCAGAATCTGAAGAAGGCGAAGAAAACACGACTGAAACTGAAGAGAATAAAGAAACTGAAAAAGAAGAGGTTGAAAATCCTTTTTCAATTCCTGAACTTGAATACACTGTAAAAAAAGAAGAAATAAAAGATTCTATTGAATATAAACTTGATTATTCTTTTGGATTTAATATTCAGGATCAGATGGCTTATAATGCTTCTGTACTTCATAGTTCAGAGGATTTTAAGTGGGATCAGATTCGCACTAATATGTACATCATAAAAGTGCCTTTAGCACTTACAAGCAGATTTGCTTATGGTGGAAGCTTTCTGACTATAGAAAACAAATTTTCTTCTTCTCCTGTTTTTCAGGAGCATACTTATATAGCAGAGAATTCAGGTTATACAGAAAGAGAAAAAGATAATCTTAAACTGGCAGATTATAAAGCAGAAAACAGAGATATTATTAATACAAACAGTATTATCTTAAAACCATTCCTTTATTATCCAATAATCAATGATTCAAGTCTTTCATGGAATTCTTCTATCAAATTATATAGAAGAGTTTTTACAGGAACTGCAACTTCACCTGAATGGGACGACAAAGGAATTGATATCGGAGATGAGGAAAGTATAACAGTAAATACATTAACTGCAGATATACGGGCAAAAGAGTTTAATGATAAACTGATTCAATCTCTTAAGCTCGAAGCAATTATGCCGCCTTTATTAAGAAAATATACTGCAACGTTAAGTCTTACATTTCCTTATGTTACGTTCAGTGTAGGAACCGGATTTGAGGAAATCAGAAAAGATGCGGTAGATATCAATAATAAATGGAAAAAAAGTCCTTTAACGGAAATTCTTTCTGTTTCACTCTTTGATTCAAAGCTGACTCTTTCTCAAAATTATTCCTATAATCTAGAAGATAATACCCATGAGAGTTTTAAAGTTTCCGCTTCTGCATATGGCATTCAGCTGGCTTACACAATGTCTTATGTTCAGGGATATGATTTTAATTCTGAAAGTGGCTGGGTAATCAGAAAAAACAAGGAATTTCTTCCATATTCATTTTCTTTCTCATATCAGTCGCAGAATAAGACGTTTTATACCTGGTTTAACAGAATTAAAGTTACTCCAGGACTTTCAACTACAATTGTTGCAGATTTGTTAAGACCTACAAACAGTTATTTTGTTTTCTCTCCGTCAATTAAATTTACTATACATGAATTGTTTGATATAACTTTCTCAGCAACCTCGCGAAACTCAGTTCTTTACTGGTATTTTCATAATGAACCAGGTGATTTGTACAGTGAGTGGGGCGGATTTCCGGGAAATATCATAAAAGATTTGATTGATTCTTTCCGTTTTGATAATGAAAAATTACGAAAAAATTCGGGCTTCAAGTTGAAATCTTTAAATATGACAATTTCGCATGATCTTCATGACTGGAAATTTAATATGACAATGAAGATTGAGCCTCGTTTGATTACCGAAAACGGGAAAAAGTACTTCGATTTCAAGCCATACATCACAATCGGAGTAATCTGGAAGCCAATGGAGAGCATGAAAACCAGCATCGTAGACGATTACGGCGAATGGAAGCTGGAGTAGTCTAATATCGAAAATCCGTTAAAAACTGGGCTGCGACAGCGGGCCAGTTTAGGATTATCGAAAGAACGGCTCAAGCTGCGAGACTATGCGAGCAGCCAAAAATCGAAATCATTGACAATAAGTCTATGATAATTAATAATATAATATAGAGGTATTTTTGAACGAATATACAATAGTAGTTCCAGATAACGACGTGCTTTCCTGCCTTTGTGGAACTAATGATAAAAATTTACAGCTCATAGAAGAACATCTGGGAGTTCCTGTTTTTTCAAAAGGAAACGAGCTCTCTGTGGAAAATGCCGCTCCTGAAATCTGCCAGAAATTCCAGTTTATAGTGGACCGTATCGTAGACGAGGTACAGTCTGGAGGTAAAAACAGTGATGATATAATACTTTCCGTTCTTAATACAAAGCGGAAAGTAGATGCTGATGAAATGGTGATTATGGTTCCTGGCGCGGTTCGCAGGGTTTATCCAAGAACTCAGGGACAGGCAGAATATGTTGATTTACTTCAGAATCGTGATATGGTGTTCTGTACAGGTTCTGCAGGAAGTGGAAAAACATATCTTGCAGTGGCAGAAGCATTGCGCTTAATTCTTACTCATAAAAAAACAAAGCTTATAATTACACGACCTGTTGTAGAAGCAGGTGAAAGTCTTGGCTTTTTACCAGGTGATCTGGAAGATAAAATTGACCCGTATCTTCGTCCTCTTCGTGATGCAATGGAAACAATTCTTCCTCCAGAATCTGTAAAACGGCTTTTTGAAGCTGGAATTGTAGAGGTTGCTCCGCTTGCCTATATGCGCGGACGAACCTTAAATAATGCAGTTGTAATTCTTGATGAAGCTCAGAATACAACCTGTGCACAGATGAAAATGTTTCTTACCCGAATGGGCGAGAATACAAAGGTCTTTGTAACCGGAGATCCGTCTCAAATTGACCTTCCTAAAAAAGTAACATCCGGGCTGATGCATTCAATCAGCATATTAAATAAAATAGAAGATATTGGATTTATGGAACTGACTGCAGATGATGTAGTTAGAAATCCATTAGTAAAAAAAATAGTAAAGGCGTATGAAAATGAAAAAGAACAATTCTGAAAAAGACAATAACAGGCCTGTTTCAGCAAACTATATTGTACAGGGAATAGGAAACTATATGAGGAAAAATTATCCGTTCCTCATCATGTTTTTTGCGGGACTTCTGGCTGTTTCTGCTTTAAATTTCCTGAAAATCAGTACAGCAGAAACAATTGCCAATTTTTCAATTGGAGATTTTGAAATAGGTCAGATTGCAGACCGCACAATTATTGCAGACCGAAGTCTTCCACCAGATAATATTGATCCGATTACCGTTACAAAAGGTGAAAAAATCATAAAGAAAGGTTTCCCCATTACAGAAGAAGGCTTTTCTAAACTCAAAAAAATGTCTGCTTCTCCTTTGTATATAGATTACAGGGCTTTTGCAAACAGCGAGCTTTATCTGCTTCTGTTGTCTATAATGTGGTATCTTTTATTCACATTTATTTCCGTAAACCGAAGGCTTTTATTTAAGGAACCGCTCCTGCAGGTAATTTTCTTCCTGGCTGTTTTTGCGGTTACAGCCTTCTGTGGAAAACTTTCTATTTTCTCAAGTCCCTATAGCATTTGTATAGCAATTCCATCTGCTTTATTCATTATGATTGTAACAATTCTTTACGGCAATCTTTCTGCTCTTCTGCTTTCAATTGTAATGTCTATGGGTGTTTTATGTGCTACTAACTGGCAGGTACCAACCTTCCTTATGACACTGGCATCTTCACTTACAGCAGCTGCAATCGTCCGTAAAATTGAACGCCGTCTCGACCTTGTATTTGCAGGTCTTATGATTGCGGCTTTTAATATTGTGTATGTAGTTTTATTCTCTGTAGTATTTAATGAAACTTTTGAAGAATTACCAAAGCTTATAATTGGACTTGCCATAAACGGCTTCCTTTCCGGTATTCTTACATTAGGTTTCCTTACTCCGCTTGAAATCATGCTTAATACAGCATCTGTTTTCCGTCTTATGGATTTGAGTGATACAAATACTCCGATTTTTAAGCAGATGCAGATTCAGACAAACGGTACCTACAATCACTCAATGATGGTTGCACAACTGGCTGAAGCTGGCTGTCGTGAAATCGGAGCAAATGCATTACTTGCAAGAGTTGGTGCTTACTATCACGATATTGGAAAGATGGATCAGAGTGAATATTTTGTTGAAAATCAGGTGAACGGAATGGAAAATAAACATAACGACCTGAATCCAAATCTTTCTGCTTCCGTTATAAAAAGCCATGTTCGTAAGGGTGTTGAAAAAGCCCGCCAGCTTCATCTTCCTCAGGCAGTAATTGATATTATTGCAGAACATCATGGAAACAGCATAATTACATATTTCTATAATATGGCAAAGGAAAAAGATCCTTCACTCGATGAAGATGATTTCCGTTACCCAGGCAATCCTCCTTTTACAAAGGAATCTGCTGTAGTAATGCTTGCAGATACAGTCGAGGCTGCCTGTCATACTCTTGAAAATCCAACATCTCCTCGTCTTGATAAGTTCATTACAATTCTTATCAATCAGAAGGTAGATTCTAAACAGCTGGATAATTGTGAATTGACTTTCCGCGATATTTCGAGAATTAAGGCTGCTTTTGTAAATCTGCTTACAGGATATTACCACAACAGAATTAAATATCAGAATCAGCAGGATCCTGATGAAGCTCCTGCAAAAAAAGAAGAAATTGCAGCAGAAGCTCCAAAAGAAGCTGAAAAGCCAGAGAAAACAGAAAAAGCACCTGCAAAAACTGCTTCAAGAACAGCAGCAAAAACAGTTAAGGAAAAGAAATGAATCGCGTATATGTAGCTATGCAGGACGGTGTAGACGAGCCGGACTGGTTTAATAATGTAGAGTCGTTTGTTCAGAAAGTTCTGGGTGAGCTTAAGTTTGATGGTGAAGAAATCTCTATGCTTATGTGCGACGACACTTATATGCAGGAGCTAAATAAAACCTACCGTAACATTGACAGTACTACAGATGTTCTTTCTTTTGAGAACGATGAAGAATACGAGGATGAAGAGGGCAAATGGAAATGCGTTGGCGATATAGTAATCAGCCTTGATACTTTGCCTGTAAATGCCGATTATTTTGAAGAGAGCAGAAATGACGAGCTCAAACGTCTTATAGTACATGGACTTTTGCATCTGAATGGTATGGACCATGGCGAGGAGCATATTGAAAAGGGCGTTGCTCCACAGTGCGAAATGCTTGTACTTCAGGAAAAAGTTTTAGAAAAATTAAAGGATGAAAAAATAATAAAATGAGTTTTTTTAAGAAGAAGAAAAAGAATACTGCTGCCGAAGAGGCGGAACAGATACAGCAGGAAATCTTAAACGAAGAAAAAAAAGACATGATTCAGGGTGTTGAAGATCTGTCTAAGACTTCTGTAAAGGAAGTTATGATTCCCCGAATCGATGTTGATTTTATTTCCAGTGACACACCTCAGGAAGAACTTTTTACAAAGATAGTTACCAGCGGACATTCACGCTTTCCTCTTTATACAGATTCAATTGATAATGTAATCGGTGTACTTTATGTAAAGGACATCATTAAATGTCTTGCCGAGAAAAAAGAAATCAATCTTACAAATATGGCACGTAAAGCTTACTTTGTGCCGGAAAGCAAACGCATTGACTCGCTTCTTCGTGAGTTCCGCCGTCATCATCTTCATATTGCAATAGCTATTGATGAGTACGGTGGAGTTTCCGGTATCGTAACAATGGAAGATATTATCGAGGAAATTGTTGGCGATATTCAGGATGAATTTGATAAGGAACAGGAAGACATCTTAAAAGTCAGCGATAATGTATGGCTTTGTGATGCCCGCGTAAATCTTGATGATTTGAATGAAACTCTGGAATCAGAATTCCCTAATGAAGATTTTGATTCTCTTGGTGGATTTGTATTTGATTTATTCGGTAAAGTTCCTGTAAAATATGAAAAGGTGAGCTGGAACGAGTATGATTTTATCGTTCAGGATATGGAAGGCCACCGAATCAATATGGTAAAAATTATTAAAAATATAGATGACGGAAAGGATGATGAGTAAAAAATTAGCAGGGGTTGTATTATCGTTGATTTTGGTTTCTGCTGCAGGAACGGCTTCGCTTTTTGCTGCAGAATCAAAAAATATCCTCAAGCTTTATAACGAAGCTGTTGAACTTCAGAACGAAGAAAACTGGTATACCGCTTCACAGTATTATATTGAGGTAGTTAATTCAAATCCTGCTTTTAGTGAAGCCTGGTTCCGTCTGGCAGACTGTTCTTATCATCTTGGTGAATTTGACCTTGCGTTCCAGTATCTTGAGAGCGCAGAAAAATACGAAAAAAACAGAAGTGAAATAAAGAACCTTAAGGGAATGATTTTACTGGCGCTTGGCCGTACAGATGAAGCACGCCAGATTTTTAATGAGGTTCTAAAAAAATATCCTAATGACATAGATGCTCATTTTGGTCTTGCTGAAATTGAGCTTTATGACGGAAAATTTTCAGGCGCTGAAAATCAGTATGCAGAAGCACTTAAACGTCAGAATACAAACAGAAAGGCTCTGCTTTCTCTGGCACTTGTCTGCGCAGAAACAAAACGCTATTCACAGTCTGAAAAATATCTGAAGCAGGCAATGCAGTATTATTCTGGTGAACCTGAAGTTCATTATCTTGCCGCAATTATTTATACAATGAAGGGAGATTATAAGTCTGCTGAAAAACATGCCCGAATTGCAGTTGAAATCCGAGGCGGTTATGAACAGGCTTACGAGCTTCTTGCACAGATAGTTTACCTTCAGCATCGATATACAGAAGTAATAAATCTCTGCGACTTTATTATAGGTCGAAATAGAAACGCTTCTTCTGCCTGGTATTTAAAAGGTACTGCACAGGCAAAACTTGGAAATACAGAAGAAGCAATTGCAACCTGGGATACAGGTCTTTCTGTAAGTCCTCAGGATGAGCTTATGCGTATGATGCTTGAGCTTACTGCAAAAAATGAACTTGATTTTGATGATGCACGCAGAAAACAGTGGGCATCTTATCATCTGAATAATGCAAGACAGTATGACAGCCGCTATGATAAGGCTGGAAGTACTTATGAATATCAAAGAGCACTGATGCTTGATCCTTCAAATGCTGCGGCTCGTCTTGCTTATGCTGATATTCTTGAACTTAATGGAATGCACGAGCTTTATTTGAGTCAGTTGAAGTTTGTAAAGGAAAATTCAGATACTGGACTTTCCAGAAATCTTAATGACACAATTGAAGCCTATGATTCTCTGTTAAATAATACGCTCGCAAAAAGATGGAAGGTCGATGCATTCTATCTCGATAAAATCAGATGGAATATTGCAGTTTTCTATACAGAAAATACCTCTACTTTTAATCATGCAGATTCAGACAGACTTACAGCACTTGCCTGTGGAGATGTATTCAGTGGTGTTGCAATAACTTCTGTAAAAACTCAGGTAACACCGGTTTCTGGATATGGTGAAGCATTTAAAAATGCCCGCGCGAATAATTTTGATTATTTTGTAATGGTTTCTTTGAGTGAAGGTGAGGATGATGTAAACCTTAGCGCTACAATGTACTCGGGAAGAACCGGAACAGAAACCTTTAATGAAAAATATTATGCTACAGGAAATAATCGTTTTTCTACAGTTTTAAGACGCTTTAGAAATTCTGTTCTGGCAAAACTTACAGTTCGCGGAAAGATTCTTCAAAGAAATGGAAAAACAGTTCTGATAGATTTAGGTCGTTCAGAAAACATTGTGAAGGATGCAGAATTTAAGATAGTCCGAAAAGGGGCTGTAAAAACAGCAGATGCTGGAAGCGGACTTTTCTTCCGTGATGAAGATGTAGTTGGAATGCTCGTAGTTACCGAAGCTGGAGAAGAAGTCTCTGAAGCTTTAATTACGAGTCACGGATTTTATGACAGAATCAATGAAGGGGATGAACTTGTTCTTGTAAGTATGCCTGCCCAGAATTCTGAAGCCGGAATGGATACTGTTCCTAATGCAGATGAAGAAGGAAAGCCTGTCGTAAATAACAGCGTAAAGGGCGACGAACTTGTTGCTGAAATTAAAAAGGCCGTAGAAAGACCTGCAATTATAGATTTACTGAGAAAAATCCGCTAGATTCTGTCTAAAGCTGCTTCAAGCCATTTCTGAGAAAGGTTAGGGAACGCAGACTGAACTTTTACGAAACTTTTTACAGAATCTTCATAATTATGATTAAAATACTGAGCCTCTCCAAGATAAAAGCAGGCTCGGTTTCTTGTCTCAATACTTATGTTTGTACCAATTAAATGATTCAGTTTATCAATTGTTTCTTTATATTTCTTAGTAACAAAAGAAGTCTTTAAGATTTCAAAAAGCAGATAAGCATCTCCGCCATCTGGAGAAACAAGATCTTCTTCAAAAATATATGGTGTAAGAATTGTTGCCGGGGTAGCTTTTGAGTTTCCACTGGTAAGACTTGTAACTTTAGAGGCAGTTTTGTCAGAAATCAAAGGTTCTGAACCAACACCTTCAATGATATCCAGATAAGGAAGCGGTGTTTTTCTCAAAGTTCCGTCTGGATACATCGTCTCATATTCAGCTTTTTCTTCCGGCTGTTCAACAACCTTTTTTGTAATCAAATGTACACTGGTAATTGTAGAGTTAAAGGATAAAAGCACGAGGTCGTATGGGCCTGCTGAAGTCTCCGAAATCACCGTGTAATAATAATCCCTGAGATCCTCCAATTGGTCCGTGTATCCGGCCCGGTCCGGTGTAAGAGTAGCAACCGGTTCAAGCCCTCTCAACTGGCCGTAAGAAGAAATCTGCTCTGTAGTTCTATATAACAAAAGGTTGTATAAAGCCGGTTCCGGATTCTCAGGAAGCTGCCAGGTAATGCGAACCTTCTTTCCACTTCCAGCCCGGGCCTGTATGTCGCGGACAAGGGGGCGGTCAGCAAATAAATGAGCAGCACAGAGTATCAAAATTAACGGGCAAATCAGTTTCTTCATATATATTATAATATAGTTAGAATTGCAGAAAATCAAGTTTACTGATATTCTAAGCGTATGTTAGAAGAAATAAAATTACCTGTTGAACAGTTGAGAGAAGAAATTATGAACGTCTGGGGGCGTCTTTGACTCTGCTGCAATTGAAAAAGCAATAGCAGATAAAGAAAAGCTTACAGAAGCAGACGGTTTCTGGGATGATCATGAAGCGGCAGAAAAAGTAATGAGCCAGATTCGAAAGCTCAAAAGCCGCATAGAACCGTGGAAAAAAATCATAGCAGATATGGATGACCTTGAGGCCATGTACGAGCTTGCCGCAGAATCAGGCGAGCAGAGCGATGAAGATGAAGTTCGCTCAATGTATGAGGCTGCAAAGGCACAGTTTGATAAATTAAATATTCTGAACCTTCTTTCTGGAGAAGTAGACCAGAACGATGCCTTCCTTACAGTACACGCAGGCGCCGGTGGAACTGAAGCCTGTGACTGGGCCTTTATGCTCAGCCGTATGTATTTAAGATGGGCAGAACGTCACGGTTACAAAACAGAAGTTGTAGATGAACTTGAAGCAGAAGGTGGAATTAAATCAATCACAATTCAGATTTCCGGCGACTTTGTTTACGGTTACCTTAAGGGCGAAGGTGGAATCCACCGCCTTGTACGTATTTCACCATTCGATGCAAATGCACGCCGTCATACAAGTTTTGCTTCGGTTTACGTTTATCCTGTTCTGGATGATACAATTGAAGTTGACATCAAACC
>JAEEGJ010026994.1_pt1 | contig 11581 bp, 8 predicted proteins | sample 8958761 | NCBI WGS metagenome assembly JAEEGJ01 (sample SAMN16246546, study PRJNA631951) | gut metagenome | biome: gut microbiome; feature: rumen; material: RS-attached | host: Bos | place: Iran: Karaj | collected 2018-10
TGAGCTGACTGAATTGCTTCGGAATAAAACGCCAGGAGATTATAAGACACTTTACGTCAAGATTACCTGCAAAACAAATGAGCTTAGTATTATGATAGATCCAAAACTTATAAAAAAATGATATCGACAGTACCCGTGAGGGGACTTTCTTGTATGTGTACAGTGAGCTATGAAACAGAACAGGCAGATACTTCAAACGATGTATCTGCCTGTTTTTTTATAATAACGCTCGAACTTCGAGTAATCTGTTTCTTACAGCTGACAGCTTGCTTTTTCGACCAAATCATGCTACAATATGTATATACTATTCTATATTTTGATTAGAGGTGGCAATGTATGAGTAAGCCTAGTAATACACTGTATAAAGCATTGCTGGATTTTCCTCGTAAACGGATCACATTGGAGGAACTCAGCCAATTATGCTCAGATTCGGAACAACTTAACGAACAGATAAAAGAGATTACTAATCAAGGTGTATTAGTGCCTATCAAGAGCAGTGGAACAAACGGAAATCAGAAAAATCCTTTGTTTATGCGATACACTATCTGCATTGAAAACACAATACAGGTGTCACCAGATGAGATCAATGCACTTCATCCGAGACTTTCAGCAAATGGATATCTGCTTCGTAATCGAATGCAGTTTGTCAATAACAGGGCGTTTTTGTGCCGTTTGACCGAATGGCTTACCAATCAAAAGGACAATGATATGATGTCGAGGCGTGAGCGCTCTTTTGCCATCTTCGGTGAAGAGAAGGAATTGGATAATCATTTAAGATTATTGGAAGCTATCGGAATCACAGGAGATATGCTTCGATATTATGAAACGCCTGAACAGTGCTTTCCGGATTATATCCCTGTCCGAAAGTCAACTATGACCTTACTCATTTGTGAAAACAAGGATATATGGTTCAATATTCGTCGCCTTATGTACGAATCAAAAGCAAACACATTATTTGATACTCAAATTGATGGTGTGATTTTCGGGCAGGGCAATGACATCACGGGTAAGGATAAATTCCGTTCCTATGCTGCATATCTTGGGGCTGACACGATTCGTTTTCTGTATTGCGGTGATATCGACAGGGCCGGCTTTGATATCTTTCTGCGGCTTTGCAAAGCAGCAGAGGAACTTCATATCGAATTGTTCCTTCCGGCATATAAAAAAATGCTGGAACTGAGCCGTAACATTCAGCTCCCCGACAGTAAGGATAAACGATGCATCATTCCTGAAATGTCCGATATACTGCCATTGTTCCGGACTGACGAACAGAAACAGATCACACAGATACTAAATGATAATAAGCGTCTGCCGCAGGAGATCCTTTCGTATCCCGTACTGGCGGACAACATGAGGTAAGAACATGATTTCAGCAGAATCCAAAGAACTGTTACAGGATTTTGAGAAACGTATGCGATTCGTGAATCTGATCAAATACTGGCTGCAAAGAAGTAAGCCAACGGAGATTCGCGAATTATTGCATAATGATGATGATAAGACCGACAATCTTATCCTTATGGTAATGGTTTTTATCATGGACAGTACTCTTAGATATGGAGAACGCTGCACAAAACAAGATATCACAGCATTTCTGCGAGAACTTGCTGATGTGTACGATTATGAACCGGAATCAGCCAAGATACTGGCTGATTATATCATAACAGATGTATTACAAAGCAACGGAAAAGTGCGCTCATTTGATACTTTTTACAACAGCGAGGAACAGTTCAGAGATCAACGCTCACTTATTCTCCTTGAACAGCAAAGCGGCAGTTATGTTCTGACAAATGAAGCGTATGAGTTTTTGTTTAGAACCAAAGAGATTGACAGCGAACTGGATTTTTCTGTTAACCGTTTCAAATTACAGGAGTTTATCAAACGTGGTAACTACGGTAAAGCGCTTCGGGAGAGCCGTGAACTGGTCAGCCGAGTAAGGAATCTGAAAACAAGAATGGATGACTTTATGCTTCGGTGCAGGACCAATATTTCCGAAGTGTCTATTGATGAATATGAGGAGATCGTTGCACAGGTCAGGGATTCCTTTGAGGACGAAAACAAGCAGCTTAGTGATATCCGCACTCTTGTATCAGCAAAGCTGCAAGCAATCGCAGATGCCCGGATCAATACAGACGAGAATATCGGTCAGACCGAACAAGAGATACGGGAAATACTTGAAAACATTGATACAGTAATAAGTGAGCAGAGCCGTGTGTTTAATCAGAAATTCTCGCTTTCCGAGCTATATGCCGATCTGTTAGATGACAGCTTTTCTTATTTGCAGGCAGGTCGCTTTGACCTTGAACAGGAATTATTGCTCCCGTTACAGAAAATGCAGCTGTTCGATACCAGAAGTGTTGGAAGGCTGTTTACTCCGCTTTATCGTCCTTCATTTCCACATTTGTTTAGTCTTGATTTCTTTTACAGCAGGCAGAATGATATCAGAGAGAGCAACAGAGATGACGGTATTGATATCAAAAGCGAGTATGCCGCCGAAAATGTAGCAGATATCAGAAATAAACGATATGTAGATATTATAAGCGGTTTGCTGTCATATACGGAAAACAAACCTGTTTTCTGTTTCAGCGAATATCTTGCTTCTGTTGCCAAAGAACAGTTACAGGAGCAGATGCAGGAAAAATCATTGCCTGATGTCATGCTGAAGCTCTACGGAATTGGAGAGATTGATGTTGCAGGCTGGCGTTCAGAACAGCAGAATATTATCGTGCCTGTCGGTGAATTTGATCTTTCCTATTGCCTGAGCGAACTGCCCAAAGAATTCGTGCAGATGGAGTCGATACTGATACATAAGCTTGATGAAGTAATCACTTTACTGGATTCTGCGGGCGGCAGTATCAAAATGAATGATTTTAAGATCGAGGTGAGAAGATGAAAACAGAAGGTCTGAAACTGTTTGCAAAACTCATGGAAAAGGGATACATTACCCGTGAACAGGAACCAACATATTATGAGTATTACAACGATCCGGAAATTGCTTCTGAGCTTGCAATCATGGAGCAGGAACTTGACTTCAAGCTTTACAGGACAAACGGCAGGCTTTATCTTCTACCGAATCCAAGCAATGAACTATTTTCACAGGATAACAGCGATTTCCGACGCAGTGTCGGTAATGAAAAGCTGGAAGAGCTATACTTGTTGAATTATATGGCAATCTTTCTTTTGCATGAGCTTTACGGTGGAAAAGGAAATACGCTCCAAACAAGATATTATATAAAAGAGTCGGATTTTCTGGGTGAGTTTACACAGCATTGCGAGCAGGTGCGAGCTGAAGGCGAAGTACTGAAAAATGCATCAGCTCAGTACAGTATAGATTTTCTGCGTCTTGCTGACAACTGGCTTGCTAAGCGTGGTGATGAATCCAACTCATCAGATACCAAACACGGCTGTTTTATGAAGATAATCAGAAAGTTCCGTGATGAGGATCTGCTGTATGAAGCAGACGGAGTGTGGAAGCCAACGGTCAAGTTAAATGACCTGATGCCGTATTATTTATCTCAGAATCGTATTGCTGAAATACATTCTATACTGGAAGGAGGAAAGTCAGATGCCGGCGATTAGTAAGATCAGAATTGTCAATTTCAGATTCAATGACGGTACGAAGCTGATACCAGACGAGATATTCTGTACCGAGAATGCTGATGGAAAACCGATCGATACCCTGCTGAATCTTGATAACGGTGGCGGTAAGTCTGTGATCGTTCAGCTGTTGCTCCAACCAGTTTGCCCGAAAGCAAAGGTTCAGAGTCGCAATATTAGCGATTATTTCCAAAAGGGTACAGATCATGCGTTTGTCCTGATAGAATGGGCATTAGACGGTTCCTCTAACAGTCTGCTGACCGGTATCGCATTGGCTGCAAGCACGACAGCAGATGATGAGAACGAAAGCAAGGCTGTTCGCTACTACACGTTTATGCACGATTATACAAGAGCCGGCGATAAACTCGACCTGATCAATCTTCCACTTACCGAACGGACGGGCAATCATATCCTTCCTATGTCGTTTGATGATCTTCGTAAGTATTTGCAGAACAGAAAGGTCGAATATTATCCTTCCGATTCGTTGCGGCGATATCATAAACGCTTGGAGGAATACGGTATTCTCCACACAGAATGGGAAAATATCCTTGTTCGCATCAATGCAGTGGAAGGCGGCATTACAAAATTCTTTGAGGAATACCGAACCGCCGACAGACTGCTTGACAAGTTTATCATTCCGGGTGTGATGCCAAATGATGCAGCGTCAGCGGAAGCTCTGGAAGAAATGTTCGTTAATTACGCTGACAGCTATGCAGGACAGGAAGAAAATCTTCGCTTGCAGTCACAGATCAAAGCTTTTACGGAAAAGCTGCAAGGGATACTTCCGTTTATGAAGAATATGTGGGATGCCGAAGATCAGAGGATACAGGCAATTCGTTTGCTGGCTGACCATTTATTCACACTTGATCATCATATCAAACTGGAAAGTGAGAAGCAAGCGCAGATCGAACAAACAATAGCTAACTTGAAAGAAAAACTGCATCATATCAAAGTGGAAAAGGCATCGGAAGCATTTTATCTTGCGGAGGTGTGCTTCGACAAAGCATATGAGAAACTTGAAAAATGCAGACTGCAAAAAGAAGATGCGGAAAACCAGCGTGACAAGATTGCCCATATGGTCAAAGTATTAAATGCTGCCAAGGAATACGCAGAGTTACTTGAACTGCAAAATGATGAGAAAGCATTGACTTCACAAATCAGAGAGTTGGAGCAGGGAACGCAGGATTCTCGCATTCTTTCCTTGAAGTATTCACTTTCCTTACTGGCAGCTGAACTGATTCAACAGACAGAAAGCAATTTGCATCAGGAAGAATTTGCAAGGAAAGATCAATCAGATGCACTCTATAAAGTAAAAGAAAAGATAGGACAGCTTACCACACAACGTAATGAAAATAATACCAGCTTAAATCAGGCGATCGGAAGCCAAAAAATAATGCTTGAGCAGATCAATCGGGGACTGTCAGAGCTTGCTTTACACATCACGGTCATGCTTGACGGAAGCTATTCTAAGAATGATATCGAGAGTATCCGTTCAGGTTATGATAAAAAGATCAAAAATGCAAATAACGAAATTGAAAGATGTCAAAATGAAGCAGAACAGCTCGGGCAGGAGCTTGATGCTCAGGATGCAGAGCGAACAGAGCTGACTCAGACACGTGCAAATTGTAATGTCAGCCTGCAACAGCATGAGACCGCAATGAAACAATACAGAGATGCGTATAACTCCGTTCTTCCTGTACTGGAGCATCTGTCAATACCTGAAAGCCGGTTGTTTACTGATGAGCCGATAACAAGCCTTGATAATATACTTGCAAAGCTGAGAGAACAACTGAGACAAACCGAGTATTCAGCTGAATTGCTTGCAGAACAGCTCAGATGTATTGAAGCAGGACAGCTACACCTTTCTAAAACAGCAGTTGACTTCTTGCTGGAATCGGGCGTTTCTTTCCAAACAGGCGAGCGGTATCTGAATTCTCAGTCACCCATAATACGGGAGGATATTCTTGCAGTCAATCCGCTTGTCGCTTATTCCGTCATAGTTGATTCCGAAAAAGAGCAGATAAAGCTGCTGTCACAAACAACAGATTTATGGCTGTCAGCTATTGTTCCGGTATATACACGTTCTGAGCTTGCCGATATGGCAGACGGGAAATGGAGTGAGCATAACCGGTTCCTCTCTGCATTTGATAAGGAATACTTTATTGATGCCTCTTCTTACAAAGATCTCATACAGCAAAGACTTGATGATGCAAAAGCTGAGATTGAACATATTAAGCGTCAGATCAGAGAGCTGGAATCAGAACGCAGCATACTCTCTGCATTTACATATACCGATGATTATGAACAGCATATTCAGGATCAGATAATTTCCTGTCAATCGGAACTCCGAACCGTACAAGATAAGCTATCAGCACTTGACAAAAGAAAAGCGGATATCAAAAAGCGCACAGAAGAACTTCGTGAACTTATAAATGCAGAGCAGGAAATATTACGTCAAACCGAAAATCAGCAAAAAGAATTTGAGCGTATTTGCGATACTATTCCGCAATATGAAGAACTAAGCAGACAAATAACTGATATGGAATCAGCCTGCAAACAGCTTGCCGCTCAGATCGAGTCAGAGCAAAGGGAAGAAGGCAGGATCACAGAGATCATACAGGAATGCGACGACAAAATCAAGCAGTTCAATGAAAAACTGACAGAATATCAGAATTTGACTGCCGAGCTTAAAGACACACCGAAAGCAGAAGTGCTTTCCGAAGATTATTCTGCAATGCTTGCAGAATATCGTATGTATCAGGAGAGTCATTCTGCAAATCTTCAGGAGCTTTATAGACAACTGCAAAAGGTGCAGAAGAGCATAGGAACAAAAGAAAAAGGCATTCAAAGATTTCATATTGAACCAACAGAATATGAAAGCACCACATATTCCGACAATGCTTATCATCGTGCAGCGGAAATGTCTGCTCAGGCGCAAAAGGAATGTGATCAGGCTTCCGAACAGTATTCGGCTGCTGTGGAATGTCATGCTAAAGCCGAAAGCGCATTTGAACAGGCAAAGGCTAAGCTCTCAGAATTGCATACCGAGCTTCTGCCACGATCAGAAGTGGGGGCGGATTTTGAACGCCGTATAGCAGAATGTATGTCTGCTTTATGTGATTCTGAAAAGGTTGAACATGAATGTGCGGATAAATTGACTGATTTGAATGCAGACCATAAATATACATCTAAATATGCAGAACGATTTAAAGTGGAATATGCAGATTACACGCCAAAACTGTCAGATGGTCTGCAAGATACCAACGAACTTCGTGATACCATAGAGAACTGCATTGAAAAATTGAAACAAACCGAAAGCAAAACGAAGAAGTATCACAGTACAGAGCTTGAACCGTTCAGAAACACGCACACCTTGTTTACGGGAACGCTTGACGGTATTATATCTGTTATCGACAATCATGATATCGCAGGTGATAAATACTTCACGCTTTACGAGCGTACAGAAGGTGATATAAAACGTTATCAGGATCGCATCGCTCAGCTTGCTGTTTTGCTAAAAGATGTTGAGAACAGCAGAAAGCAGCTTGTCACAAATTGTCTTCAGCGTGTCGGACGGCTGTATGAGAATCTTACGATACTATCAAAGAAGTCAACGATACAGATCGGTAATGCAAAAAAACAGATGATACGAATTGATCTGCCTGTCATTGAACCCGTGAGCGAGCAGCCTGCTGAAAGGATTGATCACTATATTACAGAGCAGGTGAAAAAATATCTGTCCGAACAGGATTCTTCGGCAAAATCACATCACGAACATCTGGCAATCAGGAGACTGTTGAATTGCTATATCGGCAAAGAGACCATTCCAATCATTGTTTTCAAGATTGATAAGAATGTCCAGAACAGCCGTTATCGTTCATGGCAGGACGCATTGAAAGCCAATTCCGGGGGAGAACAGTTTGTTGTATTATTCTCACTGATCGTTTCCGTAATGAATTACACACGGAGTCTAACGAGTAGTCTGAGCACTACAAGCGGTGTGTTGATCCTTGATAATCCGTTCGGACCTATCTCATCACCGCATCTTCTTGAACCGATGTTCCGTATCGCACGGCATTTCCATATTCAGCTGATCTGCCTGACACATCTTGGTACAGCTGCTGTAACGAGCTTTTTCGATATGGTATATCAGCTTCGTTTTAAAAGTCTTCCGCTATCAAACATGGAAATACTGGAAGCCGAGGCTAAACAGCATATGGAACACGCTTATTATTTGTCGGAACAGCTTTCACTTTTTTGATAATAGCAACAGGGCATTGCCAATCAACAGCAACGCCCTGTTTTTTTAAAATTCGTCCTCGTCCGAACATTCCTCCAACCCGTGAAGGAGCTGAATGTAAACACACTCTGCTCGTTCGTGTTCTTAGCCGTCCGTGGACATCATGAGTTCAAGGAAATATGCCTTGACTTCTTCGTAGTCCGTCCAAACCTCACGCTTACCATTATAAACGATAGTAACCTTACTCGATCTCGGCATTGCCAATTCAGGTGTTTTCAACATAGCTGTGTACCTCCAAATCATTATTGTAGATACAGTATATGTTTTCAAGTATTTTGAACTGCTTCTCACTGTACTGCCAATCATGGCGTTCCTGACAAATCCGGATATTCTGGAAGAGCTTCTGCCATGGAACGAATCCGTGAAGAAAATTTGTAAAGCAATATGAGTGATCCCCGATCCGAAGCTCGGGGATCTTTCATTTAGGGGTGGTATGTTATTGGGCGGTTACCGTAAATGCGTTTTCACTTGACTTTTTCGTTTCCGTATAGTATAATTATCATAAACCTGCGCATAATGGAATTTAGAGCATATCGCAAACCCGCGTATTCAGGAACTTGCAAGCAAGCAAAAACCTGCGTATTATGGAAATGAGGAGTTATCATGATACTGAAACGTAAAATGTACGACAAGCTGCTGACCCTAAAAAACGAGCTGAACGGCAAAAAAGCCTATCTGATTGAAGGGGCAAGACGTATCGGTAAGTCAACGATCTGCGAGGAATTTGGCAGAAACGAATATAAGAGTTATATTTTGATCGACTTCGCCAAGTGCCCTGATGAGGTCAAGGACTATTTTGTAAAGCACATGAACGATCTTGATACGTTCTTCATGCTGCTGTCCACCTACTACGGCGTGAAGCTGTATGAGCGTGAGTCGCTTATCATCTTTGACGAAGTGCAGATGTACCCCAAAGCAAGGGAGTGCGTCAAATACCTCGTTGCCGACGGCAGGTACGACTATATCGAAACAGGTTCTCTGATTTCTATAAAAGAGAACGTCAAGGATATTGTCATCCCCTCGGAGGAGCGTCATCTGAGTATGTATCCGCTGGATTTTGAGGAATTCTGCGATGCATTGGACGAGGAGCAGATATGCGGTTATATTCGTAAGTGCTTTGCCGATAGAGTTCCCCTTGAAAATGAGCTTCACCACAAGGCAATGCTACTGTTCAAGCAGTATATACTTGTGGGAGGTATGCCGCAGAGTGTTATCGCTTTCCTTGATAGCAGGAAGGACTTTGACAAGGCTGATGTGGAAAAGCGTGATATTCTTGCACTCTATCGCAGCGACATTATGAAGATAGACAGCAAGTACAGGAGCAAAGTCCTCACCATATTCGATCAGATACCCGGTCTGCTCTCTCAGCATGAAAAACGTGTCGTTTTCAATGATATTTCAGCAGGGAGCAAGGCCGACCAGTATGAGGAAACGTTCTTCTGGCTGTCGGACTCGATGATCTCCAACGAATGCTTCCTGTGCAATGACCCAAATGTCGGGCTGTCGATCAATGAGAACAGAGCGTATGTGAAGTGTTACCTCGGCGATACAGGACTGCTTGTCAGCCATGCCTTTGACGAGAACGAACTGCTGGAAGACGAAGTCTACAAACAGATACTCGGTGACAAGCTGAATATGAATGAGGGTATGCTTTATGAGAACGCTATCGCTCAGATGCTGACAGCGAACGGTCACAAGTTGTATTTCTATACGCAGTACAACACCGAGAAGCACCGCAACGATATCGAGATCGACTTCCTGATTTCAAACAACAGCAAGCTGAAATACAAGATGTTCCCAATCGAAGTCAAATCGGGGAAGAAGTATTCTATCGAGTCGCTCAAACGCTTCAAGGAGAAGTACAAATCGAGGATCGGAGAGTGCTATGTGATACATCCACGCAATCTCAGCTTCAAAGAGGACATTGTTTGCATACCGCCTTATATGACGATATGCCTATAACAATAAGGCTCTCACAGTTTTCGGCTGTGAGAGCTTTTTGATGCTTAGTAAAATAGTTGTTATACTTCAGTTATAACGCTTTCCTATATTGTCCCTTACCTAAGCCTGATTTACAAGCTCTATCGTATGTGCGAGGAACAACCCATAGTCTTGACCAGAACGCACAGATATGTTATGATATATACAGCACAGCTATGCGATCAGATGACAAAGATAAAAACGCAACGTGTACCTTCGGGTATGCCAGAGCCAGTAGGTAACCCGGCCATCCTGTGAATACGGGATAAGTAACCTGCCCCTCCGGGTTGTCCGTTCTTTGTCCATAGCAATTTTTTAGGAGGGAAAGATATGGACAAAACGAACGGTATGCTGACAGTATTTTTCGATGAGCCTTTTTGTGTGGGAATATTTGAACGCTCTGAAAAGGGTAAACTCTCAGCAGCTAAGGTCACATTCGGAGCAGAACCCAGGGACAGCGAAGTCTGGGATTATGTGCTGAGGCATTATTACAAGTAGAAGTTCAGTCCTGCTGTTAAGGCAAAAACAAAGCAGACTGCTGATAATCCAAACGGCGGCAGCGCAATGCACGAAAGCAGCTCAGTACCGCAGGTATCGGCACAAAGTCGCAGCAAGTGCTGAAGCTAATGCAGGAGCAAATGAAAACCGAACGCAGGCAGTTCACAAAAGAGAAGCGTGAAGCCGAAAAGCAGCGTCGGTTTGATCTTAAACAGCAAAAGCGCAGGAAAAAGCATAAAGGTCATTGACAGCTTCCTGCGAAAGAGTCCTGACAGTTTCGGCTGTCAGGAATTTTTATCCAATCATTAATAACAAAAAATAGTTCAGGAGAAAAAACATGATAGATACAGCTCCTTTTATAGATAAATTAATCTCAGCTTTGAAAAATACATTTCCCGACAGATTATGTTTCGTTGGCTTACAGGGAAGCTACGCACGAGGAGAAGCAACACAAAGTAGCGATATTGATATTGTTGTTATTCTCGATCATCTTTCGTGTGAAGATGTCAGACGTTACCGAAATATGCTTGACGCCCTTCCGCACAGCGAATTATTCTGTGGATTTCTTTCTGATGCAGACGACCTCAGAAACTGGGAAGTATCTGATCTGTTTCAGTTTTATCATGATACGAAGCCGATAATAGGAACTCTTGATGCTCTTATTCCGCCAATAACTGATGATGATATCAGGCGGTCGGTCAGGATAGGTGTCTGCAACATTTACCACTCCTGCGTTCATAATCTGATATATGAGAAAGATCCAGCAATACTGAAAGGATTATATAAATCCGCCTCTTTTGTGATACAGGCACTCTGGTATCTGCAATCAGGAGAATATATTGCACGTTTACAGGAACTTGTCAGCAAAGTAGAAGGTAGCGAAAAGGCTATTATCTCTGCTTATATACAGATAAAAAACAGCGGTGTATCTGTTTTTGAAAGTCTGTCAGACATTGTCTTCCATTGGTCGAAGAAGCTGTTAAATCAAATGCATGAATAAATTGAAAGATACACTCTGATATCAGGAAACAGCAATGATTAAATAGAACATTTGAAAAAATATAAAAAGGCGCAAACTGCGCCTTTCAGTCTGTCGAAAAAGTCCAGTGAAAAAGCTGGACTTTTTTTGATGAAATGTGGTAAAATAGGAGAGAAAGGAGCTGAGTGATAATGCTGAGAGAAAACAAGATAGAACGAGAACAAATGGAA
>JAEEGJ010026998.1_pt1 | contig 11580 bp, 12 predicted proteins | sample 8958761 | NCBI WGS metagenome assembly JAEEGJ01 (sample SAMN16246546, study PRJNA631951) | gut metagenome | biome: gut microbiome; feature: rumen; material: RS-attached | host: Bos | place: Iran: Karaj | collected 2018-10
AATCAAAGTCGAAGCAACTTTCGAAGTGTATAACTATTATTGACCACTTCCTCGATAATTGGCTCAGGATTTTTGCCAAAAATCGGGCCATTTGAAAATTGAGGCAGGTCAAGGCTACCGAAAGTGAGGTTGGCTTCGATCAGCAAAGGTTCGCCATCATAATTGATAGCGACATCCCAGGAAATCAACCGAGAAATGTCAGCAAGACGCAGAGCCATCTTTAATACGATTTCTGTACACTTTTGATAATTAGGAATCTTGATATCAGTGAATCTATATCCTTGGGGAGATAATTCATATTTTTTCAGATCCTGATCGAACACCCTGTTTTTCAAAGAGCCATCGGGATTGATTCCACAAGACATACCGCCACCTGTCAGGTTGTCGGTCCTTGAACCTTTTTGACCGACACGAATCAATGAAGATAATATTTTCACCGTGTTATCCCGTATCAGCGTCTGCATTCTAAGCGTATTCAAACTAGTATCGTTGAGTTTGTTGATTTCGGGATGCTGCTTGACAAGATCCTGGCAGATAAATGAGCCAGGAATGGAGGATAATTTGGCAAGTAAAACATCATCGGGCTGGTCTGTCTTTAGGAATGTAACTCCTTGACCGCCACATGAAAAACGGGTAAGTTTAAGAATCACCTCTTTGCGATTCCTGAGAATACCAAGGACATCGTCGGCGGAAAGGGTTTCGTACTTATCGCTTAAATAAAATGGCCCTACCTTGCGAAAGAGTGTGGTTGGCATCTTTACTCCCGAAAAGTACAAGTCGTAAAGATTCTTGTCGTCGCAAGGAGTAGAATGTTGAGGATTGGAATAATACTCATCGATAAAAGGATAGTAAAATTCAGCTGGCATATAGTATTTCACCAAATCCTTATCGTCCTCGATGGTATTAAACACATCGTACCAACGGAAATCTATCAGATTGATATGATTACCGAGATAAGACCTCCAAAAGTTCTTAATATCCTTCAACAAAGCTTTGTCGATGGGTTGGATTTTATCATTATTCAGAAAAGCATTCAAGCATTTAGCAGAATAATCAAATCTACTCTGCATTAACCTGGCAAAATAAGCCTTTCTCTTCACGAATTGGGTAGTTGATTCACCCTCACATTTAAGTAATTTCATATAAAAATGGATATTATGTTATATAGTAGCGATTATCAAATGGCAATCAAAATCGAAGCAACTTTCGAAGTGTATAACTATTATTGACCACTTCCTCGATAATTGGCTCAGGATTTTTGCCAAAAATCGGGCCATTGGCCAATTGATGAACATCGACACCACTAAAAGTAAGATTTGTTTCAATCAGAACAGGTTCGGGGTCTTCATTGATAGCGACATCCCATGACATTAACTTAGTAATATCAGAAAAACGTACGGCTAACCTTGAAACAAGTTCTGTGCACCTCTCAAAATTAGGAATCCTGATATTCGAAAATTTATATCCTTGCGGAGACAATTCATGTTTTTGCAATTTCAGATCGAACACCCTGCTTTTCAATGTACCATCGTCATTGATGCCGCAAACCATACCACCACCTGTCAGGTTGTCGGTCCTTGAACATTTTTGACCAATTCGAATCAATGGAGATAATACATCCACCTTGTTATTCCGAACCATAGTCTGAACCCTAATGGTATTCAAACTAGTAGCGTTGAGTTTGTTCAGTTCGGGATGCTGTTTAACAATGTCTTGGCAGATAAATGAGCTATTAATTGAAGAGAGTGCTTTATTCAATTCATTGTCGGATATATTTGTGTCTATAAAAGTAACACCTAGACCTCCGCCAGAAAAGCGACTTTTTTAAGTATTATTTTATCGTGAGCTCTGCAAATACCGAGAACCTCTTCCATAGAAATAATCTCATACTTGTCGTTTAAGAATGATTGACCGACCTTTCGAAAGAGAGTTTTGGGTAATTTTGCCTCAGGGAAGTACAAATCATAAAAATTCTTATCATCGCATGGAGCAGAATGTTGAGGATTGGAATAATAATCATCGATAAAAGCATAGTAAAAATCATCCGGCATATAATATTTTACCAAATCCTTATCGTCCTCAATTGTATTAAAGACATCATACCATCGAAAGTCTATGATATCGATATTGTCCCCAAGATAAGAATGCCAAAATGACTTTATATCACTCAATAATGAATTGTTGATAGGCTTGATATTACCACTATCCAAAAAGCCATTCAAACATTTTGAGGAATAATCGAATCTATGTTGGATTAATCTAGCAAAATAAGCTTTCCTCTTTAAGAATTGGATCGAAGATTCACCTTCGCATTGTAATAGTTCATGCAATTTGTCCATTTTATTTAATTTAATAATATCAGAAAAAAACGAAATCAATAATAATATTATATCAAGATGAGAGTTTCTTGACAAAGCCATCTATCTTACTAATAACCATAAATATGCTTTAAGCAGGTATTATGAGCATATCAATTATAGTCTTTCGTAATGGCATATGTTTAGATACTATTGCTAGTCTTCTCCAAATAAGGCATAAGGGTTTGGCATTTCTAGATGAATAGTTGAGTTGAGCATTGCTTACACCTTATACTCGACCAGATATAGAATAATCAACTACTATCTAATTGGCTTCCCTACTATCGCTATTCTCTCCAGTCTAATATAGACATAACTCCAAAGTTTAATATATTATCTTCTGGAATTCTCATCCTATCAATTTCTATTCCATCTTTATTTAAAACCTAGTCACTATAGTCACTGCGAGAAACTACATCAAGAACCACATCTTCTTTTTTCTACAATTAGCTTTATATCTGCTTCGAGATATAGCCACAAATCAGAAATGACATTGATAGTCAAAGTATCTTTCCCCTAACTGAACGAATGTCGATGATGTATGACTTGAGGTATTGAAATATCATACCTATAGAATGCATAACTACTCCAAATATTTTAATTTTATTAGTCATTTCATATAGTTCCATTATCAACGAGAACATTCTGTCCTGTAATGCTACATGCCTTATCAGAAAGAAGGAATGCGACTGTCTCTGCTACGGAATGTACATCAGTAGCAGCTTTAAGAGATGTGCGGGCATAAATCTTGCTGCGCTGTTCTTCTGTAAGAGAAGCACTCATAGCGGTGGCCATAAACCCTGGCACAACCACATTGCTACGTATACCCAACTGACCCCACTCACGGGCTGTATCTTTCGAGAAAGCCTCCAATGCACCCTTCGAGGATGCATACATTGCCAAACCTTTATAACCTGTATGTACACTAATAGAAGAAATATGAACTATACTACCCTTTGTCTTATGCAATAGCATATTACGAATAGCATACTTCGTAATCATCATCGGAGTAAATACATTCACATCATACATAGCCTTCAGCCTTTCCAGATTCAAGTTGGTCACTATGTCATCGTAAGCTACAGCAGCATTATTTACGTAACCATCAAGCACGATATCATTGGTGATAAACTCTTTGAAGACACTTTTTCGAGCACCCTCGGAATCAGAAAGGTCAATACTCTTAAAGAAAAGCTGACCTGCATATTTTACCTCTAAGGCTTTGAACTCATCAGTATGAGTACGGGCAACGCCATAAACAGTATGTCCTTGTGCAAGCAAGACATTACATATTTCTAAGCCCACTCCACGCGAGCATCCAGTAACTAATATATTCATACTTATACCCTTTTTGTTTTTCCGGTTCGGGTCAAAGAAAGCTCCTCGACAAACTTAATCCTACGGGGCACCTTAAAATCTTGTAGTTGCGAACCCAATTCTTTCTTTATTTCAAGCTCGGTCAACTCATAACCAGGTTCTAAGACGACATCTGCACAAAGTACATTTCCAAGAATGGAGTTTGCCTTACCGTAAACCATTGCCTGCCTTACACCTTCAATGTCTTGAATAGCTACTTCAACTTCTCCAGGATTTACCTTATAGCCTCCCACGTTAATAAGTTCGTTCTTACGACTCTTGAAGCGAAAAAGTCCTTGAGCCTCGTCAACCCACTCAATCAAGTCCCCACTATGATAATAATCATCAGTAAACTTAAAGCTATCAGAACTGCCGAGCAATGACTTATGTATCAGCAATTCGTCATCTATCACCTTGAACTTATCTTTGATTGCTTCCGGAATCTGAAAACTATCACCCTTTGCTGCGAACAATGAACCAGCTTCTGTTGATGCATAAACGTTATTGATCTTTGCATTGGGGAATATCTTCATGATAGAGTCATACAAGTGCTGATCCGACTTCTCACCTCCTAAGGTTACACGGATAACGCTATCATACGATTGCTCAAATGGCAGGAGCAAACGATAAAAGGTAGGAGTAGCAGAAATATGGGTTATTCTCTTCTCTCGAATCTGCTGATAAACGTACTCACGTGATTTGTTGAAAACATTAACCAAAGTATTCTGGTTTTCAAATGCCTGAAAAAAAACCTGCAAACCTGCCATGTGTGTAGGATTGTAGGCATACGCCCAAATTTGCCCTCTGTACCTATCTCCGAGACGCACAGAACGTGTAAGAGTTGAGATACTATGAACTACCTTCTTGGGCTGGCCCGTAGTGCCAGAAGTGAAAATGGTTATCTCAGACTTCGAATTCTGCACAGCAGAAACGACCTCATCCATAGTCTGGAATGAAGCAGGAACAATGTTTTCAGCAATGTTCTCCTTACTTTCATCCAAGCCATCGATCTCCGAAGGATTAATGTCTGAGTCAAGAAGAACAAGTGGTTTGTTGGCTACAAGTGCCCTGATTAAGTTAACGAAGTAAGAGAATACGTCTGAAGTCTTGAAATATGGGTAATATACGGACCCCTCATTGAGCGATCCCAACAGGTCATCATAGGCGTATTGCTTCTCGTTATCAAAAAGAAATGTCATTACTTCTCTAACTTAGCAAAGATTTCACCAACTGTACCGACAAGGCCATCCTCAAAGATGTCAATATCAAACTCATCCTCAATCTTGACAGTCAGTTCTGCCAAATCGAAGGAAGTAAGATCCAAGTCCTCTCGGAGTCTTGTTTCTTCATTGATACTATTGTCTGGATCAAGTCCTTTAGCGACTCTGATGCCGTTAATGATTTCTAAAACTTTAGTTTTCATAATCTATTCGTTATTAAAAATATAATCAACTAACCCATCCTCTTTTGCACCAAGCATAGAGTGAATGGCTATAGTATTGGTATTTATATCGTTTACCCAAAAAACAATTTGTCGAACTTCTGCCTGATGGCAAAGATAAAACACATTGAACAAAAGTGTCAATCCGTCACCTCCCTTGTCAAACCAGAAAGGTAATTCTGCCTTCTTCCCTTTTATTTGGTAACACAAAGCACCAATAACATAACCATCTAGATCTCTGTTAACAACTATTTGCTTATCCTCAATCATCTTGGAAAGTTCTTCCTTGTTGGGAAGATGGCCTGTCAAAGGAGAAAAGAAACTATGGAGTTCTGTTTCAATTACACTTAGATCACTTGTTTTAGCAAAGTCCAAATTCTTATTATTACCTTTGCGATAATTAATATATCCGTAACGTCGATAGGTAGCAATTTGCTTGTAGCCTGCCTTTTCCAAAAGTGGAATCCAAGATTCAATTCCCTTTTTACTTGGTATATTGATACAGCTGTTAGTGGGAAGAGATTTCATAACTTGTTTAATCAACTCTTCATTATTAGCCATCATATAGACACGGTTAAAACCATCGTATGGCTTAAGAAGGAACAAGTTTTCTTCATTACCGTAATACCTTACACCATCTATATCAATACCGAAATAATTGCTGAAAGAATGTTTTGTAACAAATGCCTTATCAAGCACGTCCTTTAGGCCTTCTTCGATAAAAACATAATTATTGCTTTCCATCATACAAATGTTTAAGTTCTATTCTGTCTATCTTCCCGTTCAAATTATATGGCATTTGAACCAAATGATTTACAATCTCAGGGAACATATAGACGGGGATGCGTTCCTTCACCAGATTGATGATGTCCATGGGCTGACCATCGACGGTGGTGTAATACAGCACCAGTTTGTCATTCTCATGGTCGAATATGCAAGCAGCATTCGTTACGCCTTCGATAGCGTTCACAGCCACCTCTATCTCACCAAGCTCAATTCGGTTTCCTTTGTGCTTCACCTGAAAATCCTTTCGCGATACGAAGACCAGGTTGCCATCGTCAGAGGGTTTCACCAAGTCTCCTGTGCGGTAGATAATATCGTTGAACAGCGGATTCAAGGGGTTCTGGACAAATACTTCGTCCGTCTTGGCACGGTTTCCGTAATACCCCAATGCGACACCCGTTCCGCGCACACAAAGCTCGCCCACCTCTCCGATAGTGGCCTCGGTATCGTCGTCCTTGAGCACAAGGACCTGCATGTTGCGGCAAGCCTTTCCGATGGGAATATACTCATCATCGGCATACTGGCGCTTCACATCGAAGTAGGTGCAGTCGACGGTAATCTCGGTAGGACCATAGAGATTCACAAACCTCACATTGGGCAGTTTCTCCTGCCAGGTACGCAATTGCTTAGCAGGCATTGCCTCTCCAGCAAAGGTGACAAGGCGCAGATGCTCAGGCAAAGCCACACTCAAGATGTCACTGTTACCGACAAGCACAATGGCAGAGGTTGCCCATAGAATGGCGGTGATATGACGCTCATTAAGCAGGGGCATCAGAGGTTTGGTGAAGGTGAAGTGCTTCTTTCCTATCACATTCAGCGTTGCACCACTCTTCAAGCAGATGACGATGTCTTTCACCGAACCATCAAAGTAGAATGGAGTTTGGTTTCCCAAGGCATCCTGTTCGGTAAACTCAAAGGTTTCAACCAGCCAATTGGCTAGGTCGATCATTCCACGGTGAGAAATAACCACGCCTTTAGGAACCCCCGTGGAGCCACTGGTGAAAATGCTATAGACCGGATCAAGATCGATAATCTGCTCACGGATAGCTGCCAGCGTCTGCTTGTCTGCCTCGTGTTCCTTAACTTCATTGTAAAGGAATCTTGGACCACAGAACTCAATCTGGTCGAGCGTCTTCAAGTCAGCGGCGGTTGTTGCCACAGCTGCAATGGGCCTGCATACTTCAGCAATCAGACGCACACGCTCAAAAGGCATCTTGCAGTCAATCGGCACATAGAAGTTGCCACTTTCAACGGCACCCATTGCTCCGACCAGTCCTTCGATGCGGCGGTCGACAAATACTAGAACTGCACGACGGATGGTGCTATTGGCAGCCTCAGCGATAGCCGTTCCAATGCTTTCGGCCTGCTGAACCCACTGGCTGAAAGTAAGGCTCAGCTTATCATCAGCCAATGCGGTTTTGTCGGGGAGACGCTTAGCAGTATGCTCCAGATAGTCAAGTATATTGGTTACCATTATTTCTTCTCGTATAGCTGGTTAGGATCGGTTATGAGGCCATCCTCATAGATGGCATCGTCTTCATAGATGGGCAAGATGTCGGCGGTATTGATGTCGAAAGAGGTTGCACCAAGCGATATGCCAATGCCAAAACCACAGGCCATCACCTTGATCTTCCTGTTCTCATTGTCATTTCCATAGCGGTCGCACAGCGAAACGATTGCCGAAGCGCCCGAGGTATTGCCGTAGCGGTCGAGGGTAATAGGCATACGCTCAAAGTCAATCTTTGTCTTCTTGGCAATCTGCTTCAGGATGTAGAGGTTGGCCTGATGGAAACCGAAACAATCGTAGTCGGCGGGAGAGGTTTCGGTCTTTGCAAAGAAGTCCTTGATCAATCGAGGCACGTCGAAGATGGTAAACGTGAACACCGAAGTACCCTGGATAAAACTGTTCATCAGCGTTCGGGGGTTGCCGTCTTCGCACATGACCACTTCCTCGCTGGCGTGTAGGTTACGATATCCGCCGCCAGGAACTATCATATAGCGGTAGCCACTGCCATCGCTACGAATCAAAGCATTAATTTCATCGTTTGGATCGTCAGATTTCTCGAGAAGCATCACAGCACCAGCCTCACCAAAAAGCATGGCAGAGCTACGATCTTCGGGATAGACTGACTTGCCAGCGGTATCACCCACAAAGAGCAGCGCTTTCCGGATGTCGCCCGTATTCATGATGGATGCGACAGTCTGCATGCCTACCACCAAGGATGAACATCCAAGACTGATGTCATAACAAACGGCCTCCTTCGGGATACCCAAACGATACTGGAGGACGAAGGCTGTGGATGGTCGACGATAGTCGGGACTATGTGACGAGAAGATGCAAGCGCCAATCTCGGAAGGATCGACACCCTTGTGAGCGAGCAGCTCCTGGGCTGCACGGAATCCGAGGTCGCTGCAGGTCTGATGCTCCAAGGTGCGGTGAGAGCTGCGTACACCCGTCATCTGCATGAACTTCTCTACCTCTTCGTCACCGAACAGCGGCTTATAGGATTCGGTTTTAACTTCGTTCGCAGGCACGGCACAGGACACACCAGCAACACGAATATTATGGAATTTGAAAAATGCCATTCTTATCTAAAATGTTATCGTAATATCAGTTTTTTCTAGATTGTTTTTTAGCTAAAACCACTCTTCGAATAATTTTGGGAATCTCATAATCACCATTCTGTTTATGGAAGAAATAATCCTTGGCTAATAAGGCGGCAGCATATAAATCCACATATTGCCCATTATCATAAATGGCCTCCCTTAATATTCCTTCCTTTTGACTAAACATAGCGGGACTCATCTGCATGGATAACTTATTATCGACGCGACAAGTGCCATACAGACGATTGATCCCCATTACTTCGAAAGCTTGCTCATAGATAAACAAATATGATTCAATCCATGCCAGCCCATCGCGATAATCATCGTCAGCGATCACAATCCCGTGAAAACATGCGCTATGGTTTTTCCGATCGATCTGTGAAAGACTTACCCAACCGACAATACGCTTCTCGTCGTCGTTGGTACAGACTGCCCAAAACCTATAGGTTTGGTGTTCACCCATGCACCCATGTACCCATTGGACAGCTTCTTCGTAGGTAAAGTGATGAAAGCTTCCGACGATTTTGCTATTCAACTTCTCGTCATTCTTACACTTATAGATAAAATCTATGTCCCGATCCTCAAAATCACGGAATAAAACAGTGTTACCCATATAATAAATTCAACAAAAACTCGAAATAACTTGAATAATGCGTTGCAAATCGACTTGACGATAACGCTGATCGACAGGAATGAATACGGTTCTTTCGGCCAGATAATACTCCCAATCGTCGGGGTGACACCATTGGAGCACATTAGGCCAATAGGTAGCAACAAAGACCTTATCAGCAATCAGCCTACTCTTAAGCGTCTTATCGGCGGACAAATAGGGATATACCATCGGCACAGCGTCATCGGACAGAGGCAGATGCAATGGATTGGTGTCGGCCAAAGCATCGTGAAGACAGATGAAATTATTACGGCGTTGCAAGGCAGAAGCATTATAGTCGATGGACTGCATCAGCCGTAGCGTCAGATTGGACATACGCTTAATCGGTTGACCAACCAACCTTCTGCTCTGCTCACGAAAATCCATATAGCCAGCTTCTGCTCCGAGGTCAATACGCTTATTGAGGAATGACATTCGATCCCATGAAACGTCTTGCTCAAATTCTACATCAAGGTACTTATCCGTATAAAGATAGGCACCATCGGGCACGCCGAAGAACTTACGGCAGGTATAAAAGGTATCAATTCCCTTTACGGGCTTAGCGTAGAATGCCTGGGTATTATCAACAATCAATTGGTGGCCATACAGCTCGGCAAGCTTCTCGACATAATGCTGCTTCAGACCATAGTAGTTGGTATAAAGCAATGCCTCATCTTCATGAAGGGTAATCTCTTGAACCAATTCAAAATTGATGTCGATAGGATAGAATTCGTAGGCTACATTCAGCTTGTGGAATGGCTCGAGAACGACATCACAGGTATAATAAGGCAGATAAAACTTCCGATACTGACGGGCACGAAGGATGTACTCCAGACAATTGCGCCCTGTATTGAGACGGAGAGCGTCCTGATGAAGTTCCTCATGGAAAGGAAGTTCTAACGAGAAATAGCCGCCTATGGGATTCATTGTGGAGATAGAATTACTTTTACGTAGTTGCGATAGGAATTCATTATCTGATGAAGTTCGGCCTGTGAATCGAACTTCAGGAACAGAGTGCCAATGGCATTATTAGCACCTGAAAAGGGAACTACCCTATCGCCTTTATCCACACGTATTTCTTCCTCAATAACATATTTATTCCTAAAATCCTCATCAATCTCCAAATGGTCGAAAACTCCAACAGATTCGTTATGAAGAACCAGAATTGCATAATAACCATTGTAATTGGGTTCATGCACCACTGGAATCGGTTCGCCGATAGCCTTGCACACTTCTGCCTCAATAATATCCACGTCAGCTGCATAATTGAGCATTTCGGCCAAACGATTACCTCCTGCCCTTGGAGAAACTTCCATAAGGTAAGGCTTTCCATTGCGGCAGACACGCCATTCGACGTTGAACAAGCCGGTCTGGAAATGTAAAAGAGAACCCAAGCGCTGCAACTCGCTTCTTATCTCATCGAGGAACTTTGGTTCCTTGTCAGCAGGCCAACATTCGGCGGAAGGAGTGAATGGATTAGAAGCTTCGTGGTCGAAATACTGATCGTAAAAACCATTATACTTCAATACGCCATCGACAAAGAAACTCTCACTGCCTGAAGAAAGACCTTCTTTCTCCAGGAAATCCTCAATGATGAAATGACCATTATGGGACTCGTCTATGGCGTGTTGTATCGCCTCTTTCAGATTTTTCGAGTCGTCGACACGTGTAACACCTTTGCTGCCTGCACTGTCAACAGGTTTGACAATAACCGGCCAATTGAAGTAATCAACATCCTGCAAAGCCTCTTCAGCATCAGTATATCCTTTGGCATTGGGCACATTGAATGCGTTTTCGGCCAAGAACTGACGAAAACGAGATTTGTCCTGCAAGATACATGCTGACTCAAAAGAGCAAGAAAAAGGCAAACCCATTTGCTCGGCCACATAGGCAGCCGTCACGACACCTGGATCGACCGCAAAGGATAATATTCCATCAATCTGCAGCTCCTTGGCAAGCGACAATACAGCTTCCTTGTCCAGAATGCTCACATTGCGGTATTCGTCAGAATACTTATGCGCAATGTTATTGGGGAGGTAATCTACCGTGATGACATAACAACCATACCGATGAGCGACCTCTATTGCAGGCAACAAATATCTGATGCCGCCAAGGAGCATCAGTTTCTTTTGTTTCATCTTAATTAATTATTCTTGCCAGTCGAAAAACAATAATCCAAAACCTCCTGAAGGCGATCTCCAAAGATTGGACCCTGTGTCGTTTGCCAAGGAAAAGTGTCGGGATTTCTAAGATTGGCTTCGATAAATACAGGTTCATCATTTACATCTAGAGCGAAATCCCAACCGACCATTGATATCATAGGTATTCTATTATGGAATTGCTTGGCTTTTTCGATTTTGCGATAGGAATACTCCATACGACAATAC
>JAEEGJ010027004.1_pt1 | contig 11578 bp, 10 predicted proteins | sample 8958761 | NCBI WGS metagenome assembly JAEEGJ01 (sample SAMN16246546, study PRJNA631951) | gut metagenome | biome: gut microbiome; feature: rumen; material: RS-attached | host: Bos | place: Iran: Karaj | collected 2018-10
CCCTAGACATGTTCGACGCCCCGACGGAGACGGCGAAAAATCCCATCCCGATGCTTTACCAGAGCGGTTACTTGACGATAAAGGGCTTTGATGGATTCGCCTACACGATTGGGTTCCCGAACGAGGAAGTGCGTCTCGGTTTTCTGAAAGCCCTAATGCCATATTACGCTATGGATGACGTTGTTGACAACGATATGTTCATGCTCCGTTTTACAAAGGCTTTACGAGAAGGAAAGCTTGATGACGCCATGAATTTTATTCGTGCATTTATGAGCGGCATCCCGTACAATGCGGAACACAAGGACGAAAACCACTACAAGACGGTATTGTTCCTGATTTTCAAGTTGTGTACGCCATACGTTGTGCGTACCGAGGAATGCAGTGCCGTCGGCCGTGCCGATGCCGTCGTGGAGACTGCTAATGCGGTTTACGTTTTCGAGTTTAAACTGGATGGTTCCGCTACCGTCGAAGATGCCCTCAAACAGATCGACGACAAGGGTTACTTGATTCCATACTCGGCTACGAAGGCCAAGGACGGCTCGCCGAAGAAGTTGTTCAAGATTGGTGTGACGTTTGACTTGGAAAAGCGTACCATCGGCGAATGGAAAGTCGTGGAAGGGTAAAAGAAGTTCAAAGGCCTGATATTTCCTATGATTGGAGAGGTATGCCGGTCGAATTTAGACTAGAACCTACGGGTAGTTCTAACGATACTTTGTTCAAGCTGACGATGGCTTATGATGGGTCGGGCAGGCGAATTTCAAAGACGCGCTGGGTCAAGAACTCCAACTCGCAGAAATGGGAAAAGGAACTCGTGACGCATTACACGGGCATCGGAACTGAAGTTCGTGAAGATTTTTCGAAAAATCAGACGAAAGTCGTCGTGAACATGCCGCAGGGATTGGGACGCTACGGTGTTGAAGATGCTTTGAAAAACGATGCCAACGTGGCTGCGGGTGAAATTCCTATGATGAGCTTTGAATGGTATATCAAAAACCATCTTGGTTCCACGATGCTTGTCTATGGCACTCAGGGTGATGCAATTCATTATCAAGCCGACTTCAGCAAGCCCTTGGCCGCCTATGACTATAGGGCTTTCGGCGAACTGTTGAATTTTGTCAGCAACAACAATGGTATTGACAAGGTTACTGAAAACTTCACAGGAAAAGAACTTGATGACGAGACGCAGCTGGACTATTTCGGCGCAAGATATCTTGACCCGATGCTCGGAATGTGGATAAGCGTGGACCCGAAGAGACAGTTTGCAAGCCCGTATCTGTATGCAGGGAATGGATATAATCCGGTGAATGGAGTGGATCCGGATGGAAACGTCGCTATTGTAGATAAAAATGGTAATAACATTAATGTCGTTGTTCCTGTTATTTTTAGTGGTGAAGCCGCTAAGCCTGAAAACATTGCTAGAGTCCAGCAACAAGTGGCATCTCAATTTTCGGGAAAATTTGGAAAATATACAGTATCTGTTTCCGTATTATCTTTGCCTAAAGATATCAATGGAGGGGATATGTCAGGAATTAATCAAGTTGAATTACGGAACAGCCCTTATTCAAGATGTGAAAGAGGGTCGTGTGTTCAAACATCTGCATCAAATTATAATTACCAAAAGCATTTCGAAGCTTATCATTATTGGGATCGTCATAACGCAAAGGCCTGGATTGATGTAAGTGGGGGCAAAGACGGAGATTATAGAATTAGACATGAATTTGCTCATTTATTGGGAATAGATGATCAATACGATGGCGGTGTCCCTGAAGGCTTTGAAAACAATTTAATGAGTGTTCATGGAAAAACAGGCTTAAAACCAAGTCAAATTGAAGAAATGTGGATCCCAAATAAAAAACAGGGATCAGAAGGGAATTTTATTAATGAAAAATAGTTTTATTTTTTTTATGATTTTGTTCCTATACACATGTTCGACAAAAAATGAAACTCCTGATATAGAGCAAAAAAATATTTATGACGTTTTTTATTTTCACATTGAATTGCCAAAAAAATATTATGTGGAAAAGAATACTTCTTCACGGGATTTTTTTTGGGCCGATACAGTCAAAAATTCAAATAATATGCCTATTCTCTATTTTTCTTATGGCGGTGGTTTCAGCTGTAATACTCTTTCCGATGAATTTGAAGAATCATCTAGACGTGAATTTTTTCTAACAGATAAAGGACAGTCTCTTTTAGTTCGCAATGTACATCTTTCGGGATTTTGGGTTTCCAAAGAAAAAGATGAGGCATGGGCTTATTGTTTAGATTTCTATTATTATCCTAATGAAGTCGATACCTCCATTTGTGAAAAAATAATTCGTTCCGCAAAAATCCAGAGTTTCAACAAAGATTATTTGTGCAATATTTATATGATAGGGAATGCTTCTTTTGAAGGTGAAAAAATGTCTAGACTCCGTAATCATCCAGTGCAGGACCTTGTCACCTTAATAAAGAACTTCGAATTAGAGCCTGTCAACGATCAAGATTATTTTACAAAAAAAGGAAAATTTCTGTTTCTTGCTGACTGTTATTTAGATAACAGATATAAAGGTTCTTTTTCCATTAACAATCTATGTGAAATAGAATGGAATGGGAAAAAAACGGATAAAAAAGACGTTAAAGATTTGTTAAATACAATAGATAGCGAATTTGCAAAAAAAATAAAAAATAAATGTGGATTATAGTTCTTTTTATGGAAATGGAATTTCTTTATACTCCTTGGGATAATCGTCTACTAAAAAATAAATGAATTTTTAAAAGAATGAAAATGATAATTTAGCGGAAAACAAATCCAAGCGCATGAAAATTTTGTATGATTGGAGAGGTATGCCTATCGAATTTATACAAACGCAGCAACCAATGGGAAGTTCCAGCAGTGATTTGTTCAGGCTGACGATGTCCTACGACGGGTCGGGCCGGAGAATTTCAAAGACGCGCTGGGTCAAGAAAGTAGGCTCGCAGGACTGGGAAAAGGAACTCGTGACGCACTACACCGGCATCGGCACAGAAATTCGTGAAGATTTCTCGAAAAATCAGACGAAAGTCGTCGTGAACATGCCGCAGGGCCTCGGCCGCTACAAGGTCGCGGACGCATCGCAGCCCGCCGACGATAACGCGTCCAGGACATTCGAATGGTACCTGAAGAACCATCTCGGCTCCACGATGCTCGTTTACGGCACGCAGGCCGATGCGAACCCCGCGCACTCCGATATCGGCACGCCGCTCGCCGCCTACGACTACCGCGCCTTTGGCGAGATGGTCGAACTGTTGCCGCCGCCGACCGGAAAGGTAACGGAGAATTTCACAGGGAAAGAACATGATGACGAAATATCGCTCGACTATTTTGGTGCGAGATATCTTGACCCGATGCTCGGAATGTGGATAAGCGTGGATCCGAAGAGACAGTTTGCAAGCCCATATTTGTATGCAGGAAATGGATATAATCCGGTAAATGGCGTGGATCCGGATGGAAATTACGTAATATATGAATCTAATAAAGTTTATGATCCCGCATTCCGTTATGGGTTTAGGTATCACAGTATTGTTGAGCATGTTGTTGAATCAATTGCCGGCCTTGCTATTTTTGGGTCTGGAATAGTCGCATGTATGCCTCCTAAAGGAGAAATTGAAAACTCTCTTAGATCGAGTGCGGCGGAAGGTGTGGTTTCAATTGCTTTCGATTTTGCTTCTTTGGGTTTAACGAGGTTGGCTAAGGTTGCTCCTTGGGGAGTATCTGCTTTTAAGTTTGCGAAGGTCTCAAAATTAGTTTATGATGGTCTTCAAACTCTAAAATAGCACCCTCGGTTTGAAAACTTTATGCGCGATTTGACAAGCGGCAACAGTTTGTATTCGTCCAATCTTGAGGATTTAAAAAGGAAAGCAGAATGGGCTACGTCTTATGGTGTAAATTTGTACAATCAAGATGTTGAAATAACTGATGAAGTAAGAGCTAAATTCCACACTGATTTCCAAGCAGAGTTTACCAATGATGATAATCAATGATTTTCTACCAATGATTTCGAGGCCTACAATCAATGATTTTCTACCAATGATGCCAAAGACGACAATCAATGATTTTCTACTTTACATATTCGTTTGGCTTATTATGTTTATTGGCTATCTCTTTTGGTATTTTATTTGGTGTGGGTTTCAATCAAAAAAAATTTTTGTTTTTCATTTTACTCTTATAAGTATATTCTACATAATTGGAGTGCTTTGTTCATGAAAATGCATTATAGTGGATTATACAGGAACTCATAAAACCGCTTCGTTAGCAGAAATATTCATTTCCCTCTCCCTAAAAGAGGATAAAAAACGGCAAGGGGCTTCAAATTGAAGCTCTCATTAATGTATTTATCTTTGTCTATGATTCCGAGGGCAATTTAACGGAAGACAAATACCAGCAAGGTGAGAGCTGCAAAAATGCACTTGTGCATTTTTATTGCCGAACCGTAGTGTATTGCGCTTTGCGCAATTCCAAAGCTCGTCTCGGCGGCCTTTTCCCGTACGATTTAGATTAAGACTTTCCTATTCCGGACACCTCGATTGACATCACCTAGCCCTTTTTATATATTCATGGCATGGGTCTTTACGTCAATCCGAATAATGCGAATTTCCAAAGGAGTCTGAACTCGTCCATTTATGTGGACAAGTCCATGCTTATTGCAGAGATTAATCGTTTGGTCAACACGGAAAAATGCTTCGTGTGCGTTTCACGTTCGCGCCGTTTCGGAAAGACTATGGCGGGTAATATGCTCAGTGCCTACTTCAGCAAGGGTTGTGACAGCCGCGAGCTGTTCGCAAATTTGAAGATTGCGAAAGATCCCAGCTTCGAGAAATACCTGAACACGCTGAATGTCATCAAGCTTGATGTAAATGCGTTCTATTCGAACCTGTCAAAGAAAGAACAGGAAGAGAAGGTTGACCGCAAAACAAGGGACATAACGCCGATTTTCAACGGTGCCGTTGTAAAGGAACTGATTCCGGCGTTTCCCGATTGCGGCATCACCGAGGACGATAGTATTGCTGATGCTCTTCTCAAAATATACGCCAAGACAGGCGAACAGTTCGTAGTCATTTTGGATGAATATGACGTGCTTATTCGCGAACGGGTTTCGGAACAGGTTTTCAAATCTTACTTGAATTTCTTGAATGCCATGTTCAAAAACGATAACCTTGCGCCGGCCATTGCGCTCGCTTACCTCACGGGTATTTTGCCCGTCGTCCGCGACAAGGTCCAGTCAAAGTTGAACGTTTTCCGCGAATACACCATGGCGGGTGCAAGCCGACTATCCGAATTTGTCGGTTTCACTGCGGAAGAGGTGCAAGCACTCTGTCAGGAAAGCGGGCTAGATTTTGAAGAATGCAAGCGTTGGTACGACGGCTACAATCTGAACGGTATTGAAATCTACAGCCCGAATTCCATCGTGGAAGCCATTGATAATGGCCGGATAAAGAGCTACTGGACTCAGACAGGGTCTTACGAAGCCCTCAAGAATTACATCCTGATGGATTTCGAGGGTATTTTGCAGGACGTGAAGGTGATGATTGGTGGTGGGCGTGTGGGCGTGAAGGTGTCCAGCTACCTGAACACCATGACTGACTTTCACAGCAAACACGATGTGTTCACCTACCTGATTCACTTGGGTTACCTGGCATATGATGAGGATACTGAAGAATGCTACATCCCCAACCGCGAGGTGCGAGAGCAGTGGATACTCTCCGTAGAACTATCCCCCGATTACAAGGGTCTGATGAAGCTGGTGAATGCTAGCAAGGAGCTTGTGGAATCCACCATCGAATGCGATGCGTCCGCAGTTGCCGAAGCCCTGAACAAGTCTCACGAACAGATTTGCAACAACTTAAACTACAACAACGAAGGGACTTTCCAGTCGGTAATCTGCCTCGCGTATTTCTATGCAAATCTGAAATACACGATTGTGAAAGAGATGCCCGCTGGAAAAGGCGTGGCTGACGTGGTGATGATTCCTTATGTGCCAAATACGCCAGCGTTGATTATCGAACTCAAACGAAATGCTTGCGAGATGACTGCCCTCACGCAAATTCGTCAAAAGAACTACGGATCCGCCCTTGAAAAATACTCCGGCGACTTGTTGTTTGTTGGCGTGAATTACGACGAAAAGACTAAAGAACACCGCTGCGTCATTGAAAAGTTCGTGAAGTGAAACGAATTGACATAAATGGCGACAAATCTTGAATGCCTATCGAATTTATACAAGAGTCACAACCTACGGGTAGTTCTAGCAATAGTTTGTTCAGACTCACGATGGCGTATGACGGGTCAGGCAGAAGAATTTCCAAGACTGTGATGCACCAAGTTGCAGGTGCCACCGATTGGGATACGACGCAGGTGACGCACTACACCGGCATCGGCACGGAAATCCGCGAGAACTACGCCGGACCTGCAAAAGAGACAAAAGTCGTCGTGAACATGCCGCAGGGCCCCGGACGCTATGGAATCGAAGATGCTGTAAGCCCCGACAATGGTTCTGGCGCTGGCGACATCCCGAATGCAAAATTCGAATGGTACTTGAAGAACCACCTCGGAAGTACGATGCTTGTGTATGGCACGCAGGCCGATGCGAACCCCGCGCACTCTGATATCGGCACGACGTTCGCCGCCTACGACTACCGCGCCTTCGGCGAGATGGTCGAACTGTTGCCGCCGCCGACAGGCAAGGTGACGGAGAATTTCACAGGCAAGGAACATGATGACGAAATTGCGCTTGACTACTTCGGCGCTAGATATCTAGACCCGATGCTCGGAATGTGGATTTCTGTTGATCCGGCAAGGCAATTTGCAAGCCCGTATCTGTATGCGGGGAATGGATATAATCCGGTAAATGGCGTAGATCCGGATGGAAATGCTGCTATAATTCAGAAAAACGGAAATAAGATTAATGTAACTATTCCGATTATTTTTAGCGGAAAAGCGGCTACGCCTTCAAATATCAAAAAGGCAACAAATTGGATTGCAAATAATTTGAGCGGTAAGTTTGGAAAATATAACGTAAAAACAGAAGTTGTAAAATATGACATTAAAAAACATGGTGTTACTTATAATGTAGTTAAGCTGTCGGATGGACCTTCTTCTCAATGTGAGCGTGGTAGTTGTGCAAAACCGGCAAATATGATCCCTAACATAGCTTATATGGATGTGAATAGTGAATTTGCCGTGACACATGAAACTGCTCATTTGATTGGATTGGACGACAAATATTATCGCGATCCAGATAAAACTTTTATGAAATATAACTTGCATACACCCTATCCAGGATACGATGACAATTTAATGGGTGGCCATGGTAAGTTTAATTTAAAAGAACAGCAAATCGAGGAAATGTGGGGGCCAGGTCGTTCCGATTTTAATGATGTTGAACTAAGTAATCGTTATGAGGCGAATGACATTAGAGAGGTTAAATAATGAAAAAATGGTTAGTTATTGTATTTTGTTTTACTTGTTTGATGTCTTGCACGAAAGTGGATGATAACGATAGGATTAAGGAAATCGATTTTTCAGCGTTGGAATTAGATACTCCAGATAGTCGTGTTCCTATAAAAAACATTTTAAATAAATTAAAGAAAAGACACCATACAGAAAATAATCTTTTTGTAGCCGATTGCATGACTATAGAATTGCCGGAATCTTTTCATGCGGAATTCTTGACTCATTGGGAAATGGGTGACCTTTATTATTCTGTAAAAAATCCTAAAGATACGGTGTTTATGTTTTTTGATTTTGGTTTGCGATCAAAATCAGGACATAGTCATGATTTTGATGTAAATACATTAACAAAAGATTTTACTCTTGATACGAAAAAAGATACTATTGACGAATGGAAAGAACGAATCTTAAAAAGACAAATTGTTGTGTTACAAACTAAACGACGAATAAACAACAAATATTATCCCTATGTTGTTGAATTTTCATGTTTCCCTGATTTTGTAGAGCCCCTTACATGTGAGAAAATTATATCTTCAGCAAAAACGAATCACGATTGTTTAGAAGGAAAAGAGTAGTTTTATCAAATATTTTTCCTGCGTTTTGATAAAAAAATACCAAGGATAAATTCAAGGGATTTAAAATTTCCTATGATTGGAGAGGCTCGCTTGTTGGGCTATTGCCACAGATAATCGCTTTAATTATATTACTAGTATGGCGTTAAAGAGATTCCCTATCGGTGTGCAGGATTTCGCGAGAATTCGCGAAGACGGCAAGTATTATGTTGACAAGACCGACTTGATTTACAAGATGGTCCATACGGACGACTATTACTTCCTTTCGCGTCCGCGCCGTTTCGGAAAATCGCTTCTGGTGAGCACGCTCCAGTATTATTTTGAGGGCCGCAAAGACTTGTTCTCCGGTCTCGCCATGGAAAAACTCGAGACCGAATGGAAAAAGTACCCGGTGTTCAAACTGAGCTTTGCGGGGAACAAGTTCATTACGGAACAGGATCTAGCAGACACTCTTAATTTGAAGTTAGGTGAATGGGAACGCCAGTATGGACTTGTCCCGTCAGATAAGTCGGCTTGGGGTGTTCGTTTTGAATTGCTCATCAAGGCCGCCCACGAGTCCACGGGCATGCCCCCGGTCGTGCTTGTTGACGAATACGATGCGCCTCTCCTCGACAGCATGGAAAATCCGGAGCTCCAGCTCACGCTCAAGAACGAGATGCGCAAGCTTTTCAGCCCGCTCAAGGATTTGGGCGGCATCCTCCGCTTCGTGTTCCTCACGGGCATCAGCAAGTTCAGCCAGCTCTCGATTTTCAGTGAGCTTAACAACCTGAACGTCATTACCATGGATGACGAGTACGCAGCCATCTGCGGTATCACGAAGGAAGAAGTGCTGACACAGATGCAGCCCGAAATACAGGCCCTCGCCGACAAGAACTGTTTGACTTATGACGGGGCTTGCGAGGCGCTAACGCGCCAGTATGACGGCTACCACTTCAGCAAGAACTCGCCAGACATATTCAACCCGTTCAGTTTGATAAACGCTTTGAGCAAACGCGAGCTTGCCAACTATTGGTTCGCGACCGGCACGCCGACGATCCTCACGAAACTTGTAAAAAAGTACAAGATGGACGCGGAACTGTTTGATAAGGGTTTTGCAGTAGCGCCCGAGGTGTTTGATGCGCCTACCGAGACCGCAGAAAACCCGATTCCGATGCTTTACCAGAGCGGATACCTTACAATCAGGGAATTCCACAATGGCAGCTTTACGCCCTACGTGCTCGCATTTCCGAATCATGAAGTATCCGAGGGCTTTACCAAATGCCTGTTGACGTACTATACAAAGCAGGATGCCGCAGCCTATTCGTCTGTCGTGAGCCGTGTTATCCAGGGAATGGAGAATGGTGACGTAGATTCGGTACTCCAGGTTATCAGGGCGTACATGAGCGGTGTACCATACGACGCCGAATCGCAGAACGAACTGCATTACAAGACTATCGTCTATTGCGTGTTCAGTCTCGCGACCCCCTATCTTACCCGCTGCGAAGAAAAATCTGCTGCGGGCCGTTGCGACGTTGTTGTGGAAACCGCCGACTCCGTTTACATGTTCGAATTCAAACTGGACGGAAAGGGAACAGCTGATGATGCTCTCAAACAAATCGACGACAAGGGCTACCTGATTCCGTATTCCTCGACACTTGCTAAGGACGGCTCGCCAAAGAAGTTGTTCAAGATTGGTGTGACGTTTGACTTGGAAAAGCGTACCATCGGCGAATGGATGATTGTAGAGGCATAGCTTTCTGATTTATGATTGGAGAGGTATGCCCGTCGAATTTACACAGACGCAGCAACCTGCAGGAAGTTGAAGTGATGCTTTATTCAAATTTTTGATAAAGTTCGATGGGGCGAAATCTGGTCTCCTTTTCCAGTAATTTATCCTCAAAAGAAGGGATAGAATGCGAAAAATCCTTTTATTTGTTCTGTTGCTGAATGTTTTTGCTTTAGCAGAATCATGCGATATTAAGCCGTTACCACCCTTTCTAGACAGTCCCCAAAAACAAGCTTTGGCAAAAGTTAGGGATTCACTATTGACCTCTTTACAGACACGGGATTCGAACGAAGTTTTCCGATATGTGGATGTATTGAAAAATTCAGGATATGGCGAACGTGCGTTGGACAATTATGAACTTATACAAATTTATTGTTTGATGAATCAGTATGATTCGGCGTTAGTTGCGCTGGTAAGAGAACATTACCGTTTTATAAATAAAAGTTATGAAGGTGTTTGGGATTGTAGTGATAAAGCTCCATATTCTGCGTTTGAAGATGAATTATTGGATTCTTTGCGGATCAGAGCCGATTTGCAGAGACAGTTAAAGCTTATATCCGAAGGTTCGGCTAAGCAGGAATATCGGGATTTTGCTAATTTGATGATTGTTGTATTGCAAGATGTGAACTATAACAATACACGTTTGCAGTATTCTGGCTTGGATAATGAAATAAAGAGAAATTCTATTCAACAAAGTCGTTTTCACAAGTATGGCAGTAGGAATGATTCTTCTGATGATGAAAATAAGACTCTTTATTTGGATTCCTTGATAGAAAAATTTATTGTTTTTAAAAATAAATATCCTGAGTCAGAATTTAAACCTTGGATAACGAAACAAAAAGAGTTCATAAAAGTTTCTCGTGAACAATATTTTGAAAGCAAGCAATACTATAGAGAGCGTTTCTATACAGGCGGTATAGGAGGAGAATATTTCCATGCCATCGGCAGAGGGTATCAAATAAATGGAGTCATTCAAATTCAAAGAATGATTTTTGGGGTTGGTTATTGGAAATATGATAATCTTTGTAATGGGGTTGTTATTTATATGGGTGTAGATGCATATGAGTCAAAGTATATTAAGACATTCCCATTTGTAATGACTGTGGTTAATAAATTTGAGCATAACCCTTTGGGTGGCGGCTTGCAATTTGAATTCAGACCCTGGATTTCTGAGTTGGGACGTGAATTACCCATTGGAGGGTATTTGACCATAAATGCAAGGTATGAGTTACTGTATGATAGTGAGTATATTAATCGGCAAAATGAAGAGACGAAAAAGAAACTTAGGAACTTTTTTCATCTAGGCATCGGTTTCCATATTTGGTAAATTTCTACATTTCCCTCTATGCTTACCATTTCGGAATTCCTTCAAGAAAATTCGTTCCCTGCGATTTCGCTTTTTGAAAATGCTGATAACGAGGCCATTCACGTCAATGGTGCGTCGGTTCCGCTTGCCTCAATGATGGTGGCGAACCGCTTCTTGAAAATTTAATTTCAATATTTGCTGATTTCCAAGTAAAACTTACAATACCGGAATTCTCATTTTGGATTAAGAAACAATTAGATGTTGAAAAAGAAAATCGAAAAAAAACTGTTTCTACTTTATATAGTAAAGAACATACAAAAGAATCAAAATGTGTTAAAGGAGGCTATTACGAAGACCGTCTATACACAGGTGGTATTGGATTTGATGTTTATGAAACAAAATATTTAAAGGTTGTACCATTTGCAGGTTGGCGTAATCCTTTTGTGGCGGGGTTGCAATTTGAGTATAGG
>JAEEGJ010027006.1_pt1 | contig 11577 bp, 9 predicted proteins | sample 8958761 | NCBI WGS metagenome assembly JAEEGJ01 (sample SAMN16246546, study PRJNA631951) | gut metagenome | biome: gut microbiome; feature: rumen; material: RS-attached | host: Bos | place: Iran: Karaj | collected 2018-10
CCCATGCCGCAGAGCGAGCCCTGCACACCGCGCTTCGACAGGATCTCGTTGTAGCGCGAGGCCTGCAGCACGGTCATGTTGTGCTCCTTCTTGTAGTGGCCGATCTCGCGGCAGACGCGCATACGCTTGGCCAGGATGTCCATAATCTGATTGTCGAGCTCGTCAATCTGCTTGCGCAGACTGGCCAGGCCCTCGGTAGTGGTGTGCTCGTCGCGGACGATGAGCAGCGAGAGGATGTAGTCGAGCACCTCGGGCGTCACCTGCTGCTTGGCGTCGCTCCACGCCTTGTCGGGGTCGCAGTGGCTCTCGACGATCAGTCCGTCGAAGCCCAGGTCCATAGCCTGCTGGCAGAGCGGGGCAATCAGCTCGCGACGGCCACCAATGTGGCTGGGGTCGCTGATGATGGGCAGTTCGGGTATGCGGCGGTGCAGCTCGATGGGAATCTGCCACATCGGGGCATTGCGGTAGATCTTCTGCTCGTAGCTGGAGAAACCGCGGTGGATGGCTGCCATCCGCTTGATGCCGGCCTGGTTGATGCGCTCAAGGGCACCAATCCACAGCTCGATGTCGGGGTTGACGGGGTTCTTCACGAAGACGGGCACGTCGACGCCCTTCAGTGCGTCGGCCAGAGCCTGCATGGCAAAGGGGTTGGCCGACGTGCGGGCGCCCACCCAGAGGATATCGATGTCGTACTTCAGGGCCAGTTCCACGTGCTCGGGCGTGGCCACCTCGGTAGCGACGAGCATCTTCGTCTCGTCCTTCACCTGCTTGAGCCACACCAGGGCGGGCTCTCCGTGGCCTTCGAAGCCACCGGGCTTGGTGCGCGGCTTCCACACGCCGGCACGGAAGTTGTGGCAGCCCTTCATGGCCAGCTCACGTGCGGTTTCCATCACTTGCTCCTCGGTCTCGGCCGAACAGGGGCCTGCAATGACGAAGGGGCGTTCGTTGTCACTCGGTAAATTCAATGGCTGTAAATCTAATTCCATAAAGACCCTCCCCCCGGCCCCTCCCTATATGGAGGGGAGTAGAATGTTTGTCGGGGAGTATTCTACTGATATTATTCTAATTTATGATTTTTCTGCCGTAAGAAGTAACCACTCCCTCCCTCACAGGGAGGGCGGGGGGAGGGTCTTCTTTATCCGTTCTAATGCGTCTTGTATCTTCTCTTCCTTGGCACACAGCGAGATGCGGATGTAGCGTTCGCCATTGGAGCCGAAGATGAAGCCGGGGGTGATGAAGACGCGGGCCTCGTGGAGCACACGCTCCGTCAGGTCCTCGACGTTCTTGATGCTGTCGGGTATGCGCCCCCAGAGGAACATACCCACCTGCTGCGGGTCGTACTTGCAGCCCAGCACGTCCATGATCTGCTCGGCATACTGGCGGCGACGGGCGTAGGTATCGATGTTGAACTCACGATGCCACTCGTCGCTGTTGCGGTAGGCCTCGGCAGCGGCCAGCTGTATGCCTCGGAAGGTGCCGCTCTCGATGTTCGACTGCACTTTCAGAATCCACTGAACGAACAGTGCATTCGAGGCACAGAGGCCGACGCGCCAGCCGGGCATGTTGTGGCTCTTCGACATCGAGTTAAACTCGATGCAGCAGTCCTTGGCACCAGGCACCTGGAGGATGCTCAGGTGCTCCTCGCTGAGGATGAACGAGTAGGGATTGTCGTTGACCACGATGATGCCGTGCTCACGAGCAAAGTTCACCAAACGCTCGTAGGTCTCGCGGCGGGCGCGGCCACCTGTCGGCATGTTGGGATAGTTGGTCCACATCAGTTTTACACGCGAGAGGTCCATCCGTTCCAGTTCGTCGAAGTCGGGCTGCCAGCCGTTGTCCTCGCGCAGGTTGTAGTTCACAATCTTCGCACCGAGAATCTTCGAGAGCGACGTGTAAGTGGGATAGCCAGGATTGGGCACCAACACCTCGTCGCCGGGGTTGACGAAGGCCAGCGTGACGTGCAGGATGCCCTCCTTCGAGCCGATGAGGGGCAGAACCTCCGACTTCGGGTCGAGGTCGACGTCGTACCAGCGCTTGTAGAATCCGGCCATCGCCTCACGCAGCTCAGGCGTACCCATCGTGGGCTGGTAGCCGTGGGCCGTTGGGTCGTGGGCCACCTCGCAGAGCTTTTCTATCGTCTGCTCTGAGGGCGGCATGTCGGGACTGCCAATGGCCAGGCTGATAATGTCCTTGCCCTCGGCATTGAGCTGTGCCACTTCCTTCAGCTTGCGGCTGAAATAGTATTCCTGTACTAAACTTAATCGGTCGGCAGGAGCCCACCCCAACCCCTCCCCAAGGGAGGGACTTTGATTACTCTTACTATTGATTTTATCCATAACAGTATCCTTATTATCTTTGAACTATTTAATGCCCTCTCCCTTGGGGAGGGGGTTAGGGGGTGGGCGCATCCTTATACTCACCCAATATTGTCAAGTCTTTGGTCAATGGAATAATAGCGTCTATCGACTGGCGGTAGCGCGTCAGGTCGTCGTACATCACGTCGACATAGAAGAGGTACTCCCACTCGCGGCCGATGATGGGCAGCGACTGTATCTTCGTCAGGTTGATGTGGTAGAACGACAGGATTGCCAGCACATGTGCCAGCGAGCCCTGCTCGTGGGGCAGCGAGAAGACGATGCTCGACTTGTTGGCCTCGGTCAGCGGGCGGAGCATGTCGGCCTTGTTGGGATTCGAGACCACGAGGAAGCGGGTGAAGTTGTGCTTGTTGTCCTCGATGTGGTCCTCGAGCACCTTCAGCCCGTAGAGCCGTGCGGCCTCTGCGTGGCAGATGGCTGCCCAGCCCCGGTGCCCGCCTTCAGCTATCATCTTCGCCGAACCTGCCGTGTCCTCGGCTTCGACATTCTTCAGCTGCGGGTGCTGGGCCAGAAACTGGCGGCACTGCATCAGAGCCACAGGATGGGAGTGTACCTCCTGAATGGTGCTCCAGTCATCGTCGGGCAAGCAGCAGATACAGTGGGTAATGTGCAGCTTGTGTTCGCCGACGATGGTCGTGCCTGAGTCGCGCAGCAGTTCGTAGTTATGCAGCAGGCTGCCGGCAATGGTGTTCTCGATGGCCAGCATGCCGATGGCCGTCGGGTCCTGCTTCATGGAAGCAAAGACCTGCTCGAACGTTGAGCAGCAGATGAGCTGTATCTGCTCGCCCTCGTAGTAGAGGTGTGCTGCAATGTCGTGAAACGACCCCGTCAGTCCTTGAATGGCTATTCTCTTCATCTCGTTGTTGTATTAAAAATCCCGCTTTCACTGGTATGTGAAGCGGGACTTTGTATTTTTTTCATTCGTTGAAACCTATACGCGACTTACCGCTTCACAAGTACTTGCAAAGTAAAAGTAATAGCCGTAAAAGTATGCGTTGTGATTCAACATTTGTCTTCTCTTTTTTAGTTTCGGGTGCAAAAGTAACACTTTTTCTCCATTCCCACAAATAATTTGCAGGAAATTTTCGTTCTTCGCTTACATTTCGTTATTCGAACGCCACAAGGATGCGGAATACGCGGCCCGGATTCTCACTCCACCACCGCATAGTGTCGAGGGCCTCCTCGGGCTTGACGACGCGGGTAATCAGGTCGTCGACGGGACAAGTGCCAAGCTCCAGATAACGGATAACGGCCCGGAAGTCTGAGGGCATGGCATTGCGCGAACCGCGGATGTCGAGCTCTTTCTGCACGAAATACTTCGTCTGTAACGACACCTCCGACTTTGCATAGCCGATGCAGGCCACACGACCGGTGAAGGCCACCTCGTTGACGGCCATCTGATAGGTTGGCACACTGCCCACGGCCTCGATGACCACGTCGGGACCGAAGCCGCCGGTTATCTCCTGCAGCCGCTGGTGAACGTCCTCGGTCTTCGTGTTGACGGCATAGGCGGCGCCCATCTTCTTGGCCAGGGCCAGCTTCTCGTCGTCGATGTCGGCGGCAATGACGGTGGCACCGCGCAGGGCAGAGCGCACGATGGCACCCATGCCCACCATGCCGCAGCCAATGACCATCACCACGTCGATGTCGGTCACCTGCGCACGGCTGACGGCGTGGAAGCCCACGCTCATCGGCTCGACGAGGGCCGTCACCTTCGGCGTGAGACTGCCGGCCGGAATGATTTTCTCCCAGGGCAGCACGATGTACTCCTTCATGGCACCGTTGCGTTGCACGCCGAGCGTCTCGTTGTGCTCACAGGCATTGACGCGCTGGTTGCGGCACGAGGCGCACTTGCCGCAGTTGGTATAGGGATTGCAGGTGACCACCATTCCCGGCTTCAGGTTCTCAGGCACACCGGCGCCCACCGCCTCGATGACGGCACCCACCTCATGGCCGGGGATGACGGGATTCAGGGCCATCGTGTTGCGGCCCATAAAGGTGTTGATGTCCGAGCCGCAGAAGCCTACGTATTGGAGCTTCAGCAGCACTTCGCCCTGGCCGGGAGCCTGGGGCATATCCATTTCAATGACATTCAGTTCTTGGCTGTGTGTAATCTGTATTGCTTTCATTCTGACATATTTTTTATATAAGGTAGTTCTGGAAGATTCTTGAAACCGTAGAAGCGCTGGGCATTGCCGCCAAGGAACTGCGCCTTCTCATCGGCAGTCAGTTCCGCAGACTTCTCGACGAAGTCGTAGGACATTCGGTAGGTGATGGCGGTGATGGTGCGCGGATAGTCCGAGCCCCACATCAGGCGGTCCATGCCCACCCACTCGGCAGCCTCGCGTATACGGCGGATAGCCGTGGGGAACGGATAGAACTCAGGGTTATAAAGCCAGGTAATGCCGCCCGACTCTACCATCACGTTCTCACCTTTACGAGCCAAAAGCACCTGACTGCGGAAAGAGGCTGTCGTCGGCATGCCGAAGTGGCCGATGGCCACGCGCAGCCGTGGGCACTCCTCGATGACCTCACCCATCTGGGCTATCTGCGCTTCGTCGTCGCCCAAGCACATCGAGAGCACCATATCGTGCTCCTCCATCAGTTTGAACACGGGCATCAGCGTCTGCAACGGCTCGTGCATACGGTGGCCGGGGAAGGCGATGCCGCGCAGACCAGCGTCGATGACAGCCTGCGCCTCGGCGACATTCCACGCCATGCCCATACACAGAAAGCGGTCGGGGTATTGCCGCTGCACCTCGGCCAGGTACTCGTTCTGACAACCGTCAATCACTTCCTGAACGACAACGGCTGCCGCCACCTGGGCGTAGTTCATGTTCGACAGGAACACCTCGGCAGTGTTCCTGCCGTCAATCATAAATGGCGGCAGCATCTGCACCTCTTCGTCCATAAAGATACTGCGGCCGTTCTTGTGCGAAAGTATCCGCTTGCCGTCAACCGTCGTGTCCTGGCGCAGCCACAGGTGGCTGTGTGCGTCGATTATGAGTTTGCCCATGTCACACGCTGCTGATTACCGATGATTTCCTTGACTTCGGCCACCAGGTTCCAGTCCGGCTCCTCGCTGGCCCACGCAATGTTGCGGCGCACGTTTTCGGGATTGGCCGACGAGAATAGCGTCGAGGCGATGCGCGGATTGCTCACCGAATACTGTACGGCAAGCTGCTCAATCGGGTAGCCCTTCTCGCTGCATAAGGCGGCAGCCCGCTGACAGGCCTCCACCAACGGCTTCGGAGCCGGGTGCCAGGCTGGTACGCCGCGCTGACTGAGCAGGCCCATCGACAGCGGCGAGGCGTTGACCACGCCAATGCCGTTTGACTCGAAAAAGTCCAGATAGTCAGTCAGGGCATCGTCGTTCAGCGTATAGTGGCAGAAGTTCAGGACGCTCTCCACGACGCCCTTTTCTGAATGCTCAATCACCCACTTCAGGTTCTCAAGCTGCAGGTCGGTGATGCCCACATGGCCCACCACGCCCTTATCGCGCAGCTCAACCAGTGCGGGCAGCGTCTCGTCGACCACCTTCTGGAGTCCGCCGGGCAGGGCAGCCTGAAACTCAATGTCGTGGACGTTGATCAGGTCGATAAAGTCGATGCCCAATCGCTCCATACTCTCATAGACGCTGTCGGTGACGCGCTTGGCCGAGTAGTCCCACGTGTTCACGCCGTCCTTGCCGTAGCGCCCCACCTTGGTGCTCAGGTAGTACTTGTCGCGCGGGATGTTCCTCAGCGCCTTGCCCAATACTGTCTCGGCCTTGTAGTGGCCGTAGTAGGGACTGACGTCGATAAAGTTAATACCACCCTCGATGGCCGTCTCGACGGCCTCGAAGCTTTCTTTCTCGTTTGTCTCCCTGAACACGCTGCCCAACGACGAGGCACCGAAGCTCAGGTGGGAAATCTTCATTCCCGTCTTTCCAAGTTCTGTGTAGCGCAACATTATATTTACGATTTACTATTTACGTTTTTCGATTCTCACATACGAGCGGTAGCCGTAGGCAATGATAAGGAGGAAGCAGACCAGCGGCAGCACGAACGACACGTTGACGGCGGGGTGGCCCATGATGGTGTGCTGGTCGATGATCAGGCCCTGCAGCGGTGGCATCAGCGCACCGCCGACGATGGCCATCACGAGGAAGGCTGCACCGAGGGTGGTATCCTGTGAGTCGACGTCCTCAAGGGCAATACCGTAGATGGTGGGGAACATCAGCGACATGAAGAAGCTGATGCCTACCAGACAGTAGAGTCCGAACATGCCCACGAAGCAGATGGCGCCCAACGAGCAGACGGCAGCGCCACAGCCGAAGATGGCCAGCAGGCGGCGCGAGTTGACGTACTTCATCAGGAACGTCGAGATGAAGCGACTGCAGAGGAAGAGCGACATGGCCACGATGTTATACATCTGGGCTGTGGCCTTGTTGATGCCTAAGTTGTCGGCATACTGGATGATGAATGTCCACGTCATAATCTGTGCGGCCACGTAGAACATCTGTGCAAGCACGCCCTCGCGGTAGATGGTGTTGTGCCACAGGTTGCTCAGCGTCTGACTGGTGGTGTGCGTGTGGCCCTGGGCCTTCTGCTCCTCGCTCTGCGTCTTGGGCATCTTGGTCAGGGCAATGATGATGAACACGGCCACGACTACCAGTCCGATGGCCACATAGGGATTGCGGATGACGGCCAGGTCGTGAACGCGGATGTCGGCCTTCTCAGCCTCTGAGAGTGCTCCGAAGATAATCTGTCCGGCAGCGTCGCGGCGGTCGCTGATGAGCTGCGGCAGCACGATGAGCGAGGCCACGCTCATGCCGCAGAGCGAACCCATCGGGTTGAAGGCCTGCGCCAGGTTCAGGCGCCGCGTACTGGTCTCCTTGGCTCCTAACGACAGGATGAAGGGATTGGCCGTGGTCTCGAGGAAGGCCAGTCCAAACGTCAGGATGTAGAGCGACACGCAGAAGAACGCGAAGCTCTCGTTTGCGGCAGCGGGGATAAACAGGAAGGCGCCGACGGCGTAGAGTCCCAGTCCCAACAGAATGCCGCTCTTGTAGCTGTAGCGGCGTATGAACAGTGCTGCCGGTATGGCCATCGTGGCATAGCCGCCGTAGAAGGCGAACTGCACCATCGATGCCTTGGCGGCCGTCAGCTCCATCAGGGTCTGGAAGGCGGCCACCATCGGGTTGGTGATGTCGTTGGCAAAGCCCCACAGGGCAAACAGCGACGTGACGAGAACGAACGTCAACAGGTACTTCTTCTCAATGAGTTTTGCTTTCATCGTTTTATGGTTTTGTTATTTTTTGGTTGCAAAGGTACAAAGTTTTTTCTTTTCGGCTTTTCGAAAATCGCTTTTTTTATTTAGCTTCTGTCGCTTTATTCGTTTTTTTTCCGTAACTTTGCAACCGATTATTACTATTCTTATGAAGAAAGTCTTTTTTACCCTAATCCTTGGCTGCACCATAGCTGCCGCCACGGCACAACAGAGATACAGGATTCCGGTAAGCGAAGCCGACGAGCAGATGCAGAAGGGACGGTACGAACCGACATGGGCGTCGCTCGAGACTCACCAGACGCCGGAGTGGTTCCGCGATGCGAAGTTCGGCATCTGGGCCCACTGGGGGCCGCAGTGCGTCGAAGGCTCGGGCGACTGGATGGCCCGCTCCTTGTACATGGAGGGCACCAACGAGTATAAGCACCACGTCAAGAACTACGGCCACCCCTCCGAGTTCGGATTCAAGGACGTGCTGCCGCTGTTCAAGGCCGAGAGATGGGACCCGGAGAAGCTCGTCGAGCGCTACAAGCGTTGCGGTGCAAAGTACTTCTTCGTGCTTGGCAACCACCACGACAACTACGACCTCTGGGACTCGAAGTACCAGCCGTGGAACTCGAAGAACATCGGTCCGAAGCGTGACGTCCTCGACGAGTGGGCTCGTGCCGCCAAGAAGGCGGGACTGCCGTTGGGCATCTCGTTCCACGCCGATCACGCCTGGACGTGGTACGAGCCGTCGCAGCGCTACGATCTGGAGGGCGAGAAGGCCGGTGTCTATTACGACGGCAACCTCACCAAGGAGGACGGCAAGGGCAAGTGGTGGGAAGGCTACGACCCGCAGCAGCTCTACCAGCAACGCCACCCCATGAGCAAGGGCTCGTGGGATAACGGCGCCATACACGGCCAGTGGGACTGGAGCCACGGAGCCTGTCCGCCGTCGCAGGAGTTCGTCGACAATTTCTACAACCGCACGCTCGACGCCATCAACCGCTACCAGCCCGACCTCATCTACTTCGACGTCACCGTGCTGCCTTTCTACCCGCTGAGCGACTGCGGCCTCAAGATTGTCACTCACCTTTATAATAAGAACCCGCGCAGCGTCGTCTTCGGCAAGATTCTGAACGACGACCAGCGCCACGCCCTGACATGGGACGTGGAGCGAGGCGCCCCCAACGAAATCATCGACGAGCCGTGGCAGACGTGCAACTGCATCGGCGGCTGGCACTACAACACGAGCATCTACGAGCAGAACCGCTACAAGACGGCCGAGGCAGTGGTCAGACAGCTGGTCGACATCGTCTCGAAGAACGGCAACCTGCTCCTCAGCATCCCCCTCCGCGCCGACGGTACCTACGACGACAAGGAGGCCCGGTTCCTCGACGACCTCGAAGCGTGGATGTCAGTCAACGGCGAGAGCATCTTCGGCACACGGCCCTGGGTGAAGTTCGGCGAGGGTCCCGTGGCCGAGAAAGACATCAAAATCAACAACCAGGGCTTCAACGACGGCCAGTTTGCCAATATGGACTACCGCGACATCCGCTTCAACCAGACCAAGAAGTACCTCTACGCCACCGCCATGAGCTGGCCTCACGACGGCCGCCTCATCATCAGGTCGCTGGCCAAGAAAGCCTCCCCTACGGGGGGAGGTTGGGAGGGAGCTCCCATTAGCAGCGTCACACTGCTTGGCTACGGTAAGCTGAAAGCCCGCCAGACCGCCCAGGGACTGGAGGTCCAGCTGCCCAAGCCCTGCAACAAGATCGCCCCTGTACTGAGAATCAACAAATAAATCGAAAACAAATAAATCGAAAATAGAAAATCGTAAATAATCATGGGAATCATCATTGGAATTGACGTGGGCATATCCACCACGAAGATTGTGGGACTGAAGGACGGACGGGTCACTTCTCCCACACGAATCACCGCCGCCGACCCCATCACATCGCTCTACGGAGCATTCGGCAAGTACCTGCACGACAACGACATACAGCTGCAGGACGTTGAGCAGGTGATGCTCACGGGTGTAGGCTCGGCCTACATCAAGGGCGACCTCTACGGACTGCCGACACGAAAGGTGGAGGAGTTCGAGGCCGACGGCCTCGGCGCACGCTATGAGTCGAAGCTCGACCACACCATCGTCGTCTCGATGGGCACGGGCACCAGCTTCGTGCAGTGCGACGGCGACGAGATGCGTCACATCGGCGGCATCGGCATCGGAGGCGGCACGCTGGCCGGACTGTCGCGCCTGCTGCTCAACACCAGCGACATCAAGGCTGTCTCGGCAATGGCCATGCAGGGCGACATCAGCCACATGAACCTGCGCATCGGCGACATCTCTGCCGAACCCCTGCCCGGGCTCCCCATGGAGGCCACGGCCAGCATCCTGGCCAAGGCTCAGAGCGACGCCTCGAAGGAGGACATCGCCCTCGGCATCATCTCAATGGTGCTCCAGACCATCGGCTCTGCCGCCTGGCTCTCAAGCCGCGGCTCCGGCATACGCGACTTCGTGCTCATTGGCAACCTCACGCTCCTGCCACAGTGCAAGGAGGTCTTCCCGCCGTTAGAGAAGCTCTACAACATCCACTACCACATACCGAAGTACTCTCAATACTGCACCGCCATCGGTGCCGCACTGAGCTACAAGAAATAAGTTCACCTCACGCCCTCGTTCAGGTTTCGCTCTAAGAAGAAGCGGCGCGTCCGCAGGAAGAACAGGGCGACACCCGTGGCGTTCACGGCTGCCACCGTCCAGAAGGCGGCTGAGTAGCCCGCCAACTCGCTGATGACGCCGCCCACGAGGATGCCGAGTCCCATGCCTACGTCCCACGACACGAGGATGGTCGAGTTCGCCGTGCCCCGCTGACTGTTAGGCGCCACGCTGATGGTCATGTTTTGGAACGCCGGCCACATATGCCCGTTGCCCAGCCCTATCAGCAGCGCCGATGCATAGTAGCCCACCATATTCGGCACTAATATAAATAAGGTATAGCCGACGAGCGAGATGACCATGCCCTCCCCGGCGTTGTGCGTCACCCTACCCTGCCTGAGCGCCCGTCCCCCCTGCAGCCGCGACAGAATCAGGCCCACCGAGCAGAGCATGAAGTAAGTCCCCGTGCCACCCGTGATGCCCATCACCTCCTTGCCGTAAATGGCCAGATAGTTCGACAGCACACCGAAGCAGAACCCGAACGCCACCATGTTCACGCCCAGCAGCCAGCCGCGAACGAGGAAGAAGCGGTCCCAGGAAAGTGAACAAGTCATCTTTTCACTTTTCACTTTTATCTTTTCACTTCTAATCGTTCCATCCACTGCCATTCCTGCAACAGCTACAAAGAAAGCTATCCAGAACAACAGCTCAAAGCTCTGCGTGTACTTATAGACAAAGATGCCCACCGTCGGCGCAATGGCCATCGCCAGGTTGTTCGACAGCCCGTAGTAGCCGATGCCCTCAGTGCGCCGGCTCGACGGCAGCACGTCGATGGCTACCGTCGAGTTAGCCACCGTCAGCGCACCGAACGGCCCCCCGTGCAGCGTCCTTACAATAGTAAACAGCAGCAGTGTCGAAGCCGCCAAATAGCCCGCAAAGAAAATAGAGAACGCCACGAAGCTGACCATCAGCACCGTCTTCCGCGGAAACGAGTCAACCAGAAACCCGCTGAACGGTCTCATCACCAGTGCCGTCACCGTATACCCCGACAGCACCAGCCCGATCACGTCCTTCGTCGCACCGAAGTGCTCGCTCAGGTACAGCGGCAGCAGCGGCGTCAGCACGTAGAAGGCAAAGAACAGCGCAAAGTTCGCCACCATCACCTTACAATAGTTCCTGTTCCACAGTCTCTCCATACTCATCCTTTTGCAATCAAGCTGCAAAGGTACACTTTTTTTCCCATTTCCCCATTTTCCCCCGCAATTATTTGCACAGTTCAGTAATAATGCC
>JAEEGJ010027008.1_pt1 | contig 11577 bp, 5 predicted proteins | sample 8958761 | NCBI WGS metagenome assembly JAEEGJ01 (sample SAMN16246546, study PRJNA631951) | gut metagenome | biome: gut microbiome; feature: rumen; material: RS-attached | host: Bos | place: Iran: Karaj | collected 2018-10
CCTGTTGTGCGCGGATGCCCCCTGCACGAAGGCTTGTCAGAATGGCGACCCTGCAAGTGCCATCCGTGCCATCCGTTTCGATAACGCCAAGAATGCCTGGCGATGGATTGCTGACTGCTCGGACGAGGACCTCGAGCGTGCGGAACAGGCTTGTATTCATTACGACCGCCCTATCCGCATCAAAGAGCTGTTGCGTGAGGAAAGTCTGGAACGTAGGCAATCTGTCAATCCCTCACTGTCTGTCACATTCTGCGGCATTCCCTGCGAGAACCCGTTCTTTCTCGCCTCGTCGGCAGTCTGCACCAACTACGAGATGGTGGCACGCGCCTTCGACATGGGCTGGGGAGGAGTCTTTTATAAGACCATCTGTATGCAGGACATCCATGAGGTATCACCCCGTTTCGATGCCATAAAAGTGGGTACTGCGTTTGCAGGTTTCCGCAATATGGAACAGCTCTCCGAGAACTCGCACGAAATGGATTTCGACATCCTGCGCCGCCTAAAGCAGAACTATCCCACAAAAGTGGTCGTCGCATCCATCATGGGTCAGTTTGAGGAAGAGTGGATTACGTTGGCAAAGATGGCCGAGGATGCCGGATGTGATGCGGTGGAACTGAATTTCTCGTGTCCGCAGATGCGTCTTGCCGGCATGGGCAGCGACGTGGGACAAGACCCCGAGCTTGTCTCTTTTTACACCGCCTACGTGAAAAGCAACCTCGGCATCCCCGTCATCGCAAAGATGACGCCCAACATCACCCAAATCAACAATCCCGCCATGGGTGCGTACTTTGCCGGATCGGATGCCATCTCGGCCATCAACACCATCAAGAGCATCACCATGTCGCCGCTAGCAGCGGTAAGCGATAAAAAGACCGTTTCGGGCTATAGCGGACGGGCCGTGAAGCCCATCGCGTTGCGTTTCATCCTGGAGATGGCACAGAATACAATCATGCAGAAGGTCCATCACGTCCAGTTCAGCGGTATCGGCGGCATCGAGACATGGCGTGATGCCTTGGAGTTCATGCAGCTGGGATGCAGCAACGTGCAGGTGTGTACCGCCGTTATGGAGTATGGCTACCGCATCATCGACGACCTCATACTTGGCATGCAGACATATCTGGCGGAACGTGGCATCGAGCACTTGGAAGAAATCATAGGGGAACAGCTGCCATCATTCGTCAGGCCAAGCGACCTTGACCGCGAGACCATTGTCTACCCGATGATTGACCATGAGAAGTGCATCGGCTGCGGACGCTGCTTCCGTTCCTGCCAAGACGGCGGCCACCAAGCCATTACCTTCGATGCCGACAGCCGCCGTCCCCTCATCGTGGGGACCAAATGCGTGGGATGCCTTCTCTGCCGTCTCGTATGTCCGACAGAGGCCATCGGCACCTCAAAGCGTATAAGCAAAAAATCCAATTAATATAGATATTGGCACACTGAATTGCAGTAACAACAATTCAATGTGCCAATATCCAACAGACCCGTTATCAATACACCGTCTTCAGCGTACAGAAAGCGTCACGGCCTGTGAAAGTAACCACATACACGCCATGAGGCAGTTTTGCGAGACTGACAGCAGTGTCGCCATTGACCATCACGGACCGCACCAAACGTCCATCCACGGAATAGACGTTCAGCGTGCCCGTACGCGGATGGTCGGTGAAGGTGAGACTCACCTGATTGCCCACACGGTTGAGACTGATGTTGCCTTCGGCCAATCTCGGAGCAATGCTTGAGTAGCCACGCAGCCTATTATACTCGGCACGTGCACTGTCGCGAAGGGCTTGGAATTCGGGCTCGCGCTGCATGCGTACAAATGTATACGACGCCAACAAACGGGCAGCCTGCACGTCTGAAGCCCAATGATAACCCGCTATGACACGACTGCGGCCAAACTCAAAACCGCGCTTCAACACAGCGTCCATGCTGTCAGGCGTCAGCTCCACCATAGCCAGAGCCATACCCCAGCCAAACGTAGCGTGAGATGACGGGTATGACGTGGTGGTAGCATGGTCTTCCTCTTCGTCCGGAATAAGGGTAGACTCACCCAACTGCACATACGGACGTTTGCGGAAACCCATATTCTTAAGACGATTGGCTTCGGTTTTGAGAGTCGCCCTCACATATTTAAAATAGGCAGCGATATGGGGAGTTGTAACCGTATCGAGCTGCATATTCAAACAGGAGGAGAACTGGCTCAAAAAGTTATAGTACTTGCTGGCAGCATCCGTCGAAGCCTGTGTGCCGCGAGGGGTATTCCTCTCGGCTTTGGCAATCCAGTGCGCAGCCACGTCGCCCTGATAGCGGTAATTGGCGGTATCGATAGGCGAAGGCAGGATGTGGCGACCATTGGGATAGCCCACATTCGTCGGCACCGCGCCATGCCAAAGCAAATATTCCACACGGGCGGCAGCCAAGTCGGCCTGATACTCAGCGCTTGCCTGCAGGCGTGCCACCGCGGCCGAAGAGGCCAGCCGGGCAGCATCCACATCGCTCTGCCAGTGTGCACCCACAATCACGCGGCTCTCGCCATACTCCCATCCGCGTCGCAGGATGGTATCCTGCATCTCAGGAGCCATCTGCGCCAAGATGAGGGCGGTGGTCCAACCCAGCGACGTGTGACCCGACGGATAGGAACCGTTGCCACGCAGATGCTCCTCATCATCGAAAGCACCCGCCACATGCTCGTTCATCCTTGCGAACGGACGCTTGCGCATATACTTCTCCTTGGCGCGATCCACTGCCTGAGCCGCAGCCCTTTGTCCACGCGAGATAAGGCGGTAGATGGCAGGCGTAGCCTCTCGGCTCACCTCAAAGCCCAATGCCTCGCTGTATATGCCGCACATACGCTCGACGCTGTATTCCGACTCCCAGCTGGCCTGCTGACCACGGGCAGTAGCGCGCATCGACTTGCCCCACATCCACTGCTGGAAGTCGTCGATAAACAACTGGCTGTTAGTGTCGGGTGGTGCCGGCAGATAGACACCCGCGTCGGGCATCGAGTCGGTACTGAAATAAGGTATCGTGTCAATATCCTGCCCCATGACACCCACGCCAAAGAAACAGGCAAACAATAACAAGAATGTCTTTTTCATATCATCATATTATTAATCAAACTTCTACTCTCTCTTTCCTGCTAGCTGCATGCGGTTGGCGACAGAGCTGGAGGGTGCTTCGATTTCAGCCGTGTTGACTATCTGTCGCTGCCCCTCGATGTCGAACTGCAATGAGGCACCATCGCTTCGCACCTCCATCGTAACCGGAGCACCCATCACCAAAGGCAGGTTCACATCGCCATGCCCGGCGGGGAAACCGCACAGCAGCGGAATGTTGTATTTCTCAATATATTGGCGCAGCATCGCCTCGATGCTCTCGTATGAGAACTCGCTGCCGCAACCCTCAAACTCTCCCAATATCACTCCCTTGCAACGTCTTAGTACACCGTTCATGGCAAGGATGTTAAACTGGCGGTCGACGTTGTGCATCGACTCTCCCACCTCTTCAATAAAGAGGATCAGGTCGCGCCCCATCGTCGCATCCGCCTGTGTGCCAAGATTGGGAGCAAAAGTGCAGATATTGCCGCCCACCAAGATACCACTGGCCTTACCTTCAATGTTCTGCGGATGCGCGGGCACCTCGTAACGTGGCACACGTCCCATCAGCAAATCGCGCATCAGCGTGCTGGTCGCGTCGATACCGCCGTTCGCCAAGAACGAGCTCATCGTGCCATGCACGCTCATCACCCCCGCACGTGTCAGCAGCCCATGCAGCGTTGAAATGTCACTAAATCCCACCAGCCATTTGGGATGGACTCGCCAATTCATTATCGGCATCTGGTTTATCAGCTGGATAGTGCCGTAGCCGCCACGGTTGCAGACAATAGCCTTAATCGTGGTGTCGTCCAAGGCCCAACGGATATCACTCATACGTTCCTCCACAGTGCCTGCATATTTCCCCGCATAAATCTTACCCACGTTGGGGCCTATCACCGGCTCCAAACCCCATCCGCGCAGCACCTCGGCGGCCTTCTCCACCGTTTCCATCGGTGTGTAGTACGACGGCGAAATAAGCGCCACACGGTCGCCAGCCTTCAGATACTTGGGCTTCACGCATCCCAACGCTATCCCGTCGTTGTTGGTCAGTTCCACAATGTTGTCCTCTTTCTCACACGAAGAGAATGCAACCACTCCTGCAAGCAATAGCATTGTCAAAAGATGTCTTTTCATTGGTATAAAAGTTTTTATAATCTATCAATTTAAAAGGAAGTTACTCTCACCGCTCTCTACGTTCTATTACCTCTTTCAGCCTATATCGATCTCCCGTGGCGGGGACGATGGCATCGATAAACGCCTGCCAGTAGCCGGGCGTGGTATAGCGTCCGGGCACCACCTCGCCATCCTCGGCGGGACGCACCACCTGGTCGTTATAGCGCACTATCAGAAACTTCGCCAGTTTGTCCCATCGTTTCATCATGCGGTCGGCGTAGGCAATGCTCTTGCGATTCAGATAGCTCTGACGGTCGGCAGGGGTCATATCCTTTATCGCCACCAGCACCGAGTCTTGGTCGGCAAAATAGTAGTCTTCCAGTTCCCTCTGCGCGTCGCGCAAGTCGCCAATCATCAACGAGTAGCGCGGATAAACCATATTCGCCACCCAATTGTTCATCCAAAAGGCAGACTCGAACGAGAACTCGTTGCGCCGATTGTTCTCAGGGCGGAATGGGTCGGGCACCTGCGTGATACAGCAATAGAGCGGCACGTATGCCACCATATTGGCATCGTCGCAATTGAACCACGTCACCCCACCCACATCGTCGGGCAGCCATCCGCGCATCTGGCAGGTCATCGTAAAACCCGACTGCTGAGTGGCAATAGCGCGCTCGCGAAAGAGTGGCGTGCCGTCTGAAGCCGCGAAATGCATCGGCAGCGGGCGCACCGGCATACCCCACGGTCCGGCAGTCATATCGGCGGTCATATCCAGCGGTGTGCCCTCGAAATGGTCGCGCATATCATTCTGCACATCGCGCAACGTCAGCGGGGCATCGGGCTTAATCCACAACGGCAAGTGGTCGCACTTCTCAAACTCCCCGTTGATATAGGGCAGGTAGCGGTCCATCTCCTCATGGCTGCAATGGTGGCGGAAAAAGCTCCACACCCTCGCATCGGCATAGCGCACATTCTCAAAGTCTATCGGGCAGTAGGCGTCGCGGAACGAGAAGTCGGCATCGCTGCCCTTATAGAACCCCTTCTCGCGGGCAAAGGCGATGACATCCTCGGCATACACGCATTCCACCTCCAGCCGGTCAATCTCCTTGAGGCTGCGGCTGCTGATGCTGCGGTACGAACGTTTCTTCTGCTGTGGGAACTGGCGTATGCGGCTCAGATTGGCATGGGCGCAGATGCAGTCGTCCGGCACCCGCAATGCCACCCACACTGCCCCCTTACGCCCCGGCCCCTTGCCTATCATCTCCATTATCCACGCCTCGTTGGGGTCGCAGATGGTGATGCTCTCGCCGCTGCTGTTGTAACCATACTCCTCCACCAGCTCCACCATGCATCGTATCGCCTCGCGGGCCGTGCCCGACCGCTGCAACGCCAGCCGCATCAGGCTGAAATAGTCCAGCAGCCCATCATTGTTCACCAGTTCCAAGCGCCCGTCGAATGTCGTTTCCACTATCGTCACCTGCTTCTCGTTCATCAGCCCTACCACATTGTAGGTATACTCCACTTGCTCCACAAAACGACCCTCGTGGCGCGGACCCCAGCCGTGGATGGCTATCTTCTCGCCCTTGTCGTGTCGTCCCGAAGGGGAATAGAACAGCGACCCCGCGAAGCCGAAGCCGTCGCAGTTGTAGCTGCACATCACGCTCCCGTCCTTCGAAGCCTTCTTACCCACAATCAAATTCGTGCAAGCCGTCCCCTGCCCTACGCCCCAAACCAGCGCCAATACCAATAGCCATACTTTTTTTATCATCATCTGTCAGGATTAAAATATCATTTCAGCAAACTATCCAACAGCTATTTACACACCATCGTCGAACCCCATTTGCCGATACAAAGATACATTTTATTTTTAATTTTTAATTTTTTCGTAACTTTGCACCGCGAAAAACTTCATCAACCATGAAAAAGATACTCCTCACCCTCTTGCTCTTGACGACAGCATTCTGCGCCAAGGGACAAACCGCACACGAATCAGTCAAAAGCCCCGACGGGCGCATGGAGGCGACCTTCCTCCTCCTCGACGGCTGCCCCCATTACCAGTTGACGCGCGACGGCAAACCAGTGGTCGCCCTGTCGCAGATGGGCTTCCTGCTGGAATGGCGCGACGACCTCGCCCACGCCTTCGTGCTGAAAGAGGTCCAGCGTAGCAACTTCGACGAAGTATGGCATCCCGTCCTCGGCGAGGAAGCCAACATCAGCAACCACTACAACGAGATGCTCATCACCCTCGAACAGCCCGTTGGTTCAATCGAGAGCATGGACCACAGCACCGAAACGCGTCCCACCGTCATGCAGATACGCTTCCGCCTCTACGACGACGGGCTCGGCTTCCGCTACGAGTTCCCGATGCGGTACAACGGCATCGACAACGCACTGGTCTGCTTCTGGTTCAAGGAGGAGTTGACACAGTTCGTTATGACTGGCGACCATACGGCGTGGTGGATTCCGGGCGACTACGACACGCAGGAATACAACTACACTGAGAGCCGCCTGTCGCAAATCGACAGCCTCTGGGAGAAAAGCCACGAACACGGTGGCTGGCCTTGGACAGACTTCTCACGCACCGGCGTGCAGACCGCCCTACAGATGCGCACCGACGACGGACTCTATATCAACATCCACGAGGCCGCCACGCTCGACTACCCCACCATGCACCTCAACCTCGACCCTAAGACATTCACCTTCCGGGCCTGGCTTTGTCCCGATGCCGCTGGCTATAAAGGACGTATGCAGGCACCTTGCCACACTCCTTGGCGCACCATCATGGTCTGCGACAAAGCCACCGACGCACTGCGCTCACGCCTTATTCTTAATCTCAACGACCCCTGCGCCCTCGACGACGTGTCGTGGATTCACCCCGTCAAATACATGGGCGTATGGTGGGAGATGATTAGTGGCAAGAGCACTTGGAACTATACCAACGACTTCCCAAGTGTGAAACTCAACCCCGAACCCGGCAATTCTCAATCCTCAATCCTCAATTCTCAATTCACAGATTTTGCTCACGCCAAGCCCAACGGCACCCACGGTGCCAACAACGCCAACGTCCGCCGCTATATCGACTTCGCTGCCCGCCACGGCTTCGACGCCCTCCTCATCGAGGGATGGAACATCGGTTGGGAGGACTGGTATGGCAAACAAAAGGACTTTGTCTTCGACTTCCTCACCCCCTACCCCGACTTCGACCTTCCTGCGCTGAACAAATATGCCCATGAGAAGGGTATCCGCCTTATCATGCACCACGAAAGTTCTGCCTCCACCGTCAACTACGAACGCTGGATGGAAAAGGCATATAATCTGATGAACCAATACGGCTACGACGCTGTAAAGAGTGGCTACGTCGGCACCATTATTCCCTTTGCCGAAGGACACTACAGCCAGCCTATCAACAACCACTACCACTACGCCATTGTCGAGGCCGCCAAGCACCACATCATGGTCAACGCCCACGAGGCGGTGCGCCCCACGGGCCTCTGCCGCACCTGGCCCAACATGATAGGCAACGAAAGCGCCATGGGCACCGAGTTCCGTGAGCGCATCCATCCCGGCCACACCTCCATCCTGCCCTTCACCCGTCTGCAGGGCGGCCCCATGGACTACACCCCCGGCATCTTTGAGCCCGACATGGGCAAGATAGTCCCCTGGGGACAGAAAATGAGCCACACCATCTGCAACCAACTGGGACTCTACGTCACCTTCTACTCCCCCCTTCAGATGGCCGCCGACTTCCCCGAGCACTACGAGCCCTATATGGATGCCTTCCAGTTTATCAAAGACGTGGCCGTCGATTGGGACACCAGCATCTATCTCTACGCCGAGCCGGGCGACTACATCGTCACCGCCCGCAAGCCGAAAATCTCTTCGCTGAATAAAGCAGCCGACGGCGTGGGTAATTTGCCCGACGGCAAGAAAGGTGTCATCAGCAGCGCCGCCCAATATGTCTATGGTCTGAAAGATCCGACCAGTCTGACTAATCAGACTCCGCGCGACGTCTGGTACATCGGCGGCATCACCGACGAGACCCCACGCGAGTTCTCCGTCAAGCTCGACTTCCTCACCCCCGGCAAGACCTACGACGCCATCATCTACTGCGACGGAAAAGACGCCTCCGGCCTCCCCGACAATTCTCAATTCTCAATTCTCAATTCTCAATTCAAATACAACCCCTACTCCTACACTATCACCACAAAGAAAGTCACCTCCAAGACCACACTAAAACTAAAGATGGCCCCCTGCGGCGGCTTCGCCGTCAGCATAAGAGAAAGATGAAAAAAAATGCTTGATTGTCTGATTGGTTGATTGTTTGAGTAATTTCCACTCAAGCAGTAACACAATCAAGCAATCAAGCAATCACTCAAGCATTAACACATTCAAGCAATCAAAAAAGATAAAGCATTATGAAGAAAGTAAGAACTTGGATAATCTCCATTTTGGCTGTAGTTGCAGTCCTTTGTATCATCGTCTGGTGCATGTGGGGACGTGAAATCCGCACGCTGGCATCGCTCCATCAGGTGGGCGACAACCACTATCTCTACTACATGGAGTATAAAGCCGACTACGACCTCGACGAGGTGGTGGCACGCAATATCGACCAGAACGCCCAACTGCTCGACTACGTCACCGCCAAGATAGGCAAAGGCATCCCCATCAAAGGCAAGAGCGCACAGGTGGCTGACGAAAACGGCAAACTCAACACTTTCAACTGCACCAGCCTCCAAGCCCGCAATGCCGAGGGCGACGGCTTCCTCTACGGCCGCAACTACGACTACTTTGCCAACCCCACCCTCGTCACCCTCTCCCATCCCAAGAAAGGCTACGCCTCACTGGCCGTCAGCGACATGTCGCACTTCGGCTACAGCCTCGACGAACTACCTGTGTCATTCAAAAAGAAACTCCTCTGCCTCGCCTCCATCTATGCTCCCGTCGACGGCATCAACGAGAAAGGCCTCTGCACCTCCATCATGGCCCTGCCCCACCAGCCTGCCAACCAGCAGACCGGACACCACAGCGTCGGCACCAGCATCATTATGCGCCTGTGGCTCGACCGCTGCGCCACCGTCGATGAAGCCCTCGCCATGCTCGACACCCTCGACATCCGGCACGACAGCATCGTCGGCTCCGGCTACCACTACATGGTGGCCGACGCACAAGGCCACTGCGCCATCATCGAGTTCGACAAAGAGGACGGCTGGAAAACCATGGTGCTCCGCAAACCTGCCGACCGCAACCACCTGCTGGTCACCAACCACCTCCTCTCGCCCAAATACCGCACCGCCGAGCCCGACCCCGCCGTGGGCAACCCCAACAGCCGCAGCTGGTGGCGCTACGAAGTGGCCGAAGACTACCTGATGCAGCACGACGGCACACTGACCCCCGACCAGATGTACGAATGCCTCGCCGCTGTCCACTGGGAGCACCTCCTCCTGCCCAACGGCAAAGTGGAAGTGACCCAATACAGCAACATCTACGACCAGTCGGCTCTCACACTGCGCCTGCGCCCCTGGAATCAATACGACTCCGTATATAACTTTGAATTGAAATAGCCTCAGCAGCAGCATTGACAGCCGCCTGTTTCAGGAAGCATTATCGCCACCCTTCACTTATCAAAAGAGACTCAAGTCCCACTCCCCTGCCTCGACAGTACGCTGACGGGAGGAGTTTGGGAACACGGTGGCCGTTGTGCCTGCCGGGACAGACAAATGCATATTACCGCCCTCGATTGACACACGGATGGTGCCGTATGGCGTGGGCTTGGTAGCACGGAGCCAGTCGATACCTGGGCACGGCTGCGGGTCGATGAAGAAATGTCGGTAGCCCGGAGCCTTGGGGTCAGGACGGATTCCGGCCAAAGCCTGATAGAACCAGATGCCGATGCCATTATAGCAGTTGTGCACACGGCTGCGGTCTTCCTTGCCCTCCATGCCGCAACTCCACGACTCCCACGTGGTGGTGGCACCGTTCTCAATCATATATAGGTATCCGGGATAGTCCTTCTGTCTCAATATGGTGGACATCAAATCCGCCTGTCGCTCCTGTATGCACCACTCCGTAAAGACGGGGACACCCACAAGGCCGACAGCGATGTGGTCGCGGTACTTGTTGTGGCAGTCAGCCAGCAGCTGCTCCCTCACGGCAGCACGGGTCGCGCTGTCGGGCGGGATGCCCATCATCAGGGCGTAGCACTGGTCGAGGGGTGTGCCATTGGCATAGGTGTGTGTCACGGGGTGATAAAAGTGGCGGTGGATAGCGATTTTGAGATTTTGCCGCCATTCGGCAAACCGCACGGCGTCTTCGTTGTGACCCGTCATGCGGGCCATCTGCACCATATCAGCAAGGCAGTCCGCCAGGAAACAGTTGCTGACGTGCAGTACCGACTCTCCACCGATGTCAACCCCTTCGGGTGCCAGCCAGTCGCCGAGGAACCACCCCCGCCGCTCGTTGTCGGGCCAAGGCTTCAGGATTCCTTCCTCGCAATGCTTTTCCACAAAACCCAGCCAGCGGCACATCTCTTCGTAATGGCGAAGCACCAGACTGCTGTCGCCGTAATTGAGAAAAGTGCGCCACGGAGCCTTGATGATAAAGCCGCTCCAATAGGGACCGCCGCCAGTGTGGAAAGCGGGCGCCACATAGGGCAGGTCGCCCGTGGAGTCCATCGCATCCTCCCATGCTCTCAACCAATTGAGGTAGGTGTCGTGCACATCCCATAGGGTCTGCAACGTCATCGTGGAGGAGTTCCCGTCGCCGCCGTACCCCATGCGCTCAATATGCGGGCAATCCACCATATAGCCGCTGAAGGTGAGGCAGCTGAGCGTGTATTTCACCATATCGTGTATCGCGTTCAGCCGTGGGTCGGAACACTCGAAAGTGGCGCCCTCCCTGGGATTGACGGCACTGATCTGCAGCGCACGGGCAGCCACAACACCGGCACCTTTGATACGCACATAGCGGAAAGCATGCATGTGGAATCGGTTTTGGAAAATATCCTGCCCCTCGCCATCCGAGATGTACATGTCAGTCTCGGTGAACGGTGGCTTGGCCTCCCGATGGTCGAGATATTCCATCGTCACCGCTGTGCCAGCCTCCATAGGGGAGAAAACGGCATTGAACCAGCCCGTCACCACACGCCCGAAGTCAATGACCAGACTGCCGTCCGGCTCCTTCTCGCAGGACAGAAATTTCAGCGTGTCAACAATGCGGTTACCCTTGAACTCCTGCCCCCTAATCGATCTTTTAAAGAAATAAGCGGTGTAGTCTGGCGTAACGACAGTATCGCCAATCTCCATCGGAACCCGTGATGCCGCCCGCCATTCGGGTTTTGCCCGAGCATCGTACCGCTCTCCGCCGAACTGCA
>JAEEGJ010027009.1_pt1 | contig 11577 bp, 13 predicted proteins | sample 8958761 | NCBI WGS metagenome assembly JAEEGJ01 (sample SAMN16246546, study PRJNA631951) | gut metagenome | biome: gut microbiome; feature: rumen; material: RS-attached | host: Bos | place: Iran: Karaj | collected 2018-10
CAGAAGACGAAGACTATCTCAGCAAGTTTGAGACATGCAAAGATAAGCTACAGATGCTTAATGCATTGAAATAATTGAATATGGAAATGAGGACTATCGTGACAGATCCATAAGGACGGCGATATATCCAAGAGTTTGTTAAGAGCGAGAAGCACTTAATCAGTCAAAGAAGATGACCTTCATAAGGAGGCATCCGACTGTTAAGGATAGCGCAGAGCCTGCAAAACGGAGTGAACACCCATATTGGGTGATCTGTTTTGCAGGCTCTTTTTTTGTTCCTCCGTTTTGCGGCTCTTCCGAGGAGATTGGAAGAGGCGTTGTACAGAAAATTTTATTATCAACTGATTCTTCCATATTTACCTCGGAAAAGTTTTTCCGGAGTTCCGGATTAGGGCAAATCGTGCCCCACAACCCAGTAGGAGGTAAAAAATATGAGAAACCAGTTTGTTTTTAATCCACAGAAGGAGACTGCCACAGCATATCTTACAAGGATGTCTCCAATCTTAGGCGCTTTAAGAAATGATGGCGCTTCTGCTGCAAATCCGCAGCTATTGTTATCCATTAGTCCAGAGGAACAGGGTGAAATTGAAAATGAAGTGTGTAAGGCTTTTGAAAAGACCATATGCACAGAGACAAGGCGTGTTATCAAGATGACTCCGGGTAAGCTGGATGATTATGAGGACGATTACAAGAATGAACTTAGAATAGCAATCCTTAAGGATATTCATAAGTTCAATAATCCTGCTTACTTACAGGGAGCCCAGACTTTCTCGATTGATGCGTTTGTCAGGGCACGTGTTCCTGGTGTTACAAAAAAGGTCATCGGCATGAAACGTGGTCGTAAGGAATATGAAATGAAACGTGAGAGTCATGTAAAAAAGATCATGGCAGCTCTTATTGCCATAAAAGGCACATCGACTATAACGGTGGACGAGATTTTGAATAATCAGGACCTGGCTAATGACTCCATGACACTTACAAGAGATCAGATCTGGGATGTTAAGGCAGCTATGGAAGATGCTTCTTATCTTGAAGATCTGACAGATTACGAAGCAGACTACAGGGAGTCAAAATTTTCTTCTGTAGATCAGCAGGGTGTAATAGACGATTTTATGAAAGATCTGGCGATCTTCCCCGAGTATGAGATGTACATTTACTTGCAGTCGCTCCGCCTTAGACTGGATGAAACCACAAATAAGGAGATAGCCTGCGACAAGAGATTGATTGATCTCTGCAAGGCATCACCCGATGCAAAAGACAAAGTAATCTATGAGAGAATTGTCATTGAAAGACCTAAGAGCGGCATTGCTCCTAATTCAGCATTTGACGAATACGTATCTACTACTTATATAGAAACAACTTACAGAAAAATCGACAGAAATGTAAGAAGTGCTTTTATAAGGAAAGATCTAGAAGAGACTGATATGCTGGCGATTCTAAATCACTTAATCAATATGTAATACAAGGGAGCCTCGGCTTAGAAAGTCGGGGCTTTTTTTGACGCCAAAACGACGTCACATTACCTGTGAAGTTGACGTCAAAATGACGCAGAAGCCCTGTTTTGGTGACTGTAAATACAATGTGGATACTGTTGGAGGCTTTGATTTTATTGGCTTTTCTAGACCCTACCACAAATGCTCGTTGTCCTTGTGGGGCTGGTCATTATTTTTAAAGGCCGGATCACTGCGATAGTCGAGAATCTCTTCGATAAGATCACCACCCAGACGGATTCCGTATGATGAAGAGTGGTTCAGGCGGTTACCTTACGGTATATATGACCATGACCCTTGCCGTGCTCCTTTCGCTTTGCATGACCATGATCGAAGGTGCAAGGAGAAGTGCCATGAGGATGGAAGCAGAGCTTATAACGGATACAGCCATGAGGAGCACATTTGCCGAATACCACCGTGAGCTGATGAGACAGTACAACATCTTTGCCATCGATTCGTCCTATGGGCAGATGGTATCCGGAGTTGAGCAGACTTCAGGGCATTTCAGGGAATATATGGAGAAGAACTACTCTTGTGATGTTGCGATGCCCTGGCTTAACTACCGGGATCTGATAGGAGCGTATCCGGAAAATGCGCAGGTTGACAGGGTGACTTATCTTACAGATAACGCAGGAAGAGTGTTCAGGGACTGTGCCATAGAGGCAGTAAAGGATGATCTGGGGATTACGGCAGCTGAGGAACTTCTTGACTGGGCTATGTCTTCCGAAGTTACTGCCGCGGATTCAATGGATGTGAGTTCTGAGATGAATGCGGAGGCATCAAGCGTATCCGGTGCTGCATCATCCGAAAGGGACAGGCGTGAATCCGAAAGAGCGGGCCAGGAGGAAGAATACAGGCAGGAGTGTCTTGCTGCTGAGGAAGCCGGAGAAGAGATGCCGGAAGAGCCTGACCTGACAGAGCTTCCGGATGAGTATCATTCCCCTGTTTCGAGTGTTGCTGAAACTGCCAATACGGGAATACTCGGGCTTTTGTTGGATGATACCGAGAATCTTTCCAGGAGACAGCTTAATACGGATGCCGTCATATCCGGCCGCATGCAGGCAGGGAATGTTAATGCCGGGCTTCTGGAATATGAACCGGAAGATGAGAGAGTGTATGAGCAGGCTCTGGATAAAGCACTGTTTGTCGAATACCTGATGAGGTACATGGGAAGATACGGAGATACCGATGAAGATGATGCCATGTGGTATCAGATCGAATATGTGATCGCAGGCGGAAGCTGCGATGCGGAGAATCTTAACTCTGTTGCCATGAGGATAATGGGAATACGTGCAGGACTGGACATGATCTATCTGGAATCCGACCAGAGCAAAAAGGCGGAGGCACAGATACTGGCAGCTGCCATATGTGCGGCATGCATGATCGAATGGATGGCACCGGTGCTCACTCACGTTATCCTTCTGGCCTGGGCACTGATAGAAGCAAGATACGATACCGCAACCATTCTGTCAGGGGGAAAGATCCCTCTTATGAAGAATTCCGCTACGTGGCACTGTGATCTGGACAGTGCTCTTTCCGGGGCGTGGTCCGGACGCGGCGATGATTCCGGCAGTGGTCTTTCGTACAGGGATTATCTGAGGCTCTTTCTTTACTTAGCTGATACGGATGAGATCACAAAAAGAGCCATGGACATCATTGAGTCGGACATACGGCTAAGCGGAGGCAATGCCGGTTTCAGAATGGATGCCTGTATAGAGGCAGCTGAGTGCAGCGCAGTGATATGCAGTTCCTTCGGAAGCAGGATAAGCATTAAGAGAAGATTTAAATACTGATAATGCCATTCGGGCATAAAACCATTAATGAAGGGGAACAGGGCAGAGATGTCTTTTTTATGTGGGATGCACTGGGGCTTACTTAAGAAACGTGCAGGTATCCTTCTTAAGCTCATAAAAATATTTCCTTCTCCGGGACAGCATCTTGAAGGTGCATCCCGCATAGAGAGGACATCTCTGCTGCGTGGCAGTATGACAGTAGAAGCAGCGGTCGTGCTTCCATGCTTTCTGTTCTTCTTCATTAATCTCTCCTCTTCGCTGGAAATGATAAGGCTCTGTGGCAATCTGGAATACGCCCTGCACAATGCGGGAAATGAGGTGTGTCTTTACGGAAGTCTTCTGACTGATGAAATGAGAAGTCTGGGCAGTACCGGGCATGTATCTGCTGCCGAGACAGAAAGCTCATCAGACAGCGGTGCTCCATCCGGCGGAGGACCATCCCCCGAATCTCAGAGCATCCCTGAATCCGGGCAGGCCGGTACAGGGAATGCGGATCTTTCCCGGCTGGCAGGCGGAGCGGTGCTTTCATACACATATATTAAGTATCGTATGGTGGATTCTCTCGGTGAGGATTACCTGTCTTTATCGCCACTCAGTAACGGATCTTCCAGCCTTAACTTTTTCGGAAGCAGTATCGGAGAACAGGAAGATATTGTTGATATCAAACTGTCTTATTCCGTTAAAACACCTCTTGATACCATTGGCGCCGGTCCCATATTCATGGCGGGACGATATTATGGCCATCTGTGGAACGGATATGAAATAAGCGGGACTGCCGAAGATCTTAACCAGGAGACGATCGTATATATAACTGCGGACAGTGAAGTATATCACCGTACCACTGCCTGTACTTATCTGAGACTGTCTGTAAGAGGAGTGGAGCAAACGAATCTGGAAAATGAGAGAAATTCAGGCGGAGGAAGATATTCTCCCTGTGAGGTGTGTGCACATGGAGAGGCACCGGAGATCGTATATGTATGTAACCAGGGTGACCGATATCATTACAGCTTTGAATGTTACACCCTTACAAGGCAGTATTCCCCGGTTCCGTTATCCGAAGTGGAAGACAGTCACAGACCGTGTTCAAGGTGCGGAGGTGCCTGATGATGTTTATATACCTTTCCATACTTTCGGTGTGGGATGTGAAAAAGAGGGAACTGCCTATCTTTATGCTGATATGCGGAGGGCTGGCGGTAATCCTTTACAGGATCATGTTATTCATAATCTGCGGGCCTTCATCGGAAGAGCTGAAAGCATGGATCGCTGCTCTGCTGGGGGCCCTCCCGGGACTGCTCCTGACCGTGCTCTCATATTATACAGACAAGATCGGAAGAGGCGACGGAATTGTGATCATGATAGTGGGTGCATGTGAAAACTGCACTTTTGCCGCAATACTGATATGTATGGCATGCATTTTTCTGACAGTGGTGTCGGTAATCCTTATGTCGTTCCGAAAGGTGACGAGGAATACAAGAATGCCATACACCCCCTTTGTGGCTTTGGCATATGGTCTTATGAAGATATATGAAGGGAGTTATATAAGATTATGAGCATTGCGAAAAACGACTCGGGATACTTTACCCTGGAAGCCTCACTCATACTGCCATTTGCCCTGGGGATCATCCTGATGGTCATACGTATATGGTTTTTCAGATATGACAATGTTCTTCAGGATATGGATACGGGAGCCGTGGTGGTAAGAGCATCTCTTCAGAGGGATCTTACGCCGGATGAAAGGGCGGATTATGTGGTTTCCCAGATGCAGGGAAGATACAGGGATTCCTATATAGCATGGAATTTCGGTGAATTGAACGTAAGGTGTGGTGCGGACAGCGTTTTGTGTGAGACGTCAGGAAGTATCGGTTCCATCGCATCCATCGATGTGATCGGAGGAACTTCGGCATTTAGTTCCTGCGTTTCGGTAAGAAGCAGGACTTCGCCCGAAGAAGTCTTTGTAATAAGGACATACAGAAAGGTCCTCGGAGCCGGTGAGGCAATAGAAGGTATTTTTAGTGAGTGATCATACAGAGAGGAGTATGTTAGTCAGATGATCGTAAGCGAGTATGTAAGAGGGATCAGGAATAATTACGTCAGGATAAGGGAACTGGCACTGCCTGATGAGAGGAAATACCAGTACTGCATTATGAAGAGAGGAGGTATTTCAGGCTTTCTGCCCTTTGAGATAAGGTACATTGATTCGGATGCCTACATGTATTATGACATTACATCCAGACAGAATATAAGCACACTGTATTCCAAGAAGCCTTTGGACAGGAAATGGATAGCGGCATTTTTCTCATCAATGAAAAATATCAGAAATGAAGCGGTCAGGTTTCTTCTTGATCCTGCGAATCTGATATGGAATCCGTCCAATGTATATCAGGACCTTAGAAACGGCAAATTCGGATATCTGTATGTTCCTTATCTGGATGAAGACAACGGGATGTCAGAGATGATGGACTTTCTTGTCAGTCATGTGGATTATGCGGATGAAGAACTGGTCAGATGCATCTATTCGGTTGCTGAGCAGTACAAATCCGGAGGGGATGCCTATATCAGGGAGAAGATCTATCTTGATATCGAGGCAATGTCCGAAGCAAAGGATCAGACCGATCCTGCAGCCATGCCGGAATCCGGGGCTGTGGCACGGACTCAGGATGTGGTTTCGGATGCCGGTGATACCCGGAGCAGAGTACTGCCCGCCGATGCGGATCAGAGGAAACCATCTGACGGGATCAACATGGATGATATATACGAGCAGGCGGAAAAGATAGGGCAGGAGTTCGACGGAGCATCAAGAAGACCCAGACTGAAACCGATACGTTTTCCTTCCGGAAAGAACAGATCATCCGATGGAACAAAGACAGGAGGGATACTGTCATTCTTTGGACGTCTCCGCTATGGGGACAGACAGCTTCGCGAAGAATATGATTTCGGTATGGAGTCCGCAGAAACGGCAACGGTTGCCGAAGAGACCAGATACAGTGATGCAGAAAGATCAGAAGGATCCGAGGGCACCGTTTATGTTGATCTTACATCAGAGGAAAAACTCAGAAGGCTGGAGAATGAAAGCGGTAAAGTTATATACGAACTGAAAGACGATTCATGCATCATAGGAACAAAACAGGAGGATGCGGATCTTGTTATCGACGAAAAGGGCATAAGCCGTATGCATGCAAGGATCTTCAGTAAGGATGAGGACTATTTCCTCGAAGACCTCAATTCTACAAACGGAACATTTAAGAACGGACTAAAGCTCAAACCTTATGAACAGAAGAAACTCAGCAAGGGAGATGAGATAAGACTGGCCGCCAGGAAGATATATTTTATGTGAAAGGACTCCTTGGGCTTATGATATAATGCCCCTATGGAGGTGACAGGTATGGAAGAAGAAATGAGTAAGTTATTTACCTTTTTGGAGAATTTTGATACAGAGAATAATATCAAGATCTATGATGAATCCGGTGAGCTCCTGTATGAAGGAAAGATGGGAGACGTTCCCCAGAGAATATCAAACAAGATGAGCGTCATAAGGGGAACGGTTGTCAACAACGGATCTTATCTGACAGTGAAGGTTAAAAAGTGCTGATATTTTGTAAATAATTATCATGATGGTATGGAATTGATAATTCTGCCGGTCGTAACAACAATCGTGCTGATTCTGAGGATACTGGTATCTTATAAGAAGCTAAATGGAATTTCCATTGGAGGCCCCTAAAATGACGGACTATGCACTAATTATAAAGCAGGCAGAGGCACTGGCCGAAGGCGGCTTATGGGATATCACGCTATATTCCAATATTTCCGCTCTTCTGTTTGAAAGCCTTACTGATATAAACTGGGCAGGCTTCTATCTGATACGGAATGGTGAACTGCAGCTCGGACCTTTTCAGGGTAAACCGGCATGCACACGCATTCCCATAGGAAAGGGCGTCTGCGGTACGGCTGTAAAGGAAAAATGTATTCAGCGTGTTGCGGATGTTCATGCATTTCCGGGACATATAGCATGTGACAGTGCATCCGCATCCGAGATAGTTCTTCCCATATGTCATGACGGAGAGATCATTGGTGTATTGGATATAGACAGTCCCGTAACCGGGAGATTCAGTTCTGATGACGAAGAAGGATTGAAGCAGATCGTGCGGGTCATCGAAGATCATATAGGTAACTAACTACCGGGGGATATTTGCTTTGCTGTTATACCATTACTATGAAGAATCTAGCGGACCCTTCCGGAGCATATCGGATCTGCCGGATGATAAGGCGGAGGAAGTGCTGAAGAGGATCCGTACAGAGAAGCCGGATATTTTTATCGCAAAAAGGCCTGATGATTATCTGGAGAAAAGAAGACGCTTCGAAGGGATCCTCCGGGAGGAGTTCCGGAAGAAGGGCGGATCGATCGAACGTGATACTCCTCACTATCTGGTTGTGGAGGCAGTTCCGTTTTTTGAAAAATGGTACGAACACCCGGCACATATAGAGATTGACACAGCAGACCTCGATATCAGGACACTTTCATTTACATACGGTGATTCACATCCTACATTCAGCGGCAGGATAAATGATGGTAAGGAATACCGTAACAGACTTTACACATATGATGAGATCCAGGCTATTATAGACAGGTACGGGCTGCCACAGATATGGAATCCCGACTTTAAATTCGGTCCTGAGTGCTATGTGGAGGTTCAGATGTGGACCGATCGGGGGCTTGAAAAATATAGGAATACGGAGGAACTATAAATGTCAAAGAAACTGATAGCTGTAGTATTGCTTATGTTTGCACTGTGCCTTGCAGCCTGCGGGGATTCTACAGATACCACTGCCCAGGCGGACAGTACCGAACAGACATCCGCTGCCGATCTTGTAGGCACGTGGAAGGGAACTGCCGGTGAGATATCTACATTGACTCTCGGAAGTAACGGATCCTACATGGATGATGCCGGAGATGTATATATTAAGGGAACCTATACCGTCAACACATCCGACAGAACCATCACAGTCAATGAAAGCGAATATGGTCTGGTATTTGTCTACAGTTATGAGCTGGCAGATGATACCCTGACGATCCAGACAAATGGCGGACTGCCCAGGAAGTTCATAAGACAGTGAGGAAGCTGCAGTTGCCCGGGATAGATATCAGAATTAAGAAGTAATTGAACATGAATGAGCTCCGGTGGTGATGCCGGAGCTTTTCTTATGATAAAATAACCCTGGGTGTATTCCCTGAACGAAAAAGATCATGCGTCCTGACAGGTATTTTGATAAGCATATGAAGAAGATCCTATTGAGCATATTGATAATATGTATGGCACTGGCGGGATGCGGTAAAAGCCCGGAACAGGAAAATGCGGGTAACGCCGAAGTATCCGCTGCTGAGTTTTCATCTGAAGATATAAATAAGACCATTAACGCAATGATATCGGCCTGCGCCTCTTCCGGAGCGGGAGCAGACGCTAAAGCAGATGCACTCCTGAATGAACTTATGCAGATGGATGAGGATGCCGGCATCAGATGGGGAAAGGTTATGGATCTGTGGCGCTTTCCGGAGCTTGGAAGGCCCCTGCATTATGATGTCCTGCCTGACGGATTGCCGGATACGGATGCGCTCTGCATAGTTGTCCTGGGCTTTCAGCTGAACCCGGACGGTACGATGAAGGATGAGCTCATTCAGCGCCTGAAGGTTGCCCTGAGCAGTGCCCTGAAATATCCCAACGCATATATCGTATGTACCGGAGGCGGCACCGCCGCCAAAAACATATCTGCCACCGAAGCCGGAGAAATGGCGGAATGGCTCGAGGAACAGGGGATAGATAAAAGCAGGATCATTGTTGAGGACAGGTCTCTTACTACCGCACAGAATGCAATCTTCACCTACGAGATCCTGACTTCCGGGTACCCGATGGTCAGGAGTATCGCCATAATTTCAAGCGATTATCATATTGCAACCGGAGAGCTTTTGTTTACATCAGAGGCAATACTGCGTGCGGAGTCACCTGATGATGCAGCACCTGCAGTAATCTCCAATGCGGCATGGGATGCTCCCGCAGGGGAACTGTCAAAAGCATTCCAGGCTGGGGGATTACAGGAACTTGCACAATATATGTCTGTCGTAAATAAGGCACATATGGTGTATCAATGATATAATCAGATTGCTGCTACCTGTAGTCTGTTGAAGCTTTCATTCGTATGGTACAGGTTTGAGGAGAACTGCGAAGAATACAGTAATGGTCATGGCGATACAGACCATTTTCAATGATCATATTTTCCTGGAGGGATCTTATGGCCAGACTTATAGGAGAAAGACCGCGGTATAAAGGCGAAGCCCTGATGTACGACTTTGTCATGAAGGAACTGCCGGACTACATATATGCCAAGTTTGAGGTGGTTATAGGCGAAACGGAAATGGATCTGATCCTTTTTGTTCCGCATATGGGTGTTTTTATAATAGATATCTTCGGCGGAGAGTTATATACCGAGCAGGACAGGCTGTTTGTCCGCCGCTCCGACGGTATGAATTATCCTTTCAAGCCCAGATCCATAGGGGTAAGGCATGAGATAGGGGCAGTAAAAGATCTCAGCAGGTATCTTGACGGGAAATTCGGACACGCACGTCCTTTTGTTTATTATATGTATAGCTTCACATCGGTTCATAAGGATACCGATGTCTACAGACTTATCGACAAGATCTACGGTGCGGACAGGGTCATCTGCAGAGAGGATATCGATGATCATCAGCAGTTTCTGCTCAAACTGCATCTGGGGAGGATCTGCTTCTTCCGGATGCTGGAAAGAGTTTCCGGACGTATGGATGACAGCTACAACAGTTTTGATCGTGTATATTATTACGATATGAGACATACGATCAGAGAAAAGAATGACGGGATGGAAGATCCGGAGGACATGTCTGCTTATACCGATCCCAGGAGATATACGGACCTTTCGGATACCATGGCATACAATTTCTTTCACTACTGGGAGACCGGAATGAAGGAACCCTCGAGACCGCCGAAGCCTCCGATCGTATTCATGAGCTATTGCACCAGGAATTCGAATATGGCAATGGAGATAAAAGGCGACCTTGAGCAAAGAGGTATTTTTACCTGGAGAGCTCCTGAAGATGTCCCTATTTCAGGTGATTATCTTACTAAAGAGATGAAAGCAATAGAGGATTGTGATGCATTTCTGCTCCTTTTATCAAGTGCTTCACAGGAAAGCCTTGGAAAAGGCGGGGTAAAAGACGAGTTTGAAAAAGCCCTAGAAAATAAAAAAACCATAATCCCGATAAAGATCGAAGATTTTGATGTAAATGATTACTATACGAAGGCTCTTTCACACATTCAGTACCGTGTCATGACAAAACTTGATCCTGAAGTGATGCGTGAGATCGAGTATCAGATAAGGAATTCGGCAGAAGATCTGTAATTATGTCTGAAAACAAATATTTTGAAAAAGCGCTCTCCGATATGAAGGACAGCTTCGCGGGAACTGACGGGATCAAGCATCTTGCGGACCTTGGCTATTCCATGCGTGATATACAGAAGTCTCTGGATTTCCCATTTTCCCTGGAGAAGATAGGGAGAGTCATATGGAACCATCACATCGCCAATGAGACCATACTTTTGAAGACACCCGGATCCGGCGCCGGAGAGTCGGGGTCCAGGTTCATCAAGAAAGTCGATGCCTTCGGAAAGCAATCATTTATAAGGATAAGCGAACAAAAGACGATGCCTTCCGAACGGACATGGAAAAAACTTGTATTCCGCAGAGATGATGGGAGTATCAGGGAATTCCTGAATTCGTATTCCGTTTGCGGACCGGATTATGTCAGTCTGGATCTTGGACTGCTTAAGACCAGGAAGGATGCGCTGTGGGATGAGCTTTTATCGCTGTTAGACGGGGATGAAAGGGATTATATCGAATTCCTGCCATGGGACAACAGTCTTTCCAGTGTTTACCATCTGGTAGATGACAGGATCGTTGGGATCCTGGAGCACCTTGAAGGAAGCGGGTATATGCCGGGGGTTTTTTATTTTGCCCTTATGGATGTATAATCAAATCGTTTGGTGACTTTCGGCTGATCTGAAAGGAGTATGTATGGTCATTCATATTTATTATGGAGGACGCGGTGTGATCGATGATCCGACTCGTCCGGTCATTGAGAGGATGCAGAAGGTTCTGGAGGAACTCCGCGTTAACGTGGTCCTTTATAATCTTTATGAATATAAAAATACCATCCCCACACTTTCACAGACGGTCAAGGATGCTGATGGCATCATTCTGGCATCCACCGT
>JAEEGJ010027010.1_pt1 | contig 11576 bp, 11 predicted proteins | sample 8958761 | NCBI WGS metagenome assembly JAEEGJ01 (sample SAMN16246546, study PRJNA631951) | gut metagenome | biome: gut microbiome; feature: rumen; material: RS-attached | host: Bos | place: Iran: Karaj | collected 2018-10
GTATCGGAATAAAACCAGCTGTTGAATCTCCTGACCAGACAGATGTATGTCTTACAGTTGCAGCCGCAGATTGTGAGATCACAGGTACCAGAGCAAAGGTTCAGGATGGCTATGTGACCTTTATCGGAACATTCGACGGAACAGCGCCTGACAATACTCCTATCGGACTTCAGAGTTCTGAGATAGTATTCGAGATCGAAGTTCATGAAGACGATACATATCTGATTTCTGTTGAATATGCTACCGGTAAAGAAGAAGGAATCGGCCAGTGGCTTCAGATAAGAAGTGAAGAGGACAAGACAGGTGCGTTAACCTATGACGATTTCCTTCCTGAAACTTCTTCTCCGACTGATTTCACATGGTCGGAAGATATTCCGGTTAAGCTTCACAAGGGATTAAACAAGATCCGTTTTATGAATCACAGAAGACAGGAGAATACGTTGTCTTCATATGCAACACTGTTAGAAGAAATCAGAAAAGCCGCACCTGAAAAAGACATTGTTTACTCGATTTGCGAATGGGGCAAGACAATGCCTTCTGACTGGGGATATAAAGTCGGTGACAGTTGGAGAATATTAAACGATATTACTTTCGCAGTGGGTTCACCTGAAGGAGATTACGGTACGGGTAAGTGGGCTGATGATTACACCAACAGCATCACTTCACAGTACAACAAGTGCGTAATTATGGATGAGTTCGCATCTCTTGAGAGGGGATGGAACGATCCTGACATGCTCGTTATCGGCATGAACGGTCTTACTCCTTCGATGAATGCTACGCACATGTCTATGTGGTGCATGATGAATTCTCCGCTGATGCTGGGCCTTGATCTTCGAAGAGTAGAGAAGGGCGATGACATTTATAAAATAATTACCAATGAGCATCTCATCGGTATCAATCAGGATCCGCTCGGCATTCAGGCAAAGAGAGTGTTTACTACATTTGAATGCGATGATCCTGCGAAGGACTACATAAGAGATATCAACCGCATCGATGTTCTCGCAAAGCCTCTGTCAGGCGGCAGACTTGCAGTTGCTGTATATAACCTGTCTGAAGAGACGGTGGAAGAAGACAACAGGATTGATATTGATCTCATTGCAGCTAAATTAGGTGATAAGTTCCCTGATGAATTGAAGGGTGCAGACAGGTTCAAAGTGCTTAATGTCTGGAACGGTGATATGGCTGTTGTATCTAAGAATTTAATTGGCGATCTCATCGTGTTGGAACCCTGCGGTAACATTACATTTATTGTCGAGCGAGCATGACCACGGGAGAATTCATAAAACTGTTATCTGATGATGACTCCTGGACAGCAGGAGAAGATTTCGGCTTCGATGACATTCTCCTTCGCAAGAACTGCGCAAGGATAATACACAGGTATCTGCAGAAGGTCATCGGAGAGCCCGATGATATAACGGACCTTCCGACTAACGCCGACGTCCCTGATCTGTACGATTGCAGGATATGCGCACCTCATATAATTCAGGTAATGGCAAAGGGCATCATGGAGCCTCACAAGAGAGGGTCGCTCCTGCTTTTTGAAGGTGATGCAGAAGTCACCAATGAAGAGATTTCACTATTTTTAGAAAAAATATCCGGATGCGTGAGGTAAGGGCAGCAACATTTTCTATTATTAATCTGTTTATAGGGTAAAGAGAGAATGGAGGGAAAAACATGAAGATAGAGGCCATAACGAATAAGAAGAAACCCATTTATGCCGTTGGTGCGGCAATGCTTGCATCTGCAGTTCTTTTCTCTGCTTGTGCGGAAAAGCCCTATCAGACAGAAGAATTTGTGCTCGAAGGCGAGGGACAGCTCGTTGAAGACTATACTGATCCGACTACAACAACATCTGAATCTGAGACGGCAGTAGTTGAAAAAACTCTGAATACAGTTATTCTTCCTGAAGATTATGACAGCTTCTGCGCAGAAGCTTTTAATGAGAATTTCTGCTCTGCGGATGCGGCTTTGGATTGGGCACGGGAGAATGACGTCGTTGTCATTGAGGGTCTGGCCTGTACGTCAGGCCGTGCTGTATGGAATACTTTTTATCTGAAAACGGAAGAGGGTAAACCAGCCTCTGTTCTGTGCGCTTATTACTATACGCTTGATGAAGATGAGGTAAGCGAAGAATTATATGAAGAAGAGAAAGACAATTATCCCGTACTGTACTTTTACTACATAACCTACGATGAAACTTACAGTATCAAGGTAAGGGACAGCAGTCAGCATGAGATAGACTACGAACATGACGGTTTCTTATATCTGAATCATTATAGCGGTGAGAATCCGGCAGGATCGGAAGATAAGTTTTACAATGCCTATGTTTTGTCTGATTCTGAATTCATAACATGGGATGACATAACTCATGGTATTTACGGTTCTGACAAGATCGGTTATGTAGAACACTTTACTGTCTATCACGATCTGTTTGATTGAGTCTGCTGTATCTGCGATAATTGATATATGGATAGACAGCCCAGACAGATCAGCATTGACGGCGCGCCTCTTGTGGGTGCGGGTGCACATGCTGATGTATACCGACTGGATGATGAGACTGTTGTTAAGTTATATCGCCCGTTTGTTACCATGGAATCTATCGAACGTGAGAAGAAACTCTCAAGATGGGCATTTGTTAAAGGCATTCCGACAGCTATTTCTTTTGATATCGTTAAAGCCGGCGACAGGGACGGAATTGTATATGAACTTATCAAGGCACGATCGGTTTCCGAATACATTCAGGAAGCAGAAGGCAACTTCGATATATTCGTAAGAAAATACATGGATCTCATGCATCAGATTCACTCTGTTGAAGTAAAACCAGACGAGCTTCCCGACATGAAAAAGCAGGCTCTCGGATGGGCAGAGACATGCAGGAATTATATGAGTTCTGATATTTGCAACCGATTGATTTCGTTGGTAGAGGAGATCTCTGATTGTCACACTCTGCTTCATGCTGATTTCCATATTAATAACATACTGGTATGTGGTGATGAACTGATGCTTATCGATATGGATACATTGTGTTCGGGTGATCCCATATTTGAAATGTCTTCACTGTATAACTCCTATATCGAATTTCCCTCGATCGATCCTGTTGCCGCAAAGATTTTCGGAATTGATGTTGAGACTGCCCGCAGGTTATGGGACAGTTCATTGGAGCTTTATCTGGGCGGGGATAAGGATAAGAAAAATGAATTCGCCAGAAAAGTCCTGCTATTGGGCTGTATGAGGATCATAGATTTCATGAACAGACATAAGGATCATCCCGGATTTGAAAGATGTATTAACATTTGTTCACAAGATATTTCAAAGCATTTGTGACATTGCGTTATATAATCATCCTAAGAGATTTAATATCGGAGGCTGATTATGAGTTCTATCAAGCAGGAAGCTTCAAGATGTCTTAAGTGTAAGAAAGCACAGTGCTCAGTTCATTGTCCTGTAGCAACTGATGTTCCTCAGGTAATGAATCTGTTCCTTAACGGAGAGATCAAGAAAGCAGGCGAGACACTGTTTTTAAATAATCCTCTTTCAGCAGTTACGTCGGTTATATGCCCTCACGAAAGGAATTGCTGCGGACATTGCGTCCTCGGAAACAAGGGTGCGCCGGTAGAGTTTTACCGCGTTGAGGAATATGTCTCAAGATTCTATTTGGAGACAATGGAGATCCCTGATATCCAGAAGAACGGAATAAAGGTTGCTGTCGCAGGCGCAGGTCCTGCAGGTATCACCATGTCGATACTGCTTCTTCTCAAGGGTTATGATGTAACTCTGTTTGAAGCACAGGATAATGTCGGAGGTGTCTTGAGATACGGCATTCCTCCGTTCCGTCTCTCACGTGAGATTCTGGATAATTACAAGGAAATCATGCTCCGCATGGGAGTTCATTTCAGACCCAATACAAGAATCGGAACAAACATCATGATCGAGGACCTGTTCCCTGACGGATATAAGGCTGTCTTCGTTTCAACCGGAACCGGCAGACCCAATAAACTGGGCCTTCTTGGTGAGACTCTCGGCCATGTTCATTTTGCAGTAGATTACTTAAAGTCACCTGAGGCTTTTACTCTCGACCGTAACGTTGCTATCGTAGGTGCTGGTAATGTTGCCATCGATGCTGCCAGAACCGCTATCAGACAGGGATGCTCCCATGTAAAGATCCTTCATTTCATGGGCGCTGAAGACATGACAGCTAACCGCGATGAGGTCGAGATGGCTGAGATCGACGGTGTTGAATTCGTTCACTACGCGCAGGCCGTAAGGATACTTGAAGATTCCGTCAGATGTGCCAGAGTTAACCGCATTGAGAATGAAGACGGAACTGTTACTTTCGAAGAGGATTACACTGATACTTTCGATGTAACTGCTGATTCCGTTATCATTGCTATCGGCCAGGGCCCCGGTGCCGATATCAGAACCACAGGCATAAAGCTTACACAGCGCGGTCTGTTCGAAGTTAATGAGTTCGGAGAAACAGATATACCTGGTGTATTCGCTGCAGGTGATATTGTTTCCGGTCCTAAAACCGTTGTTGAAGCGGTTGCGTTTACCAAGAAGGTTTTCGAGCGGATGGAAAATTATCTGAAGGCTTGTGAATAAGCATGAAGACCATAGTGATCACAGGAAGTTCCCGTGGACTTGGCTTTGAGATGGCCAGGCAGTTTTGCATGCATGGTGCAAATGTTGTTATCAACGGAGTAAACTGGAAGAGACTTGAAGAGGCTGTTCTGAAACTCAGGGAGATCTCGACGGAAAGTAAGGTTGAAGGGTTTGCCGGAAACGTGGCTTCTTCAGATGACCTTAAGAGTCTGTTGGAATTTGCAGTCAGTAAGTTTGGAAATATAGATATTTGGATCAACAACGCTGGCGTTAACCAGCCGATGAGAGCCATTTGGGAACTGTCTGAAGATGAGATCAATTCACTTATCGACATTGATTTCAGAGGTGCAGTCATGGGCACCAGGCTTGCAGCGCTCCAGATGGAGAAGCAGGCTGACGGCGGATACATTTACAATATCGAAGGCTATGGCAGCAACGATGCCATGATGCTCGGTTTTAACATGTATGGAACTAGTAAGAGGGCGGTTACCCATTTTACCAAGGCGTTTGCGGAAGAACTCGAAGAGCGTGGCAGCAAGGTAAAAGCGGGCCGTTTGTCTCCTGGAATAATGTTTACGGATTTTACGGTCCAGTCTCTGGGAGGAAAGGAATCAATAGAACTTCCGGAGAAGACTAAAAACTTCTACAACATAATGGGTGATTATCCGGATGTTGTGGCTGAGTTTCTGGTTAAGAAGATGTTGGTGAACACCAAAAACAATGCCCACATAGAATGGCTTACCGGAGGTAAAGTTGTTGGAAGAATGATTGCTTCTCCGTTTAAGAAAAAGAAGCATTTTGAAAAATAATAAAGAGGCTGCCTCGTTTGAGACAGCCTCTTTGGTATTTACTTATCGTAAGATTCGGTGATCTCCTTACAGATTGTGAGGAAGTCGTTGTTGAGTTTTCTTAATCTGTAAGACAGATAGCGCATGATGAGGATAACCTTCTCGGGGCAGGATCGGAAGATTGCTTCGAGATCTTCCTGACGGATGATCTCAACATATGTCTCATCATCTTCAGAAACTGCTGTAGCGTTTCTGGGATCGTCAGACAGCATGCCCATCTCGCCGAAGAATGAATTATCAGCATATTCGTTCACTTTGAGTTCATTTGCTGTACCGTAATCCTTGTATGTGCAAACCTTTCCCACATGCAGAATGTACATGCAATCGCCGTCGTCGCCTTCGTTGTAGATAACGGTCCCTTTGGGATAAGTCTCGATCTGTCCGAAAGCCTCATCGGAAGCAGTGGAGAGTGTATCACGGAGTGCATCTGCACTCGGAGGAGTTACCTTATCCTTGTTTGTCTGATAGTGGTTAACGTGTTTCTTGATCTTTGAGAACAGGGACTGCTTCTTTGCGGAATCGGAATCGCGGAGAGACTTTAACAGGTTCTGTGCATCGTTATAGTCGTTTTCCATTGACTGGACTCTGCCGGCAAGAAGCTTCATGATCACGAAGATCTCTTCAGGACGGTCAGTGAAGTAATCTGTCAGGTCGTCCTTGAGGATCTCGAGTACTCTTGTGGGACCTTTCGCGATGATGGTAGCGCTTCTGGGATATTCCTCGAGAATGCCCATTTCTCCGAAGTAAGCACCGTCTTCCAGAATTGCGAGCTGGAGCTGGTCCTTTTTCTCGTAGTTGGAAATTACATAAGCTTTGCCTTCAATGATCTTGAAGAAGTTACTGCCTACATCGCCCTCTCTAACAATTATCTCGCCGTTATTGAACTTTTTCTCAACTACGCTCATACAAACTACCTTCCTTAAGACAGATTTAGAAGCCGTGCTGCGATGTCAGATGCAACACTTTTATATTATATATTAGTTATCGCTGATTAGAACAGTATGTCCTGCATTAATACTCGGACTTTTTTATAAGTGATATAATGTACTGCATTTGGGGAACCCTTGGGGAAGGGTGCAAATAGGTAAAGTTGGTTTTAAAGGGGTAATCAAGATGAAAAAGATCTTATCAGGAGTGATGGCTTCTGTTTTGCTTGTGGGAATACTCATGGCTTCTGCAGGGTGCAACACCAAAGTTAAGAGGGAACATGAGGTTATTAAGGAGACCGATACCTGGTATTCATGTAATGAGATCGATATCGCAGCAGGATGTAACGTCTTAAACTACGAACATTTCACGTTTACATCAACTGAGGTTATCGACAACTTTATCGTAGTAACATACAACGCTTACGATGACATGGTTTTGGATGAGCCGCACGATCCGATCTGCATTTTCGATTCTGAAGGAAACCTTCTCAAGGAATTTGAACTGGCTGACGAGCTTCCCATGAGCAGGCAGCTCGGATTGGTTGAAGAGGGCGGTAAGATGGTCCTCTACTATCAGTCACAGGGCAAGCTCTACAAAGCTGATTTCAACAGATCAACTTACGCACTCGAGAACACACGTACGATAGATATCGGAGGTGATGCCGTTCAGTTCTCAAACTGTATGGCATCGGAGGGGTATGTTTTCGCAATGGGAACTAAGCATGGCCAGAATGTCCTCTTTGTGTTTAAGGACGATCAGGTCATTTACGATAAAGAGGTGCCTGTTGATTATCCGGTAATTCACGGTGTCGCATCCAAAAATGGCGGATTCCAGATCATGAACTATTTCTCATTGTTCTTTTTCGATCCGGAGAAGAATGAATTAATATCAGACGGCGTGGCATATGGCAGTTCCGGTCTGCATAACGAAGTCATCGGATCTGACGGCAGAAATTACGTTAAAAAGGCTGACGGTATCTATGTCAACGATGAGCCCTATGTTATGTATTCCGATACGGATTGCAACGTGTACAGATTTATGCTCGCTGACCTCATTGAAGTAACTGATGATACTATCGTTCTTAACATGAACATTATGGACTACGGTAATGAGACCCCGGAGATCATGTATCTTAAGAAGGAAGCAACAAACCCTCATGCAGGCAAGACTGTCATCAGGGCAAAATCCTACGGCAACTCAATTGATACAATGACGGGAGAAGCAATCCGCAAGTTCAATAATGAGAGCAAGGAATACTTTGTAAGATACGCGAGCGTATCACAGTATTATGTATCTGATGAAGAATTTGCTGAGAAATACGAGAAGGAATTCAAGGAAGAGATAATCTCATCAGATGCGGCTGATATCTATTTCGGTGTCGACTCATTATGGTGGTTCCAGAACGAAGACTGCTTTGTCGATCTGAATAAGGAACTTCAGCTGGATTCACAGACCTACTACACGAAGATCTTAGACAGTGCATCACGTGACGGTAAGCTGTTCTATATGCCGCTGTCTTATATGGCCCAGGGTCTGTGGACAGACGCATCCAATGTTAAGGACGGCGCGAAAGGTTTTACATACGACGAGTATGTTGATTTCGTATCGACAGTCGGAAACGGAACTGATGTTATATCGCAGTTTAATAACAGAGAGTCGTATTTCTTCCTGTGCTTTTCCATGATGAATGATACATGGTTCAAGAACGGCGAGGTAAATGTCGCTAATGCCGAATTCGAATCAATGTGCAGTTACTTCATGGATAATGTTCCTGAGAATCCGACTGTTTCTGAAGAACAGTTTATGATGGGTGATTTCAAGTCTGATTACGGATACGTATACAACGAAGCTGCTCCAGACGTATGCTGCCATATTCTCGGAAAGTACAAGGATCCCGTGCTGCTCGGACTTCCCACATCTGACGGCAGAGGTCCTGCGGCGATAATCACAAATTCCGTAGCCGTAAGTGCGGTGTCAGATCTTAAGGAAGGATGCATTGATTTCGTTAAGACCTTGATCTCAAAAGATGTTCAGGAGATGAGTACTTATAATCCGATTAACAGAACTGCGCTGCCCGCCGTTCTCGACAGATTTATGGGTTATTTTGAATACGATTACAAGGCTGCAGGTTTTACATCAGCAGCAGATGCCGCAAGATACGATTACTATTTCCCGACAGATGAGATGAAAACTTCATATATCGCCAACATGGAGAAGGTTGAGGTGGTTTCTGCTTCAGATCCGTCCATCAGGGCTATTGTTTCCGAAGAACTCTCTGCAGCATATTCGGGTCAGAAGGATATCAAGGAGATTGAACGTAATCTCGAGGACAGACTTAAGAAACTGTTCAGCGAGAAGTATTCAAAGTAAATTATGATGTGTTAACCTGATAATCGGATTAAATCTGAGTTCGAGAAGAAATTCTCTTGATTAAATTGACAGGGGATAAGATGAGTATCGGTAAGGAAATAAAATGGATATTCTTTGATGTCGGATCTACTCTGGTGGATGAGACCAAAGCTTATGAGCACCGCATACTTGATGCGATTGAAGGAACTGATGTAACTGTAGAACAGTTCATGGAGAAAAGGCTTTACTTTGCCAGACAGAATCTGAAAGGTGATCTGGAGACTGTTAAGTATTTCGGATTGAAACTTACTCCATGGCATTCTGAAGATGAGATCCCGTATCCGGATGCGGAGGATATTCTGATTTATATTCGTGACAAAGGTTATAAGATCGGTGTCATTGCAAACCAGCCGCTTGGAACGGCAGACAGGCTTGAGTCGTATGGACTTTTGCAGTATGTGAATGTAGTAGCTGCCTCAGCAGAACTGGGTGTGGCTAAACCTGATAAAGAGATTTTCAACAAGGCTTTCGAGATGGCAGGATGCACTGCAGGTGAATGTGTAATGATAGGTGACAGACTGGATAATGATATAATTCCTGCAAAAGAATTGGGTATGAAGACTATCTGGATCAGAAACGGATTTGCCATACATCAGATTCCGCGCTCACCTGAAGAGACGCCTGATTATACAGTGGATAATCTTTTGGAACTGAAAAAAATCCTATAGTAATACAGACCGGAAAGAGGGAAATATGAGAGCACTAATTATTAATTGCAGTCCAGTGAGAACAGGTGCTACAGCCGAAATAGTAAAGATTATCGAGAGTGAACTTAAGCCGCGTTACGAGACAAAGTGCATCTGCATAGACGATTATTCTTTCGCATTTTGCAAAGGATGCAGAGCTTGTCATAAGACTGCTTCATGCGTGATGAATGATGCTTCGGTTATCCGTGACATAATGAATGAATTTGACTCGGCAGATGTAATCGTATCGGTTGCTCCTTCATATTGGGCTGATATTCCGGGACAGTATAAAGCTTTTATCGACAGATGTACTCCGTGGTGCAATACGCATGACCCTCATGCTGCGATAAAGTCCGGAAAGAAGGGCTACGCCGTTGCTCTGAGGACTGGCCCCGGCATGCATGAGTGTGAGAGACTTGTCGGAAGCATTGAACATTTCTACGGGCATCTCGAGATTGAATGCAAAGGTCATTTGGGACTTACGGCAGTTGAATACAAAGAAGATGTTGAGCCCAGAAGATCTGAGATAACCGAGTTCTGCAAGGATATCTGATACGCAACCGGAATTAACATTTAACGCATTATTTTAACAAGTGCGATTGGTAGACCATCATGCAACCTGAATTTACAATTTTTGTATAAAGCGGAATGTAAGGGAGGTTGTTATGAAAAAAGCATTGAAGTTAATTGGATTAATCCTGATTGTAATCGTTGTTGCAATTTGCGCAGCCGTTGCAGTTTTCTGGTACAGCAATGAACATTGGTTTGACAAGTATGAGAAGGCACTGGCGCAAATGGGCGCTGAAGAAAAACAGGTAACATTACCTGCCGGAAGCATCATCAATTATGGTGAAGTGAAGAATGACAAGCCTGCACTGCTCCTCATCCACGGACAGGGCGGAATCTGGGAGAGCTATGCTCCGGTAATGCAGGATCTCAGCAAAGACTGGCATATCTATGCGGTTGATGTATATGGTCATGGCGGATCATCTCACGATGAAGATCTCTACTATCTCAATGTAAACGGAGATGACATTATCTGGTTCATCAATAACGTTATAGGTGAGAAGACTGTGGTTGCAGGCCATTCCAACGGCGCCATCACTGCTGCTTATGTTGCAGCATACGGCGGAGAAAATATCGCTGGCGTTGTTTTGGAAGACCCTCCGATCTTTAACACTGAAGGTGATAACTGGGAAGATTTCTTTGCTTATCACGATACCTATAAAACGCTTCATGAATATGATCAGACGGATAAGTCTGAATGCTGGGAGAGCTACTATCTGAGACACTGCTATTGGGGTGAACTCTATATGCCGGACGCAATGCCGCACATAGCAGATTATGTTCAGGACTATCGCGACAAGCATCCGGGTGAGCCGGTCAGAATAGGGTTCATGCCTTCAAGTGTATGGGGTTTCCTTCAGTATCAGACAGAATACGATCTTGTTTACGGTGAGAGGTTCTACGATCTTACCTGGAACAACGGTTATACGCATGAGCAGATCCTGTCGGACATTAAGGTTCCCTGTGTGTTCATCCATGCACATGAAAGCGTTGCAGAGAACGGCATATATCTTTGCGCTGCGTCGAGAGAACAGGCTGACCGCGCTGTGTCTTATATAGAAAATTGCACCTTCATTGAAACGGATACCAATGATCACTCTATACACGAAGTCCATAAAGAGGTTTATATTAATGCTGTGAATTCTTTGCTCAGCTGATCAGAGAGGTGAAGGATATGTTGCAGGAAAATCTGGTAATACTTAGAAATATAAATGGTTTCTCGCAGGAGGAAATTGCTGCGAAGATAGGTATCTCACGTCAGGCTTATGCCAAATGGGAGACAGGTGCGACAGTGCCTGATATTGAGAAATGCATTGGTCCCTGCTGAAGTATTTGAAGAGAAGATGAAGCACGCGATGGAATATGCTTCACAGAAAAACGACGATTAATATGAAGTGCCGCATCAGTTGAAGTGAACCCTTAAAGTTGGACGATTTAAAACGAGTATAAGGACTGATTCCTTGCCTGGCAAGGAGTCAGTCCTTTAAGTTTGACCTGAATTCTTTCGTTGTTGTAGTAATCAATGTAGTCTTCC
>JAEEGJ010027011.1_pt1 | contig 11576 bp, 15 predicted proteins | sample 8958761 | NCBI WGS metagenome assembly JAEEGJ01 (sample SAMN16246546, study PRJNA631951) | gut metagenome | biome: gut microbiome; feature: rumen; material: RS-attached | host: Bos | place: Iran: Karaj | collected 2018-10
CCTTTTTTCTGGTTCAAACGGAACAAGCTGGTGATCCCCGGCGTCCGGGGCGAGCATCTAATCATGCACATTTCGGATACTCACCTCAGCGTCATCGACGCGGAGAGTACGGCGGAAGAAAAGGCCGAGGCGGAAAAGCAGGAGGCCCTCTGGGCGGATTTCAAGGAAAAATTCGCCCGGGGAAAGCTGCCCTTTTCCCAGGGGAACGACGAGCCCTACGGGGAGCCCCAGAAGATCAGCACCGTGGAGGCCTTTGAAAAGCAGCTGGCCCTGGCGCGGGAGCTGAAGCCGGAGGTGCTGCTCCTCTCCGGGGACAACCTGGACCACGCCCATCCTGCCGGGGAGAAGTATCTGTCCGAAAAGCTGGCGGGATACGAGGGGAAGTATCTCTGCGTGCCGGGCAACCATGAGCCGCCGGTCTGCCGGGGCGCCTGGGAGCCGGGGATCCGGACGCTGGAGCTGGAGGGCTTCCGCATCGTCGCCGTGGACGACAGTCAGCGGACCGTCTCCTCCGACGACCTTAAAGCGCTGCAGGCCCTCTGCAGCGAGGGAAAACCCATCATTATCCTCTGTCACGTCCCCCTCTCCACCGCGCCCTGCCGGGAGGAAATGCACCGGATCATGGACTATTTCTACATCGACGGGGAAACGGCGGACGAGAACGGGAAGGCCTTCGTCTCCCTCTGCGAGGAGAGCGATGCCATCCGGGCGGTGCTCTGCGGCCATGTCCACGGGTATCACGCCATGGAGTATGCCCCGGGCAAGCTGCAGGTCATCGGCTCCCAGGGTATGGCCGGGGCCGTGCACCTGCTGACGGTGGAATGACGACGGCAGAATCAACACCGGCGGCAGGATCCCCCTCGCCTTTTTTTGGAAATAACGTCAATTGGATTCCTGTTTCATTCTGATATAATGGAATCATAAGAGAACACTTTTATCATAAGGAGATGACGACCATGAACATGGACCTATGGATCCGCGAACAGATCGCAACGCAGGACAAAAAAGCCATGCCCCTCTTATCCTATCCGGCCGTGCAGCAATTGTTCATCACCGTTGACCAGCTGGTCAATTCCTCCAGTGAAATGGCCCTGGGCGTCCGGCTGATCGCAGATCGCTACAACATGCCCTTCGCCACCACCTATATGGACCTCTCCGTGGAGGCTGAGGCCTTCGGCGCAAAATGCACCTATCATACCGACGACATCCCCACCATCACCGGGCAGCTGATCTCCACCCAGGAGCAGGCCGACGCCCTCCAGGTCCCGGAGATCGGCGCGGGACGGACGGGCAAGGTCCTCCGGGCCCTGGCCAAGACCCTGACCCTGGTGAACGACCGCCCCGTATTCGCCAACTGCACCGGCCCCTTCTCCATGGCGGGCCGCCTGATGGACGTCAATGAGATCCTCCTTCTGACCTATGAGGAGCCGGAGCTTGTGCACAGCGTACTGGAGAAGTGCACGGAGTTCCTTCTGAAATATATCAAGTCCATGAAGCTGCTGGGCGCCAACGGCGTCATCATGGCGGAGCCTCTGGCGGGCCTCATGTCCGTCGGTCCCATGAAGGAGTTTTCCTCCAAGTATGTCCGCCGCATCATCGACGAGCTCCAGGACCGGGATTTCGTTTTCTGCTATCACAATTGCTCCAACGCCATCGAGAAAAAGGTGGACGCCCTCATCGACACCGGCGCGAAGATGTATCACTTCGGGGACAAGGCCGACATGTGGGAGCTGCTGAACACCCTGCCCAAGGACGTGATCGTCATGGGCAACATCAGCCCCTCCGCCGTGTTCATGTGCGACAGCACCGACAAGATGGCCATCGACACCCAGAACCTGCTGCGTCAGTGCATGGTCTGCGAGAACTTCATGATCTCCTCCGGCTGCGACATCCCCGCCGCCACCCCCCTTGCCAACATCGACAAGTTCTTCGAGGTCATCAATCTCGGCTATCACAAGGCGAGGCTCTTCAACCAGATCCACCGCTGGTATTCCCTGCCGCCTGTGTAAAAAGGAAAATCAAAACGGACCGGCGCGGGCCCTTTCCGGGACCTGCGCCGGTCCTTCCTTCTGCCCGAGCCCGGCAGAACGTTGACAGCAGAAGCGTGTAAAGCGTATAATGGCAGCAGCAAAGCCCTCGCAGAAAAACAATTCAAAAAGGAGCAGAAAATGAAGAAAAGAATTTTGGCAATCGTTCTGGCAGTTTTCCTCCTCGCGGCCCTTCTGACGGCCTGCGGCGGCGGCAGCGGCGGCGACAGCAAGTATGTGGGCAAGTATTACATGAGCCGGATCGCGGACTGGACCGCGAAGGAATACGCCGACCTCTTCGACATCTCCGAGCAGGAAGCCAAGGAGTCCATGTGGGTCGAGCTGAAGTCCGGCGGCAAAGCCACCTTCTTCACCGACGATGAGGCCGAGGAAGTCAGCTGGAAGGTCAGCGGCGAAACGCTCACCCTCACCGCCCAGGGCGAGGATCTGAGCGGCACCATCAAGGACGGGGTCATCACCTTCAACCTGGACGGCGACATTCTGGAGCTCACCAAAGGATGATTTTTCCCGATCGGGAATACTGAAAGCCGAAAATCATGAGACCCGCTATCCGAAACGATAGCGGGTCTCTTTTTCAGTTTTGGAATCAATACAGCTTTGCCCCTGCCGGGATGTGAGGATCGACCATCACAAGATCGTTTCCCTACTTTTAGCGATTTCACTAATGCTCTCTATCAGTTTATCTTTCTCGATATCCTCGTACATCATAAATTTAATGTGCGGATTATTTGCAGAATTGATTAGATAATCATCTATTCCTTCAATTGCCAGCTGTTCCCATAATCCACTTATTTTTTTATCTGTTGCCTCATCAAAATACCCTACAATTGCGTATCCCATAACACTCCTTTTGAACGATAAAATTCAACTGTGATACTGTAAGTTATCGATACTATAAACATGCAAACGGTAGCAAATCTCTTATTCCTACCTTAACCAAATTATTCTCATAATCATTGAGAATAACCTTAATATCCGGGCAATACTCTATCAGCATTTGTCTGCAATTACCGCACGGTGCAATTACTTTGTTGGGGAAATCTTTATGAACCGCCACAATAGTGTCAAATTCCCTTTCTCCCTCAGATACCGCAATACCCATTGTAATATATTCTGCACAAGAGCCATGTATTCCATCGCAGTTCACACCGGAATATATGTTGCCGTTTTTACACTTAACTGCGGCACCTACCGTATGATTGTACTTTTCTTCATCATAGTTGCTTTCTAACTTCGATAAAGCTACGTTTATCAGTTCCATGTCTTCTTCGTTTATATCATAAAAAATCATAATTGCCTCCACAAAGCGGTGCTATATTGGAATAATACTTTATCGACGGTATATGTATCAGAGCCGCTCTTCCACAATACTTTTTAAGCAGATACCAATAAGCCTCATTACAAAGGTAATGCGTTGCTGTTTTCGATATAGTGCTTTTAATCCCGGATACAGCCAATCGTTCTGCAATCTTACTAAGGTCAAGTATTGTAGCCAGTTGTATCCCTTCTATTTCCGCATTTTGCTCAATTCTAAATGAATCCGAAAGATTCTTGTCAGTGCCGAAGAGATATACCTCATCATAATCTGCAGCGAGTTTATCAATATCTCTTTTTAAGCCAGAATAAGAATTGGTCAAAAGACTATGTTGACCAGATAATGTATTTACCAGTATTTCTGATGAATTGTTTTTGCCTTTGAAACCTATGTATAGTACTTTATTCATGGTTTTTGTTCCTGCCAAGTCCTGACTAGTCATCGTAGATAATTCTGGAATATATTCTCTGATTTAAGGCCATCACGGCGCGATACTGTCTGCCTACGAACTGGTTACGACTGACAGCGATACCGATCAGGCCTTGAATACATACGAAAGTTACTATCTTGCATATGGTCTTTTTGGGATATTTATGAAATGGGTCAAAGGCGGTTATGCAGAGTCGGCACAAGAGATGACAGAGATAGTGGTAGAGAAGATATTCACTCCTCCGCAACTCTAAAGCAAATGGGAGTGTAGCTTGAGTTCAAGGATCTTCTTGGATCATTTTTCTGTTTATTTTCTATGCCAAGAAAAACAAACCCCATTGCTACGTTTAATTGGAATATATTCCGGTATAACCTACTATTCCGACAAACTGGAATTTGTCTTTGTCTTTTATCTTCCGATATTACTTGTTATTGCTAAAAAATCTAATTAACTTATCTGCCAATTAACTTCTTTCTGATACGAAGGCACGCCTCGATATGCATGATCCAGTGTCTAGAGAAAGGCATTTGGATCAATCCGCGGATATCCTTTCCACACCAGTAATCAATAAGCCATATCGCACTCTCAGCATTGCTTACAACATTAAGAGATTCCAAATGCTTTCTGCGCTCATCAGATATCTTCAGTTTCATGCTGTCATAAGGCAATTCTTTAACAATCTTTTCCGTACTCTTTTTCACATCTTCAATATATGAATATAAAGCATCAATATCTAATTCGCGTGTAAAATCTGATATCTGTTCCCTGACAAGTTCATTACCGGTCGTGATTATCGGAGATTTCATTTTCTTCTGATAACCCTTAGTGAAAAACACTTCATCATCGCCGCATATAACCGAATGTGCGACAATATCCTCTATCCTAAATACATGCCAGAGTGAGTAAGCAATATTTTTACTGTGATAACCATCAGCGTTTATAAATGGCATGGCATCAAAATCTTCTCTTTCCAGTTCATCTTTAAATGACTGTATAGTCTCAAAAAGATATTCACGTAGCAAACCAAGAGTGGAAATTCCATCTTCATATGAATCCTTCTTTTTGAGTTGTTGCTGCATTGTTTTGTTCAGTTCAGACCATTCTTTATTCATACTGATAACTCCGTAAAACCGAAATTTAATCGCTCTACAAACTGCCGATTTAACGTTTTATAATCATATTACATCTGCCCCAAGACTCATCTTTATACTTGAATGCGTCAGGAGTAATCTGCCTTTCTGTAAAGCCAACCCCCTCATAGCATCTCTTAGCTCTTGCATTCTCCGGAAAGACATTAAGTTGTACAGCCACAGCCTCCGGATCAGTAAAGGCCTTGCAAACGGCTAGCTTGATCATTTCTTTACCGATTCCTTTACCACGAACAGATGCATCCACTATAACAAACTTTAGCATCCCTTCATGAGTCTCATGATTAAGTGAGTAGCAATAAAATCCAACAACACGCCCTTCATCATCTACCGCAGCGAAAGGAATGTCTCCGAATTTTTCTGATATTTCTGACAGAAAGCACCTGAACTTTTCTTTTTCGAGGGGATACGGGATCAGATTGGCGCACCACATCATATGTGTTCTTTCATCTGTGATCCATGTCTTGATCACGTCAAAATCTTCGTCGAGATTAAATGCTCTTATTTTCATTTTTCTTTTCCTCGTAAACCGGAATCCATCACTCCAGCCGCATATCAAACGCTTTTTTCGATGCTCCGTCAAAGCCTACATGCTCATAAAACCGATGTGCTTCAGTCCGGGCCGCTCCACTTTGCAGTATTACTTTATAGCAATGACGATCTTTAGCAAATGAAACCGCCATATCTATAACCTTTGACGCCAAGCCACAATTCCGATACTGCTTATCCGTGACCACGTTCTCGATGAAGCAGATACCTCTGTTGCCACGAGTCATATTTGGTATATAGACGGCATAACAAGTCGATACAACCTTGCCATTATCAAGTGCACCAAAGTATTGAATGTTGGGATCATCTTCTATTTCCCGCCAGACTCTTTCGCTTTGCTCAAACAAACTCTGTTCATCATTTTTATCAAGTTGCCGATATAATTCCAGCAAAGACTTCAAATCCAAAATGTTCAATCTTCTGAATTCCATACCATTAACCCCGTCTTCCGAGTTCATTCTTCCTCACAACATATATGTACCTTGCCATCTTCTGCGTAAAAGAATCATAGCCTTCCGTGACGCAATCTGTTTGAAGCAAAAGAAGATCGAGCCAGTCCTTATTACCCTCTTTTTCAAAATCCTTTTGATACAAAAGCGCGGCATCTCTTTTCTTTTTGAGTAGTTCATAGGTTTCTGAAGTTATATCTTCAACCTCATATTGGATCCCGCAATTATCCAATGCCCTAGCCAAGACCGTGGTCTTCTCGTTATCCGTTTTGGGCATCACATCGCCCTCCTGATACCCCACAAACAGCACGCCGTCTTTTTTAAGCCACCTCATTATTTGCAAAACAAACTTTTCCATATCAGGTGCAAAATACATCGAATCCATAGAAACAACCAGGTCGAATTGCTCCGCGGGATAGTCTGTCTCCCCGATATTTCCTTGTTTGAAATCCGCTTTGGTTTGAAAAAGTTTCTTCGCGGTATCGATCGCACTTTCGGAATAATCAAATCCATGAATATACGCCCCGGTCTTATCCTGCAAATACCCAAGCATCTTTCCATTGCCGCATCCGACATCGAGAATATGGACATCCTCTCCCTTAGGAATATACTTAAGAATTCTGTCTATCTGATTTATATCGCTAAATCCGTCCTGCGAAAAATCCTGTCCGAAAGCTTCCCTGCAAAAGTTTTCAAAAGCCTTGGAGTTCCCGGTCATTTTGTAAAAGCTCTCATATTCGTTATAAAACAAAAGCTCATTACCATTAAGAATCTCATGTGCCTTGTATTCAGAAGCATGAAAATCAAGCAGCGTCTGATCAAGGTCAAATAGAAAGTTGCGATGCATTAACTCCCTCCATAAACTCACGAATATATGCATTAACTTCATCAGGTCTGTCCACGTTCACATTGTGCGCGGCATCCTTGACAATCTTAAGCGGATATCCGGTCTTTTCCGCCCATGCTTTGTTGTACTGCATAACTTTACCTGTTTTATCTTTTTCACCCAAGATCAAAAGAACCGGACATGGGATTTCAAGATTACAATTATCTTCAAGAAAACCTGCATACGACATCCCTATAAGATGACATATCTCTTTTTTTCCATAAGGTAAAAGAGACTCCATCATATTGTCATATGCTTCCTGAGTAACCGACACCTGCTTTGACATAGCCTTTTTCATTGCTCTTAGCGGATAAAGGTTAAACATCCATTCAACTTGTTTAAGTATCCAAATATCAAATTTGGAATAATAATCAAATCCGTAAGGCGTGCTGTCAATCGATATAAGCCCCTTTGCACGATCGGGATATCTTTTTATAAATGCTTGTGCATGCATACCTCCAAGCGACTGACCTGCCAAGAAGACTCTTTTAACATCGCATTCATCCAAAATGGAATTAATGTACTCGGCCACATCCGCGTAGTCAAAATCCTTAAACGGTCTGGATTGCGCGTGCCCCGGAGCATCCCAAACTATAACATTGTATTCTTTTTCAAAATAAGGTGTTTGCCGGTCAAACATGGTATGGTCGGCTGTAAGCCCGTGCAGAAAAAAGATTGTATCTGCGTCTTTTTTCCAATTATCTGATTTCCAGTAGATGACACTACCCTTTTCTGTCTGTAATGATTGCTCTTTTATAAATAAACCGTCATTTTCAAAAGTAGCACCTCTCTCATGATTGGAAATCTTTGCCTCAGAAATGTGACTCATTTTCTTTTCCATCACAGCAACGCTTGAAGTCTTGTCTCCCCACGTCAATACATCTCTACGCTTTGACGAAAATCCCTGTTTTTCCCAAAAAGGGATTACATTTGGTTCGTGATCATCAACTACATCTATCCGGATCGTCTTAGCTCCGGAAGCAATCATCTTTTCTTCGAAGCACTTATAAATTGCCTTTCCTTTTCCGCTTTTCTGAACCGATGAAGCAAGCATCAACATGGAAAGATAGACATATCCGTCATCTTGAAGCATATAGTCGATCACGCCGATCGGACTTCCTGCTTCAATTATCAGATTCGAGCTGAATCCATGCTCTTCCATTTCTTGAAGCTCGTGAGAAATAAAGCTTGATGTCACCTTCTCTTTTCCCAAATGATGAATCAAAAAATCCTTGTTTGAATTATATATTCCGACTACGGCGCTGATATCTGCAGGATCTTTTTTTACTTTTCTGAAAGAAAAATTATTCGAATTCACTGTTAATTCTCCTTACATAGATATCTTCTTACCTAACTAAGTATCTCCTTGCAAGAATGATTCCGTACAAGAACCAGATGTACTGGAACCAGATTGTAAGCACCAGCGGGTGATATGGTATTCCGGCAACCTTCATGATAAGTCCGACTATCAGAATTGTAAGTGAAAAATAATGAACGAATGCAATTTTTTCTTTTCTGTCAGCAATGACATGAAGAACAGTGGCAATAAGGAACGAATAGTCTGAGCAAAAGACAAAAACTCCGACAAAGTCATACCACTTTTTTGCCATGCCTTCGCAGAAGACGCCCGCTATTGCCAGCGTAGCGCAGACAAATACAACAACATCAACCACTCTTAAAACCTTCCGTAATCCGTTCATACCGTCTCCTCCATTCAAACACTTAGATCATTCCCTCAATATCTTTCCTACTCTCCGCGTGCGGGAATTCATCAAATACAGGGCTTGGAACATGCGGTTCAAACATCATGTGTCTGTACCAAAGCGCCTGCACGGGATGCATCCCGATCTCTTTGGCGGTAAAGAGTTCTCGTGAGCCGCCGTCTCCGACATATAAGCATTCCTCCGGCTTAACGCCCAGCTCGGCGGCTGCCCTAAGATAAATCTCCGGCTCAGGCTTAGCAACTCCCTGCTCATATGAAAGCATCGCCGCATCTAACAAAGGATATAATGAACAATTCTTGATCATCCTCGCTTCATCGGAATAGCAATTGCTGATAAGTCCTGTCAGGATTCCCTTCGCTCTCAAAGCATGAAGTAAATCCAAAGACTCTTTCGGAATCACACGAAAGGTATCTTCAAGCGTAGCTTTTCTTCCGTCTGCTACCATCGCAACATTTTTTTCAGAATATATCCCCATCGCCTTAAGCGCTTCCCCGATGCCTTCTTCTATCGTCACTTTACCAAGCGTCCTGGCCTCTTCCGTCTCATGCCACGCCTTCCTAAACGGATCATGCTCAACTCCAAGATCCGCCGCTATATCTTCACTAAAATAAGTACTTCCTTCAAACAACGAGACAAGCGTCTCAAACATATCAAAAATGACTGCTTTGATCATTTTCTCCTCCCTGAAATAACAATAATTTATTATAGCAAAATACCCGCCCGCAAACCACCTAAAAAGCCCATAATATCGGGCTTGAATCCGATGTAATTCTTGCGATATAATATAAAAAACGCAAATAAGGAGGAAGCAATGACAGACGGACGTGAGGATCTGATATATTCACTTGCCAAATCAATGGGAGTTGGCGATGCCCAGAAGAACAGAGTTTCTTCCGGTACATATAATACAGAAACGGGAACAATGTACTGTAACGGACATGTAATCTCCCGTGCTTCCATAGAGCAAGCCAAGGCGTACTTCACAACACAGTACAAGAAGCTTGCGGAAAGAGATGATGAGGGTTCCAAAGAGCTCGCAACAATCTATGAAGTTGCGATGGAATCTATCAATATGGTGGTTACACCTGCAAAGACATCTGAATAATTTTAAATAAACAACGGCCTTGAGAACAGATAATCCTGCTCCCAAAGCCGTTTTTTTATTACTCAATTTCTTTTATCCCGCTTTATAGAACTTAAGCGTCTTATGCGCAATGTAATATGATACATTAAACTTTCTAAAGCCCGTATATTTATCCTCATCCATATAATGCCTATCGGAATGAGCCCTCTCGTAAGCATCGACAAGCTCTTCATTTCCCGCAATCGCAGGAACCGCATCATATGAAAGATTATTGATTATGTAATCCTTTACCGACTTATACTCATCAATGTCATCCCCCGCCGCAACAAGGTCGTACTCAGCGATCCTGTAATCCGGATTACTGTAAGTAAACGCAATAAATGCGATCGTGATCGCAACCATGCATGCTCTGAACACCGGGAACTTCTTGATGTACAGGCTCGCGATCAAAAATGCAAGCCAGAAGCACAGCACCGCAAGGAACCAAAGCACAAATAATCTAAGGAATGTCAGATGATAAGCACCGACATACAAGATCATTCTCATCGCGGACGATGCGATCATAATATACGTACAAACTGCTATCACTGTCAAAAGAGCTTTCAAAACCTTGGACTCTTTAAAAAATGCCTGACAGACCGAAACCATGATGACATTTAAAATACATACCGCCAGAAGCTGGTAAAATCCTTCGTGCGCGTACTCAGCGTAAGTATAGTTTTTAGGAAGAGCTACATCTCCGCTGAAAAGATAAATAAACTGGATCGCACAGAAAAGAATGTAAACCGCGCCGATGATGCTTGTAAAAGTAATCGCGATAACGGGATCTGTCGTGCCTTCTCCCATCGCTTTCACCTTCAACTCTTTTGCGGCAAGCGAAGTGATGATAGTATATGCGGCCCAGAAAAAGACGATCGCAGTAAGCACCATCTTGATCGCATAAACAACATTGTCATCGATATCCAATTTTATATTCGACAAAAGATTCTCGAATATGGCGTCAGCAGAAGCAAGAAGCGGCAAGATCACAACAAGTAAAGCCAGTGCTACACCGATTCCGATGATTATCGCTACGATCATCTTCTTTTTATCGACGCTGCCTTCTTTCCCGATTGCTTTCTTATATGCTCTGTGATCCCTGACAGGTCTTGCAATATGCTCCAGAGGTTTAATAAGAGTTACAAAAATCCCCGCAAACCATGCGCCGATGTCAAAGCCCGTCGTATCCACATAGAGATACACTATAAAGCTCATAAACAAAAGAACTATCGCAGTCCTCTCCAAAAACTCAAGCGCCCAGCTCGTTGTAAGGCATCTGTGAATTGAAAGGAGTACCAGCGAAACCACGTAAAAGATTCCGAGACCCTTCTTACCGTTGCAATCCGCGATCAGTGACAATCCCTCTTTTGCCCTCATAAGCTTAAGAATGACAAGCGCCGCAACCATAAAGATCGGATGCGTGATACTCGCATGATTGTGATACAAACAAAATGAGTAAACTATACCGAATATGAGCGCAAGCAAACTGTATTTCTTGAAATTCTCAGAATTGCCAACTCTTACAGTCGTTATCGTCGCTGCAGGTCTAACCGGTACTCCCTGCATCACAGGCACTCCCTGTGGCATCGGATTACCTTGAATGTTGTTATACTGCGGCATCTGATTATTGTACTGTGGCATCTGATTGTTATTAACTTCCATTTTCTTCCTCCTCACCGTCAACGTATTCGAGGATGTCCCCGGGTTGACAGTCCAAAGCCTTGCATATCGCATCGAGTGTCTCGAGCCTTACGGCTTTGGCTTTGTTGTTTTTTAAAATGGATAGATTAGCAAGGGTAATTCCGACTTTGCTTGCAAGCTCCGTCAGTCCCATCTTCCGTTTTGCCATCATGACATCTAAATTTATAACGATCATATCTGCTCCTAACTTTTAAATGGTCAAA
>JAEEGJ010027012.1_pt1 | contig 11575 bp, 9 predicted proteins | sample 8958761 | NCBI WGS metagenome assembly JAEEGJ01 (sample SAMN16246546, study PRJNA631951) | gut metagenome | biome: gut microbiome; feature: rumen; material: RS-attached | host: Bos | place: Iran: Karaj | collected 2018-10
CGGAAGAGATCTGGCCGCTCTGAACCTTTGAACCTTCTCTGTTCGGGAAGTTTCTTGTGGAGTGACGGATGGAGAATGCATTGTTTGCAGGTGTATCGCCCGCACCGAAGCAAGGTCCGCAGAATGCGGTCTTAAGGATAGCGCCTGTCTCAAGGAGTGTAGCGGCAACGCCGTTCTTAACGAGCTCCATGTAGATAGGTGTTGATGCAGGATAGATGGACATCGTGAACTTGTCAGCGCCAATGTATGTGCCCTTCATGATGTCAGCAGCAGCGCAGATGTTCTCGAATCCGCCGCCTGCGCATCCTGCAATGATTCCCTGGTCAACAAGGAGCTTGCCGTCAACGATCTTGTTCTTAAGTGAATACTCGATCTTGTCGCCGAAAGATACCTTGGCTCTCTCCTCTGTCTCGTGGATCATCTGCTCGAGATTTGCATTAACATAGTCGATCTCATAAGCGATGGACGGGTGGAAAGGCATAGCGATCATAGGCTTGACCGTAGAGAGGTCAACGATAACAGCGCCGTCATAGTAAGTAACTGCATCAGGAGCGAGCTGCTTATAGTCTGCTGATCTTCCGTGGATATCGAAAAACTCCTTTGTCTTCTCGTCTGTCTGCCAGATTGAAGAAAGGCATGTTGTCTCAGTAGTCATAACGTCAATGCCGATCCTAAAATCAGCTGAGAGGCTTGCGACACCGGGGCCTACAAACTCCATGACCTTGTTCTTTACATAGCCTGAATTGAATACCTTGCCGATGATAGCAAGAGCAACGTCCTGAGGACCTACGCCCTTCATCGGCTCGCCTGTGAGGTAAATAGCGATTACGTCAGGCATCTTGATGTCATATGTCTGGGAAAGGAGCTGCTTAACGAGCTCAGGACCGCCCTCGCCCATTGCCATTGTACCAAGTGCACCATAACGTGTGTGTGAGTCAGAACCGAGGATCATGCCGCCGCATGTAGCGAGCATCTCTCTTGCATACTGGTGGATAACTGCCTGATGAGGAGGTACATAGATACCGCCGTACTTCTTGGCAGCAGTAAGACCGAACATGTGGTCATCCTCGTTGATCGTGCCGCCAACTGCGCAAAGTGAGTTGTGGCAGTTAGTAAGAACGTAAGGGATCGGGAACTTCTCCAAGCCCGAAGCTCTTGCCGTCTGGATGATGCCTACGTATGTGATATCGTGCGAAGTCAGCTTGTCGAACTTGATCTTAAGCTGATCCATATTTCCTGATGTGTTGTGATCCTTCAAGATGCCGTAAGCGATCGTACCCTGCTTAGCCTGAACCTTGTCAGCAGCCTTGCCGGTCTTAGCTGCAACTGCTTCAGCCGCATTACCGGAATCTTCGATGAGTTCTACGCCATTCAATAACCAAGCGCCGTTTTCGAGTGTGGAAATCATAGTATCTACCTCATTTAATTATAAATTCGCGCATTATTATAACACGCGATCGAGCAACTTGCTTGCAAGGATGTGATAAGCACATATAGAAATGAACTACAGGGCGAATTTAAGGCTAAATTTGCGGCTATACCCTCAAAAACGCCCTTAAATCTGAGAAATAACAATAAATTTAAGGCTAAATTTGCGGCTATACCCTCAAGAACACCCTCAAATTCTTATCATCTGAGCAGTAAGAACCCGATTTATACAACAAATAACCGGCTGCGCCTGACATTCCGCCACACAAAATCACCGATCCAACCAACAAAGCCCTGACGCATATATAAAAGAACAGGGCCCGCCAATTTAGCGGACCCCGTCTGTTCAAAGTTCAAAGCAATTGCTTGCCTTCTTTTATTTGTTAAGTCTTGCCTCGAGTGCTGCCTTCTGGTCTTCGTAGCCGGGCTTGCCGAGAAGAGCGAACATGTTCTTCTTGTAAGCTTCAACGCCGGGCTGGTTGAAAGGATTTACAGCGAGGAGGTAACCTGAGATGCCGCAAGCCTTCTCGAAGAAGTAGATGAGCTCACCAAGAGAGTAAGCTGTCTGGTCAGGCATGTGGATCAGGAGGTTCGGAACCTTACCGTCAACGTGAGCAAGGATTGTGCCCTGCATTGCCTTTGCGTTAACTTCGTTCATGTCCATGCCGGAGAGGAAGTTAAGGCCGTCAAGGTTATCCTTGTCGTTGGGGATCTCGAAAGATCTTCTGGGCTGGTCGATCTGAACGACTGTCTCGTACATGATCCTTGCGCCGTCCTGGATAAACTGACCCATGGAGTGGAGGTCTGTTGTGTTATCAACACCTGCCGGGAAGATACCTCTTCTGTCCTTACCTTCGGACTCACCATAGAGTTGCTTCCACCATTCTGTCATGTAGTGGAAAGAAGGCTCGTAGTTGACCATAACCTCTGTGGAATAGCCGGAACGGAGCAGGCAGTTACGTACTGCAGCATACTGATAGCAAGGGTTCTCGGACATAGGAAGCTTCTTGTAAGCCTTGGAAGCGTCCTTTGCACCCTTCATGAGCTCTCTGATGTCGATGCCTGCAACTGCGATAGGAAGAAGTCCTACTGCTGTGAGAACGGAGAATCTGCCGCCTACGTCGTCAGGTACTACGAAGCTCTCGTAGCCTTCCTCGTCAGCTAAGCCCTTAAGAGCTCCTCTTGCCTTATCAGTTGTAGCATAGATTCTCTCTTTAGCGCCTTCCTTGCCGTACTTGTTTTCCATGTAAGCACGGAGAATGCGGAAAGCGATAGCAGGCTCTGTTGTTGTGCCGGACTTTGAGATGATGTTAACTGAGATGTCCTTGCCTTCGATGATGTCCATCATGTCTGCAAGATATGTAGCGCTGATGGAGTTGCCGCAGAAAAGGATGAGCGGGCTCTTTCTTACTTTCTTGGATGCTGCGTTAGCGAAAGAGTGGCCTAAGAGCTCGATTACGGCTCTTGCGCCTAAGTAAGAACCACCGATACCGATAACGATGAGAACATCAGAATCTCTTCTGATCTTCTGAGCTGCCTTGCGGATACGTGCGAATTCTTCTTTGTCATAATTTGTGGGAAGGTCGAGCCATCCGAGGAAATCATTTCCGGGGCCGTTCTTCTTGTGAAGCATATCAGAAGCGGCTTTTACCTGGGGCTCCATTCTAGCGACTGCCTCTTCACCGCCGATGAAATCGAGGGCGTTCTGGTAATCAAATGTAATCATTTTAAACTCTCCTTACAGGTATTATTCAAAAAACATACAGAGTATACACCCGTATTTTTTTCTTTTCGAGTATAATTAGGCTTGTAAATGTTACAAAAAACAACGAAAAATAAAGGAATACAAGATGTCTGATATTTCGATAGCGGAATCAAAGATCCAAATACTCTATCTGGTCGACAGGGCTCCGGGCGTGAGCTACCATCTCCTGATGGAAAAGTGCATGGAATCGCTATATACGGACTTTTTTACCTTCTCGAGATCATACGAGGAGCTGATATCAGGCAATCTCATGGACAAGAGCAAATCGGGCGATTTCACGGGCGAAGCTTTGGGCTCGACCGAGAATCTGACCCTTACTGACGGCGGAAAAGCCGTTTTAAACGACCTTATCTCATCTCTGAGCGCCGGCCTTATCGAAAACCTTAACGACGCGGCAGAAGAGATCAGGAATGAGATGAGCAAGAATTCCGGAACCACTGCTTCCATGGAGCTTATCGAGGGCGGAAAATTCAAGGTAAACCTCGCAACTGACAACAACGGAAATCCTTTTTCTGCAACAGTTACAGTTGAAGACGAGAAAACCGCTGTTAAGATCTGCAAAATGTGGAGAAAAGCCGCTTCCAAGGCGCCTTCAGAGTTCTTAAAGCTTTTCGACGGCGAATAAGGATCTTACTTCAGATCAACCTCAACGATAATGAATTCACCCGGCTGAAGAATGTGACGCAGATGGTCAGATCTCATCTTTTTCTCGTTTATGAGCCTGCCCTTGTCGTCGTAACGTCTGATCACGCTGTCGGCACGCCCTAATTTATTGTCGTTGATGAGGAAGCTCTGCTGAGCAGCCGAAGAGTTCGCGACAACGATATAGGCCTTGTTTCCCTTGGCGAAGCACGCTGTCGTGACATTGCTCATAAACTGCTCGACGCTTACGGGAACGCTCGTATCAAGAGGCTCTTTAATATCGATGTAGAGTTCGTCAAAACCCGCAAATACAGTCGTTAAGCCTGATACGGTCATCATGTTGATGAATTCCTCTTTGCCTATGAACATTTCACTGCCGGCATATTTAGAAGGCACGAAGTTTACGGAGGCGTCGAAAAGGATCATGTCGGCAAAATCAGCTTCGGACGTCATAATCGCTGATATTATCTTTCCGCAGTTTGTACCGCTGGTCTTCAATGTCTTTATATACTCGCCGCTCTTGGCACCGGAAATGACGTGAGGAGCCTCATACTGCGCGAGGACATAGCTGGTCCTTATGTTATCGATATATGATGCTGAGGAGTCATTCGCGATAAGGCTGACATCCATTGTGTGGTAATCGGCATCAGACATCATGGTTCCGCCGCTGTATTCCATGCCGTCAAGGAAGAATGTCTTATCCTTGATATCGCTGAAATACTCGGACTGGGTGAACATGGACTTTACATAGTTAACGTAAGAAGCCTTCTGGATATCGCTCTTAAATACTTTTCCGCTGTCGTTGATCTCAATATAGAATCTGGAAAACTGCCTGCTCCACGGAAGAGCCGTGCCGTTATCGATCCTTCGGCCGCCGTATTCTGAAGTCAGTGAGCCGCACAGATATTCCAGGAGCTTATCGATATCATCCTGGTTTACATAAGGTCCTATTACAAACCACGGAGTCGAAGAGCACTGCTTTACGAGCCTTAAGCTGTCTTCGAGTGAGACAGTTACCGACTGGTTCTGCTTATCGAAAATGCTGCTGTTCTCATTACTGTATTCGGTCCTGCTGGAAGTACCGCTGATATCTCTCGACACAGAATCGATAGATGAGAGGTACATTGAGGTCTCGGCAAAGCCGTTGCATCCGATGTTAAGGTTATTAAGCCTCATGGCAGCGGGTTTTCCTGATTTCAAAGTATCTGCGTAATACTGCGGAACGCCTGCAGTGCTGTAGCTGTCAGGACCTAAGAAGACGTCATCTACGAGGATAAATCCTGTGCCTTCGAAAGCTATCGAGAGCCTTACCTCTTCTGCATCTGCCATCTGGTCCGTAACTGCGAAAACATAGCTGTAGAGCTTATAGTTCTTACCGACTCCGGTAAGTTCAATACCGTATTTTCCGAAGCCCTCGCCCTCGAGCCAGCAGAAAGCCTTTTCGGGAGCTTTATCAGACATAACGTAAAGGCTTAATCTGTAGAATGTGCCGGGCATGAAGTTATCTTTTGCCTTGCCGGGCAGGGTCTGTGTAAGGGCGTGAACATCGCTGCCGCTTCCTGTGATCCTTGCGCCGTACTTGCCGCTGTATGCCCTGTCTGTAGTAATTACATTAGTTCCCTTGCCGTAAACAGCCCAGGTCGAATCATCTGATACTGACCAAGCATAATCCCTGCTGTCAGATGAGCTGATCACACCGCCTGCTGCCCTTCCTAAATGTCCTGCGACAAGGATGTCGTCAGCAATGATGTCGATGCCTTCAAGGTTGCCTTCGAGTGATAATTCCGAGAGGATCTGGGACTTATAGATCTCCTTGCCTGAATCGTAGTAGACCTTGTCACCGTTTACGCCGATTATGTTTTCGACAACGACGTTTTCAGAAGTAAGGTTTACGGTCCTTGCTGTCTTGATATTAATTGCATAAGCTTTATCGTCAGTAGTTCCGGCGATTATGAGTCCGGAATTGGTAAGGTATACGGAGCTTACGGGAGATCCTGTTGCTTTTGCGAGTTCGATCTCCTCGAAACGGAAATCCTTATCTTCTGACTTAACGATAACTGCATTTGAGTTGTCAGAAACAAAGCAGAAAACGCCTGATGTAGCAGCTGTCAATATATTTGTCTTGTCCTTGATCATTTCGGACACGCCGATATTCTCGAAAACCATTCCGTTGGTGGAAGAATAAACATTTCCCCTGCTGTCAGTTGCGAGAAACCTTTTTCCGTCAGAAACAAAAGAAGTCGCATCGTAACCGGGGAGGTTTGACTGGGCAATATTGCCGGCTGCAACAGTAACTACAGTACCGTCCTTATAGCAGACAACGGAGATCTGACCCGAGCTGCCGATACCGCAGACTTTCTGGCCGAGAGTAATGTTTTCGGGTTCGTAGACGCTCGAGAAGTTCTTGCCGTCCTGTGAATAATAGATCGTGCCGTCCGTAGCGACAGCAACAACGCCTGAATCATTGGAATCGATAAGTGCGAACCTGTCCTTGGCATTAACAACGCCTGTGAGCTGGCTGTTCGTAAGGTCATATATAAGTCTGCCGCTGTCGGTCAGGGCCAGAGCCATGTTGCCATAGAAGGCCATTTCCTTTATGCGGTCTTCATCCCAAAGTGACTTTTCATCCTTTATAAGGCTTACTGCGCCGAGCTTTGCGGGCTTATAGCCTGTAACGATGCCCGTGAACTTTTCGCTCATGACACCTTCGCTGTCGATCGATATGATCCTTGCGGTATCGCCTGCACAATTGGTCGTATCGTAACCTGCTGAAGCAACTGCATCAGGTGTCAGGAACACACTATTTTCGGAAGCGCCTGCCACCAGCATACTTGAATACTGTGTCGAGCTCTCGAAAGATGCATCTCTTACAAGATTGATATTGGGGATAACGTCACAGTTGATACCTGTGCCGCCATATGTGTCATCAGCCTTATCGGGAGTTGCGGAAACCTCGCAAAGCTCAGATCTCAAGCCGAATACACCGACGTATCCTAAGACAACGATGGCCAGAACAAGTACGACCGCAACGACGACCATTGCCGCCGCAAAACGCGTTCTCTTGGTTATTCCGAATATCGGACGGCCGTGTTTCTTCATTCCTTAGCCTCTGCCTTGTTATCTTCCGGAACCTCAGAAACTGCTTCTGAAGATTCATTATTTTTTCCTGTTAATTCTACTTGAATCTCACTTGTTTCATCAAGTTTTAAAGCCGCTTTTTCCTTCTTCCTCTTAACGCTTACAAGATAAGCAAATGCAACGACTGCAACAGGCATCATCATCAGCGAAACGGTGTTAGATCCGACCATGAAATCCATCCTGACTTCATCCGGAATCCCAAAGGCTTCAAACTGCATTAAATTCGCTATTCCCGACCCGAAAAAATTAAATATCGCATGAAGCAGTATAGGTGCGATGAGGCTGTCAGTCAGGTGGTAGCTCGCTGCGATTATTATTCCGCATACGATCGCATATCCGATATGGACCGATATTCCGTGCAGTATTCCAAACAGGATGGCGCTGATAAATACCGATATCCAGGGTCCGAATTCTCTTCTCAGCTGCCCGAAAACAACTCCTCTGAACGTCATCTCCTCCGAAAGAGGAACGACAAAGGAAAGCGCAATGACATAAAGGATAGTGTCCCAGGCGGGAACCACGATCTGCGGGGTATCAGAGAACCTGTCTACGCTCTCACGGTATTCTTCCATCGCACCTTTGAGTGATTCGAGATATGCCGCGATCTTGTCTGCAACTATTATGTAGAGAGTTACAAATCCGAGCATTCCCAGAGCTATCACTATCAGTGCGATAACCTGGCCCGGATCGAGCTTTTTCAACTTGATCAAAGGCTCCTTCTTGATCGAAAGGAGCTTTGCAATAACAAACATGGTAGCAAATACCGCGAGGCAGCTGCACAATGAGAAAAGTCCTTTATAGATCTTGCGGTCAAGGCCCAAAAGGTCAAAAGCGTAATAGATCGCGCCGTCAGCGCAAAGGAAATAGAGCAGCCAGACCAAAGCTTTTCCAATCGCTCCTAATTTCCTCAGGACTTTCTTTCCCAAACTCATATTTATTTCTGGTCTCCGGAAGCTACTCCGTTCTTTGCTCTGGACTCAGGCGCCTGTGAGCCGTAATACCTTCTCATGAAGTAAACGAAAGCCTTTTCGAGCTCATCAGGGTCCTTGATCGAATAATAGACTCTGTCGCCGTTCTCGCCTATAGCCGTACGCATGATGACGAGCTCAGGCTTGGCGTGGCTGCCGTCATCGGGCACATAGTTATACATGACCACATATTCGGTCTTCTGAAGCGTAAAAGCATCGATGCGCGACATATAGTAATCCTTCTTTGCATAAGGATCACGCATTACAAGAAGCTCGTCGCCCCTGCTCTCTTTGAGGTGCTCTCCCGCAAGCTTAGCCTTGCGGTCCTTCTCAAGGGCGATCTTCTTCTTTAATCCCGCCGGCTTGTTATTAGTCTTCTGATTCTTCATCGTCGCCGTAAAGCTCGTCGCAGAGCTTATCGTAATAGTCGTAGATTACTTCTTCCTCTTTCTCGGGGAGGTTCTCCAAAAGGACTTCGCCGTCCTTTTCAACGAAACGCATGATGACGTAAGCAGAGATAAGCTCTCCGTCTTCGTCCTTCTCGTCTGTATCTACGATCAAAACAACATAAGTGCTGCCGTTGAAAAGGAATGTGCTCTCGACAACAGCCTTTGTTACTTCGCCTGTCTCTTCGTCCTTGAGCTCGATGATTCTGTCGCCCTCGTCATCCAACTGTGCGATTGCATCGATAAGCTCATCCTTAGGTCCGATCTCTTCAAAATTATTATTATCTGCCATGTTATTTCTCCTTGTTTTGGTTTAAATCTTAGCGAAAACCATAATATTTTATTATAGCATATTATAGTTACAGCACATTGAGGTAGTCCTGAAGAATTATCTCCGCTGCCACCTGGTCTATGACCTTCTTCTGCTTCTTAGCCTTGATATTGCTCTCGTGAAGGTATCTGGAAGCCAAGACCGTCGTGAAGCGCTCATCCTTATAGACAGGTTCGATTCCGCATCTTTTGGCGAGCTCGGCTCCGAACTCTTCGGCCTTGTCCTGTGTGGCAGACCTTGTGCCGTCAGTCCTGGCAGGCATTCCGAGCACGATGGCATTTACTTCCATCTCCTTGATGATCTCGCAGATACGGTTTAACGCCCATTCGGGATCTTCTCCGTTCCAGTTAACGGTCTCAATGCCCTTGGCTATTACTCTCAATTCATCAGAAACCGCGATACCGATATGTCTTGTACCGAAGTCTATGCCCATTACCCTGCCGGCTGCTTTGCCCATCAAGTCTTCCTCCCGGAATTTATTCGAAAAATAAAGGCGGCAATCACGCCGCCTCATAATTATACTTGTTATCTATGCCCTTTTACAGTCTGGAGCAATAATCGTTGATGATTACCTCCAAAAGCTCATCACGGTCAATACGCTTGATGAGGCCTCTGGCGCCCTTATAGTTGGTGATATAGGTAGGATCGCCGGAAATGAAGTAACCGACAAGCTGATTGATAGGGTTATAACCCTTCTCCTTAAGCGCGCTCAAAACATACGACATGAGTGCGTGTACATCAGCCGTTCTATCACCTGATAAATCGAATTTTGCCGTGTTGCTGTCCACAGGGAACCTCCAAACGAAGTAATCTCCGATGTTTTCATTCTATCACAGTAAAAGTAAAAAGTTATTAAGATTTAGGAAAAATTCGTGAATTTAAGGAAAACTTAAGGTACAAGTCTCGTTTTCAGAACCTGTAACAACGCCCTTTATAATGTCTCCGCGCTTAAGATCCCTGCCGGAAACATCCAGGAAAGCCCTTATGTAATTGGCCGTATAGCCCTCGGCTGTCAGCCGGCCGTCCTTGTCTTCGATCTTTTCTATCAGGATCTCGGCTTCCTTGCCAATCATGGAAGCAGCAAACTCTGCTTCGAGCTTTGAAGATACCTCAATGAGCCTCTTGGCACGGGCTTTTCTTATGCTCATGTCGATCTGGGGCATATCTGCCGCCTTTGTGCCTTCCCTTACCGAATACGGGAAAACATGGATCTTGGCAAACTTAAGCTTTTTAGCATATTCAATGGTCTCTTCGAACTCTGCTTCAGTCTCTTCAGGGAACCCTGTGATGATGTCAGTCGTAAGTGACATGGCAGGAAATTCGGCCCTTAATGCCTTTACCCTGTCTTCATATTCTTCAGTCGTATATTTCCTGTTCATGCGCCTTAAGACCGTATCCGATCCTGACTGGAGCGAGAGATGGAAGTGCGGGCAAAGGTGCTTAAGTTCCTTAAGACCGCTGATGAATTCAGGGGTCATGGACTTGGGTTCTAATGAGCCGAGTCTTAATCTCTCAAGACCGGGAATTGCATCTATCTTCTTCAAAAGATCCAGAAGTGCAGTTATGTCCCTGCCCTGGTCCTTGCCGTAAGAGCAAAGGTGGATGCCGGAGACGATTATCTCCTTAAAGCCGTTTTCCACAAGATACTCTGCTTCCCTGATGCATGACTCTTCAGAACGCGAGACGACCCTGCCCCTTGCATAAGGGATAACGCAGTATGTGCAGAAGTTATTGCAGCCGTCTTCTATCTTTATGAACGCCCTGGTTCCTTCAGGAGACAAGACTGTGCCGAAATCGTGATAAGTATCGGTCTTGCTGACTTCAGGCCTTGTGTGGCTCGTAATGTGCGTTAACTCTTTGTTTTCGCGCGCTGCGAGAAACTCTTCGACCTTTGATACGACAGTATTCTTGTCCCTGGTTCCGATGACGATGTCGGCTGCAACATCACCGGTCTTTAGCTCCGATGCACAGCCCATCGCAACGATAACCGCATTAGGGTTATTCTTGGCCATTCTCCTTAACATCTGGGATGACTTCCTGTCGGCTTCTCCTGTTACGGAACAGGTGTTGACGATGCAGACATCAGCATCTTCGGGAGTGTCTGCATTTTCGTGCCCATTATCAAGAAACAGACGCCTTGCGGCATCTGTTTCGTATTGATTAACTCTGCATCCTAATGTAAGGAAATAAACTTTCATTACTGTCTGATCTTGATGTGTGTCTCTCTGAGCTGCTGTTCTGTAACTTCGCCCGGAGCGCCGCAGAGGAGGTCCTGCGCATTACCGTTCATAGGGAATGCGATAACTTCTCTGATGTTCTCTTCGCCACGGAGGATCATGATCATACGGTCAACGCCCGGAGCCATACCAGCGTGCGGCGGAGCGCCGAACTGGAATGCGCCGTAGAGCGCGCCGAACTTGGTCTTAAGTTCTTCTTCGGAGTATCCTGCGATCTCGAAAGCCTTCTTCATGATCTCCAAGTCGTGGTTTCTTACAGCGCCGGATGAGAGCTCTATACCGTTGCATACGATGTCGTACTGGTAAGCGAGGATCTCTTCAGGCTTCTTTGTATTAAGAGCTTCAAGGCCGCCCTGAGGCATTGAGAAAGGATTGTGAGTGAAGATATATTTCTTTGTCTCTGTATCCCATTCATACATAGGGAAGTCGTTGACGAAGCAGAATCTGAAAGCGTTCTTCTCGATGAGGTCGAGTCTTACGCCAAGCTCGTTTCTGATCTTGCCTGCGCACTCGTTTGCACGTGCTTCGTTATCAGCGATGAAGAAGATCGTATCGCCTGCCTGAAGACCTGCCAGTTCCTTAAGTTCAGCCTTCATGTCATCAGGAATGAACTTGTCGAT
>JAEEGJ010027014.1_pt1 | contig 11575 bp, 4 predicted proteins | sample 8958761 | NCBI WGS metagenome assembly JAEEGJ01 (sample SAMN16246546, study PRJNA631951) | gut metagenome | biome: gut microbiome; feature: rumen; material: RS-attached | host: Bos | place: Iran: Karaj | collected 2018-10
CTTCTCGCCCGGGCAGAACGCGGTGAATGCCGTATACCACGGGATGCCCACGTAGTCGAGCTCGGGGTCGGGGTTGCCGCCGAAGATCGAATCGAAGCAGAACGACTCGGCGAACGTCCAGCTTTCGCGCTTCGTGAGGTCGTCCGTCTCCTTCGCGCGCATCAGGACGGGCTCGATCCGGTTGACCCCCCAGCCGAAATTGCTGCCGTCAGGTGCTGGAACGCGCCGTTCCATCACGAGATAGACGTTTCCCTTGGTATACCACACGTTGCAGGCGCTCTGGTGCCACTTCTCGCCCTGCGTCAGTTTTTCCGTCGCGTCCCACGTCTCGCCGCCGTCCTCTGAACGCAGTACGCCCAGATCGCCGGAATGGCCGAGGATGTACAGCTTTCCTCCCGCCAGGAACGGCCGCGCATGGGCAAGGGGGAATTCGCCTGTCTTCCGCCACGTGCCGCCATGGTCGTCCGAAACGAAGATGCGTCCGCGCGGTCCCTTGACGCCCGGCCCGCCGAAGTCGCACGTGGCCACGAGACGCCCGGACGGCAGGCGGCAGATGCCTGGCGTGAAACAGTAGATCCGCTGGGGATTCGGGGACCTGCACACCGTCGTGAAATCGTCTGCGAGCGGCTTGATCCGATTGGGATTCTCCGCGCGCAGGCAAACCGACGCCAGGACGGCGACAAGCAAAATCAGTCTATGATCTTTCATAATTCTCGCTTTCACGAAACCGGACCTAACGGATGATGATCTGTGTTCCGAACTCGTTGACCGTGAGGGTCAGTTTGTTGTCCGCCACTTTCAACTTGCAATTCTCCGGCAGGTTGGCCCGCATCTTGTTCATCACGGCGTTGTTGACCTGCAGCGGATTGCCTGATGCGATTACGGTGCGGACCGGGTGCATCCCGCACGCCGACACGTCAAACCGGAGGTCGGGGATGTTGCCGCTCCCGTCGTCAAAGATGCCGAGCCGTCCGTTCGGCGCCTGCAGCGGTGTCTCCACGTAGCCGTCGCGTGGCACGCGGAAAATCACCTTCGCCCCGCGCCGGATCGCAAAGACGTATGCGGAGGACGGAGTCCCCTCCGCGCGCAGCACCGGGTTCGTGCCGGCGATCTCCAACGTAAAATCCCAGTCGCGGTCGTTGTTGTACCACGGCAGCTGGATGCCGTGGGCGACCGCGTTCGTCGTCCGGATCGTGCCGTTCGAGACGACGAGCGTGTGGTTCGTGCCGTAAGCGATGAACTCCTTGGCGACCACCTCGCCTCCCGACAGCACCTCCATCACGTTGTTCGACGCGACGCCGCTCTCGTTCAACCCCCACTTGAACGTGCCGCCCACCGTGACCTTCCCGCCGTCATGCACTTTCATCCTGTTGTCGTAGCCCCACTTGCCGAAGATGAGGTTGTTGTTCACGTTCACCGTTCCGTCGGCCACGTCAACCACGTTGCCCCACGAGTTCGTCGCCTGGCCGATCTGGAGCGTCGTCGCGTTCACCGTGCCGCCCGAAGCGACCTCCAACCGGTTCGAGCAGACAGTCCCGTTCGTCAGTGGGTTCTCCGCACCGTAACCCACCTGGAGCGTCAGAGAATCCGTGAACGTGCCGCCCGTCGTCACGCGCACCACATTTCCCTTTGCGGGATTCGTGGGAGAGCCGCCTTGCCCGATGTGCGTATTCGGCATGACAACCTCCGCGCCATCGCATACCTCCACACGGTTACCCTCCGACTGCGACTGCCCGATCAGGCACCCGTCCGTCCCCTCGCACGTGAAACGCGAACCCGCACCGGCCACGTAAAGCACGTTCGAGCATTGGTTTTTATCCAGTCCCAACCAGATTCGCCCGCGCTTGAATTCCCCGCTCAGAATGTCCAACACGGCCCCGTCCGTCACTTCCAGGCGCGTTCCCGTCCCGCGGACGGCACAAGTCGAATTTGCATTCGTCACGTTGAATACCTGATGCGTGGATGCGCCACGGAACGCCAGCAAATTCCCGGCGCTTACCTTCAAGTCAAACCGTTCCCATCCCTCCAGCCGCCCGCCGTTCGTCACCTCGAACACGTTCCCCGTGCTGCCGGCGAGTCCGAAGAGTTCGAACGGCAAGACCACGCCCGCCTGGGCGTTCGAGTACACGCCGCCGTCCGTCACGCGGATACCGTTGCGCGTGGCGGTGACGTGGCCGTCTGTGGCGAGTTTCGTCCCGGCGCTTGGCACGACCACCACGCCGTTGTTCGTCACGACAAGCCAGTTGTTCGTACCCCACTTGAGATTCACCGCCTGGAGATCGAGCTTCGCTTCCGTGGCTCCTCCACCCACGATGAACGTCAGGTCATGTCCGTAAGAGTCCGAGGCCTGGCTCGCGCGCGGCAGGCTCAGGTAGGGATAGGTCGTCACGCCGGAGTAGGTGGCGGGCAGAAGAATCGTGCCGCTTTTCAGTTGGACCGTTCCCCCTGATCCTGGTCCTGTCGCCGCAAGGGCATGGGAGGAGGACAGGCCGATCAGGGTCATCGTGTGACCTTCCCCGAGATCAAATACCGTCGTCGGGTTGGCACGGCTGTCTATGACCAACCGTCCGGTCACGAGATTCGAGGACAGCGTGTAATACCCCGTACGGAGTCCGCCAAGATTGGCATCGTATGTTGAACTACTCGTGCCGAACTGCAACGTGTCGTCCCAGTCAATCGATTTCGTGAAAGCATCGCGGAAATCGCAATTTGCCTTGCTTGTCGACTGATACGCCCCTGCCGACAACGCCAGAGCGCCGGCAGCCATCATGCTGACAATTCGTGCATTCATCTTCATCCTACAATTTACTGCGTGAAGACTTTTTTCGCGTATCGCCCGATGCGCGCGATGAACGGCCGGTGACGAGGTCGCCGAAGAACCGACCCACCATGGTGAAGAACGAGACGATCACGCTACGCCACGTGAGGCGGCGCGGACGTGCCCGCGGACGCGGGAAGATACTCCAAGGTGAACGTGCCATGGCCAAATTATATCAGAATTCCGGCCGAACGGCCTGCGATTTTTGCTATACTCTTCGCCATGAAAACAACTCTGCGTACTGGATTCCTGGTTCTGGCGTGCATGCTGGCCGCGGGTGCGGCGTGGGCGGGCGCGTCTAAGAAAATCGAAGTGATGGCGGTCTACTACCCCCACTGGAGCGTATATCCGAAGGGAAACGAGTGGTTTCATCCAGGCTGGACGGAATGGGAGTTCGCCCGCACGGCGAAGCCGCGCTTCCCGGGCCACAAGCAGCCGATCAAGCCGCTGCCGGGCTACCTCGACGGCAAGGACCCGACTGACGTCTCCACGGAGATCGAGCTCGCCTCGAACGCCGGCATCGACGTGTTCCTCTACGATTACTACTACTACAACGGCCAGATCACGCAGCAGGAGGCGCTGGAGGAGGGTTTCCTCAAGGCGCCCAACCGCGGCAAGATGAAGTTCGCGCTCATGTGGTGCTACCACGAGCGCTGGAACCAGTTCCGTCCGAAGTACGGCCAGCCCCGCACGAAGCTGATGGAGCTCGCGCACACGCCCGAGGAGTTCCTCGGCCTCGTCGACCATTCGATCAAGAACTACTTCCCACGTCCCGAGTACTGGCGCAAGGACGACCGCCTCTTCTTCTCCATCTACAACGGACAGTACTTCGTGAAGATGCTCGGTCCGGAAAAGGTGAAGGCCGCGCTCGCGGAGGCGCGCCGGCGCGTGCGCGCGGCGGGCCTCGGGGAGATCGAGTTCAACACGCAGAACGTGGGCCCCGCCGCGGCCGCGCAGATGGCCGAACTCGGCTTCGACAGCCTCACCGACTACGGGTTCGGTCCCTGGAACCTGCCGAACTACAAAAATCGCTACACGTCGGGCGAGCTCCTCTACAACTTCGCCGACGCGGGACCGTACCTCGAGAAGCGCTGGGCCGACTACCGTCAGGGCCCGCTGCCGTACTACCCGATCGTGCCGACGGGCTGGGACTCGACGGCCCGGTGCCGTCCGGAGGAGCCGTTCCCGTGGACCGGCGCCAAGTGGAACGAATACCCCTACTGCGGCACGTTCACGAACGCGACGCCCCAGATTTTCGAGCGCTACCTGCGCGCCGCCAAGGCCGCGGTCGAGAACGACCCCAAGCAGCCGGGCGTCGTCTACATCAACGCCTGGAACGAGTACACGGAGGGCTGCTCCCTGCTGCCGACCGTGCGCGAGTGCGACCAGATGCTGCGCTGCGTGGGACGCGTGTTCGGACGCAAGCCGGCGGACAAGTTCGTCTACTGCGACATGAAGCACTGGTGGAACAAGGACGCGAAGAACGGCCGCGCGCACACGGTCGACGCGCCGACGTTCGAGAACGTCGCCTACGGTCCGCACCTCCGCCAGAACATGGACGTGTGGCTGCCGAAGCCGGGGCGCACGGACGGCAAGCGCACGCCCTGCGTGATCATGATCCACGGCGGCGGCTGGTGCGACGGCGACCGCATGGGCGGCGTGGCGGGGAATCTCCCCAAGTGCCGCGCGGCGGACTGCGCGCTCGTCTCGATCTCCTACCGCATGGTGCACGACGCGAACGACGCGGGCATCAAGCCGCCCGTGAAGGCGTGCCTCGACGACGCCGTGGCGGCGATCAAGCTCGTGCAGGCGAAGGCGGCCGAGTGGAACATCGACCCCACGCGCATCGGCCTCACGGGCGGCAGCGCGGGCGCCTGCTCGTCGCTCTACGCCTCGCTCCAGGGCGACAACGCGCTCGGCATCCGCGCCGTGCTCGCGCACAGCCCGCAGACGTCCCTCGACCCGCAGGAGACGAAGGAGTGGATCCCGAACGCCCGCTACGGCGCGCACGCGTTTGGCTATCCGAGCTTCGACTACTGGCTCGCGCACCGCGCCGAGTGCCTGCCGCTCATCGAGCGCTACTCGCCGGCGGCCCTCCTGCGGGCCTGCACGTCGTCTCGCGCGCCGACGTTCCTCTACACCTGCGGCGCAACGCCGCCGCCCGGACAGCTGCCGAAGGATCCGACGCATGCTGCGGCATTCTGCATCAAGTTCCAGGAAATCTGCGAAGCGAAGGGCGTCGCCTGCCGCCGCGGCACCTACGACGACTTCATCCAAGCGCTCGCGAAATAGGGCTTCGCTCAGCTAATGAGGTTCCTGCTATGAGAAGACGTGCCATTCCGCTTGTTGGCGCGCTGTGTGTGACATTGTCTATTGCAGCTGAAGCGATTCCGCTGCTTGACGGTTTCATGTCGCCGCCGAAGGAGAACTATCCGTCGATGTGGGTATTCAACCTCGGCGCGAAGGCATCGCACGAGGTGATCACATACGACCTCGAGCAGTTCGCAAAGGTCGGTATCTCCTCGTTCACGATCTACGGCACGCGGATGACGGCAACCAATCCCTACGGCGGCAACGACCTCAAGGGGAACATGGCCGGTGTCCTGTGCGACAGGCTGCGCTGGACGTTGCACGAGGCCCATCGGCTGGGGCTCGACGTGTGGATCATGCTGGGACCTGCCGGATGCGGCAACAAGAACTGTCCGCCGGAGCACGCGCAGAAGGACCTGATGCTGACGACCGCGCGCGCCACGGCCAACGCGGACGGCACGGTCCGCGTGACCCTCCCGAAGAAGGGCGCGAAGGAAACGCCGCGCAGCAAGGACGGTTCCCTGAAGTACTACTGGGACGTCGCGACGCTGGCGGTGCCGATGAAGAAAGGTTTCGTGCAGACGAACGAGGTGATTGACGTCTCCGCATATCTCGACCGCGCGTCCGACACGCTCTCCTGGAAGGCCCCGCACGCAGGCGAATGGCGCTTCATCCGAGCCGGCGCCGTGCCCAAGGTCTTCGGGTGGTGCGGATGCTACATCGACCACATGAGCCGGGCCGCCTTCGACGTACACTGGGCACAGGTTGCGCAGCCACTCCTCGACGCGATCACGCCCGACGAGCGCGCCGCGCTCAAGGGCGTGTTCTGCGACAGCTGGGAGGCGGGTACCATCAACTGGACGTGGGATTTCGCCGAGGAGTTCAAGCGGCGGCGCGGTTACGACTTCCTGTCGATGCTTCCCGCCAAGGCAGGGGTGAAGATGGCGGGACCCGGACGCGTGGGACAGTTCCTGCGCGACTGGAACGTGACGGTCGGCGAGCTGATCGCGGAAAACCACTACGCCTACCAGAAGGAGGTCGCCAACAAGCACGGACTCCTCTCAAGCGCCGAGGCGTGCGGTCCGCACCTCCACCACGGCGACGTGCGGACGATGCAGGGCCGGTGCGACGTGGCGATGGGCGAGTTCTGGATGCCGAGTCCGCATCGTCCCGAGGACAGCCAGCGCTTCATGCTGCGCGACAGCGCGACCGCGGCGCACGTCTACGGAGTGGGCGTGGTGGAAAGCGAGGCCTTCACCACGATGGGCACGCACTGGCAAGAGTCTCCCGCGACGTTCAAGCCGTGCGCGGATCGCGCGTTCTGCGACGGACTCACGCGCGTGTGCTACCACGGCATGCTCATGTCGATTCCGCTCGACGCGTTCCCGGGCGACACGCGCCGCGCCGGCGCCTACTACAGTCCGAAGGTGACCTGGTGGAAGTACTCCGCGCCGATGAACCTCTACTTCGCCCGCTGCTCGTGGATGCTGTCGCGCGGACGCTTCGCCGCCGACTGCCTGCTGTACGCCGGCGACGCGATCGACCTGTTCATCGGCATGAAGCGTCCGGAAGACGGACTGGGCGTCGGATACGACTACGACCTCTGCCCGACGGAACTGCTTCTGCGTGCGCGCGTGGAGAACGGCGAGATCGTGCTGCCGTCCGGCATGCGCTACAAGACGCTCTTCCTCTCCGACATCAATCCCGCCCGCGCCCGGATGGCACCGGGACGGCTTCGTCCGCTGAAGGAACCGCTCCCGCCCGTCGTCCATCCGATTCCTCCCGAGGCGGCGCGCAAGCTGGCGCAGCTCGAACGGAATGGCGCGACGATCCTGCGGACGCGCGCCGGCATGAAACGGTTTCTCGATGCAGATGCTCTTCCGCAAGATTTCCAGGTCGAGACAGAAGGGGACTGGTCGGGCATCGACTGGATCCACCGCACGGATCGCGATGCCGACATCTACTTCGTCTCCAACCAGCGAGGAAAGGCAACGCGCTTCACGGCGGCGTTCCGTCAGAAGTCCTGCCGCGTGGAGCTGTGGGATGCGGTGACGGGCACATGCAAGCCCGTCCCGTGCGAGCAAACCGCCGACGGCCGTTGCGTACGCCTCAACCTCGAACTTGCCGTAGGCGGTTCCGTGTTTGTCGTGTTCCCCGCGGGAGGGTCGCAACTTGTTGCGACCGAAACACCCATCGCGGGAGGGTCGCAACTTGTTGCGACCGCCACTCTCACCGGCCCCTGGTCTGTCTCCTTCGACCCTAAATGGGGCGGTCCTGCGGCGCCGATCACGTTCCCCACGCTCACGGACTGGACCCTCCACGCCGACCCAGGCATCCGCTACTACTCCGGCACAGCCGTCTACCGCAAGACTTTTGACGTGCCATCCAACTGCCCAACAGGCTCCCCCGTCACGATCGACCTGGGCGACTTGCGCGACGTGGCGCACGTCACGCTCAATGGACAACCACTCGGCGTTGCCTGGACACCACCCTACGCCGTCACCGCGCCGAGCCTGAAGGCGACCGGCAACGTACTGGAAATTGCGGTCGTGAACCTCTGGGCCAACCGCCTCATCGGCGACGCGGCGCTCCCGTCCGCCGAGCGCATTGCGAACCTGAACACGAGCGAGAACCCATTCAAGAAAGACCACCCGCTCCTGCCGTCCGGCCTTTACGGTCCGGTGACAATCCGTTGGCCTTGACTAGAGAGAGGGCGTCCGGCCATTCTTTCACGGCCTACTTGATGAGCGCGTCGACGACTTTGGCATAGGAATCGACGACGACCGCACCGACGATCTTCTCCGCCAGCTTGCGTTTCGCGTCGGTGTCGGCCACGACCACGATTCGTCCGCCGTTCTCCGCGAATCGGCGGAGCGTCGGCGAGTTGTCGCCGGCCAACGGCACGGGAAGCACAATGGCGTCAAGATGCGGGACCTCGTTGACGTCGACACTGGAGGCGAATCGCACGTCGAGCCGCCTGTCGCGGAGAAGCGTCCCGAAGTAGAACTCCGCCACGGGCTTCTCCTTCGCGGCGCGGAAGAGCACGGACAGCGCGCCGCGCGTGCGCGTGGTGTCAACCGCACTCGGCGCCACGCCCGTGAGGTAGCGGATGCCGCCGCGCACGATGTCGAAGTTGGCCTCGCTCTTCTCGGGATGCGGACACGAGACGAACACCTTGCCCTTGCCGACGCGTCCGCCGACGAACGCGGCCTTGCCGAGCATGTCCGCCACGGGCTTGGGCGAGCACGTGTTGATGAGGCGGCCGCCGTAGCGTCCGAACACCTTGACGTCCGTATCCGCGTCCGGCTTGCCCGGGATGAGCGCGGGGCCGCCCCAGTACATGACGGTGCGGTTGGTGAGGGACGCGCCGAGCGCCTCGCGTCCCTCGTCGGTGAAGTCGACCTTGATGGGCGCCCAGCCCCGGTAGTGTGCGGGCTCGTCGTCGCGGAAAGGCACGAGCCCCACGCGGCAGCGGCTGAACTTCGTGGCGTCGTAGGGCTGGGAGGCGAGGAACGCGCCTGCGCAGATGCCGTAGTAGCGGCCGCCGCCGGTCACGTAGCTCCGCAGCGCCTCCACGCCGGCCGGTCCGAGGTGTTCGTACTGTGCCCGGCAGCCGCCGCCCGGCTGGACGAGGAGGTCGACGTTCGTCAGCGCGCCCGCGCGGTAGTCCGCCGCGTCGAGAATCGTCAGCTCGTACTCCGGCGCGAGCGCCAGCAGCGCGGCGACGGGGAAGCACGAACCGCCCGTGTCGTTGTAGATCGCCGCGCGGATCGGATGCGCGACTTTCTCCGGGAAGGGTGCGGGCGCGGGGGCGGGCTCCGCAGCGAGACGCCGCAGGGAGGCGAGCGCCGCCGCGCCGTCGTCGGTGAAAGTGGATGGGTCGATCACCGTGTCGAGATGACGGCGCGCGCCCTCCGCCAGCGTGGCGGACGACACCGGCACCACGTCGAACTCCGCCGAGCGGACGAGCTTCTGGATGAACCGCGCGGCCGCGACGCCGAACTTGCTGCCGCAGAGGCATCCGACGGTCAGCTGTCCGCGCCGTCTCTGCGGATAGGTCCATGACACCTCGCGCCCCGTCACGTAGCGGAACGCGCCGCGCAGGGTGACATGGTCGTCAATGTCCATTTCGGGATGGACGGCGAACACGAAGACGCGTCCCTTGCCGTATGTCCCCGCCAGCGCCGCCGCCTGGCCGGCTTTCGACGGACGCTGCTTGGCCGTCTGGGCGTTGATGTCGCTCGCATAGGTGGCGACGACCTCGATCGCGTCGTTTGTCGCCGTGCGCGCAGGCACGGGCACGGGGCCTCGGCTGAATTTGATGCGCATGTCTCCTTTCTTGATGCCGGCGAGCGTTTCTGCGCGCTCGTTGAAGTGAATGTTCAGCTCGGCCCGGTCTTCTCCGCCGCCCGCCGCGCCGAAGGTGTACGGCACGAGGCCGAGCATGACAGGACGGGCCTTGTTCGGCGCCATTACGAGGCAACAGCCCGCACACGTGCCGATGTAGCCGCCTCCGCTCGCGACGAATTCCTTGATCCGGCGCCGTCCGTCTGCGTCCAGAGTCTTGGCCATGGTGACCGAACTGCCGCCGGGCACGATCAGGGTATCCACGCCGTCGAGCGCGCCACCGCGGATGGCGTCGGCGTCCACGGGGACAGTTTCCGTGTCCTTGGCGAGGGCTGTCAGCTCCAGCCAGCGGAACACGCCAATCCCGCGTGCGCCGTCGCCGACATAGACGGCCAGCCGCAACGGGCGTTCCGTCGCGGAAGAAGGGGAAAAACCGCAACAACCGCCAATCGCCAGCAGTGTCGCCATTAGGCCAATAATTCCGGCGCACCGTCTTGTTATTGACATGATATGCAACCTCCCGTCATTTGTTCAAACGTACGACAAGTATACCATATTCGATCCGCCGCATGTCACCACGATTAACCAGCCAATTTCCCTTTGCGGTTGGAAGGGTATTTTGGTATTATTTGATCGTTCTGGGAAATAGCAAGCGTCAATCATCGATGTTGATTGCCGTTTGGGATGTCATCAGAATGTCACGGAAGGGCTTTGAGCTTCTAGCTTTGAGCTTTTAGGTGTTGGTTTTTTAGAGAGGAGGAAAGACGATGGCTTGGAAAAGAGTGGGCGTGGTGATTGGCGCGGTTGCGGCGGGCGCAATGTTCGCGGCGACGGTGACGGTGAACCCGCCGGCGGGCACCGTGACGAACGTGGCCGCGTTCGTCACGGGCGAGGACGCGCTTGCGGTCAACACGGGCGCGACGGGCGGCACAGTGCATCTGAGCCCCTACAGCACCCACACGGGCGGCACCACGCTCGGGTCCGGCACGCTCGTGCTGACGAAGCCCGTCGGGGCGGAGGAGACGACGGGCGAGCTGGGCGCGGGCCCGTTCGTGCAGCAGGGCGGCACGCTCCGCTACACGGGGCCTGCGGGCGGCGTGTGGACCGGCGCGATCACGAACCAGCCCGCCGTGGACACCGACGCCGTCGTGTGGCAGATCGACAACGACCTTACGATGGCGGGCGACGTGCAGCAGCCGACGGGCTGCTGGATCAAGGACGGCAAGGGGACGCTCACCTTCACGAAGCCGTTCACGCTCGGCGGCTGCTCGATCAAGTACTCCGGCATCTACAACACGCTGACGGACTTCTCGCCGGATCGCGCGCCCACGACGGGGTATGCGCCGTTCACCATTTCCGATGGTACGGTGGTGATCGACACCCCAGATGGCACCAATAGTCTCTCGGGGTCGGACATCAATCTTGCCATCGGCCAGGGCCGCACGACGACCGGGGAAGAGACGACGGGCGTTCTCATCCTCAGCAACGGCGTCACCTACTCGGCCGGCCGCATCAACGTGGGCTCCTCCAACGGATACACGACGAACACGGGCAAGAAACCCGAGCCCACCGTCCGCATCGTCAACGGCGCGAAGCTGTTCGCCAACCCCGCAGAAGACTTCTCGGCAGGTTCCGCCTCGTTCTACACAGGCGTGAGATGGTACAACGGGGGGACGCAGTGGTGCGAGCCGCAGCTCTACATCGACGGTCCGGGGTCCGCCCTGTACTGCGGGTCGCTGTCGCTCTCGTACAATGCGGGCGGAAGCACCACGGTGACGATCACGAACGGCGGCCAGATCGTGATGTATGGAAAAGCCGTAGATACGTCCTACGGTAGCGGCAGCACCGCCACGACGAACGAGGTCGTGATTACGGGCACAGGATCCACCCTTAGCTGCAGGATCTTCAACAACGACACGCAAAAGAATCAGGGGACCGTGACGAACGTGCGTCTCCTGGACGGCGGCGTGCTTGAGATGTGGGCATTCACGAACTCCGTTAAAGGCAAGCTGAACCTGATCGTGGACGGCGGCGTCTGGCGGCATCGCAACAAGAATGGCGACGGCCCGCACTTCTCCTCGACGATGACGAGTATCAAGG
>JAEEGJ010027015.1_pt1 | contig 11573 bp, 10 predicted proteins | sample 8958761 | NCBI WGS metagenome assembly JAEEGJ01 (sample SAMN16246546, study PRJNA631951) | gut metagenome | biome: gut microbiome; feature: rumen; material: RS-attached | host: Bos | place: Iran: Karaj | collected 2018-10
GTTTCAGAATCTCTTCGTATTTTTGCAAATAGATATCGCCACTATGTCTTTTTAGACGCACGCTTAGCGTGTTCCCTGAGCGCAGGGAGGCGGTATGATCTTAACGGTAAATAATAATAGCGTTAGTGCTATATTCGGTGATGTCCCTGAACCTAGGAAATTCATTGACTCTCACAATACGAATAAGTACCAACGTCTACGCGATAGCGTGGACAGGTCTTATCTTTGTGAGTGGGTTTTCCTAGGACCTTGGGACATCGGTAAGTGCCTATCCGCGCTTCCTTTTGTCCTAAGGTTCTATGTTGAAAACCCATTATCATCTGAATAGATAGTCCTTTCGCACAAAAATGCGTAGAGAATGGCTGCAACACTTCAGCAGGTCTTAGAATTCTGTAACAATAACGAATTCGACAAAGCATTGCCTTTGTTGGATGAAATTATCAAAGATACCCCCGATGAATCTGAGGCATGGCGTATCATGGCTCAGATCCATTGGAATCATATGAATATGCCAGAAAAGGCATACGATGAGTTGATTGAAGCATTAAGATGTGAGCCTAAGAACATCTGGGCGCTTGTTCTTATGGGTAATCTCCTAACAAAGGAGAAAAATGATGTTGAGCATGCTAAGCAATATTATGACAAGGTTTTGGAGTATTATCCTGACAATGCTATAGCCATCAATAATATCGGAGCTACCTTCATGGAACAGAAAGACTATGAAAGTGCTCTTCCATATTTTGAGAAAGCAATTCGGATTGACGATACTTATGTTAATTGCTATTATGGCTTAGGCTTGTGTTATTACAAACTTGGAAGATATGAAGGGGGCTTTAATATCTGCCATCAGGGAGCTCTTAAGTCAGCAGACCGCCCTGAAAATCCTTCTGTTAGAGAAGAACTGATCAAACTGTATGTCTCTACAGCTAAAGCCTTATCTGATAAGACCAACTACATTAATGTTTGGAAAGGAATTAAAGATGAACTGGAGCAGGTAGATCATGTTAATATCAGAATAGCAGAAGACAGAGATATTAAGGTTCTGGCTAAACTGGAATATGCGCCTTTGCATGCAGCAAAAGAACATGTGATAAGGTATAACCCAGAAAAGGACTTTGTTGAGCATCTTTTCATCCATGAAATGATGCACTTGAAGATGAGCCAGCAGGCCACATTAGCCAGAAGGGGACAAGTTGTCGTCAGTTCTAATGCCACAAGAGCTGCTTTCAACAGGCGCTTCCTTAAATACATGCAGAATACGCATAAGCAAGTTGCTAGGACAGAACTGGAGAAAGTAATGTCTAGCCTTGCAGATGGTATGGGCTTGCAGTTGATGAACTGTCCGCTCGACCTTTTTGTAGAACACATAATCTATACAGATTATAAGGTTGTGCGTCCAATTCAGATGCTCTCCCTCTTGCATATGGAACAGGACAATATTAATTCTGTAAAGCAAGCTGCCAAGAATGGGTTCTTCCCAAAGGAAATTGTATATGCTAACAAGGTAATGAACATTGTTACAAGCATGCACTTCAAGGACATATACGGTATCAATCTTATTGGCCAATACCAGCCTACCAAACGAGAACTTGAGCAGGCGAAAGACCTATATGAGGAATTCAAGGCATACTTAGAGACCTACAAAGCAGGTGATGAATATGAGATGGTTGAGTATTTTACGCAATCATTTAACATGGAAGACCTTATTGAGATTATGGATGAAGATCAAGTGTCGAATGGGATGAAGGCTGACCTCTCTATGCAGGGTGACTTGAAAGACTTGAAACACGAGGCTTTATCCAGAGAAGAGGCTGATGCAGCCAATGCTCAGTTTGCCCAGAACCATCAGGATGGTGTTAATCCAACGGAAACCATGATGATGGCAATGTATATGTTGGGAGCAATGGAATTCCTTGATAATTATACCATTGGTGATGTTCATCGTATAGCAATAGAAATTGCCATGGAAGGTGTAAAAGGCATAGACCCAAAGAAAAAGGGCTATTCTATAAAGTCTCTTCCTGGCAAGCAGTTTGGCGGATATGAGTTCTTGGCGTATTACTATGTGAGTTGGGCAAGGGCCATACCTGAGAAACTCAACAGTTTGGGATTACCATTCTCTAGTGCCTACGAATCTGCCCTGCAAATGTATAACTCGAAACAAACAAACTGATATGACAGACCTTGAAGAACTACGAAAAGCTATTGTAAAATTCACGCAAGAACGTGATTGGGACCAGTTCCATAACGGAAAGGATTTGGCTCTTGCATTGTCTATCGAGGCAGCAGAGCTGAATGAAGCATTCCTATGGAAGGATGCCTCTGCTGTTAACGTGGAGAAGGTTAAAGAAGAATTGGCAGACATTGTTAATTATGCCCTACTGATAGCAGACAAATACAATTTGGATGTCAAGCAGATAGTCTTAGATAAGATAAAGCGCAACGCAGAGAAATACCCTGTAGAGAAAGCATACGGAAGTGCTAAGAAATACAATGAACTATGAATAACAGACGAGTCATTTATAACGAAACACAGCAACAATTCTTTCTAGATGTAGATTCGAAAAACTTTCTTGGAAAGATGATTAGTAAAGCTCAAGAATACGACCTGCGAGTAACCAATTCGGAACAGGTCTCATGGGCTAACAATGCACCCAAGATAAAGGAACTTCTAGAAGTAAGTTGAATAAATGACTCATATGTAACTTTTGAATATCTAGTACCTTATCGCAGATGTCGCATAGACTGTATGATATATGGAAGTGACAGCCAAGACTATGGCAACGTTGTACATATTGAGTTGAAGCAATGGAGTAACCAAACAGTTAAGCCAGATGAGGTGGATGCTAACTTTCATGTAAAAGACGATAACGACGAAGAGGGTTCCGACTATAGTGTTGTCGCATTAACAGGCGGTTCTTACAAGTTAGAGCCACATCCTTCTCAACAAGTTCGTGGTTATGATAACTATCTGATGGGCTTTATAGAGGTGCTGAGTACTAAGGAAATAAGACTCAAAGGTATGGCATATTGCTACAATTACTCACGCTATCCCAAGAGAAAAACTACTCCTACGGTATTATATGATACCAGATATGATGCGCTTCAGCGCGAGTTCAGAACTTATTCAAAAGATGAGTTAAACGAGATTGCTGCAGAGATCAGAGAGAAACTCTGTAACGGCAATGGATTCAATATTTTCAATAAGATGATGAACTCAAAGATCAGGAGTTCAAAGAAACTCCTTGAAGCCGCTTCAAAAATGGTTGAGGAAGGCAACTACGATTACTTTTCTCTTATTGAGGAGCAAATCACCGCCAAGAATTCCATCATGAATGCCATTCGTAAGAGGGAACAGCACGATAAAAGTGTAATTATTATAAAAGGTGGACCTGGTACAGGTAAGACAGTTATTGCACTGAGTATTTTGGCAGAATTAGCTGGCAATAAAAAGAAACAATATAATCTTCACTATGCCACTAAGTCAAAGCCTTTACTAGAAGGTGTTCGTTATCAGTTGAAACCAGCAGCTCGACCGCTTTTCTCAAATGTTCTGCAGTTTATTCCTGCCAATTTCAGCAAGAATGATCTTGACGTATTGCTCGTTGACGAGGCTCATCGTATCACATTGAGTCCGAACCACCAGTATACAAAACCTGAGAAACGAACGGATATGACAATGGTTGATACGCTCATCAACTGTGCTAAGGTAACTGTATTCTTTATTGATGATAAACAGGCCATCCGTTCTCAGGAAATAGGTTCAACAACAATGATTCGTGAGGCTGCAAATAGATATCATGCCGACATCCATGAAACAGAACTCTTATCTCAGTTTCGTTGCAATGGTTCGGATAATTATCTGGATTGGCTAGATCAGATCATGTATAATAATAAAATCACTTCTCACTTCAAGAGTGATGAATTTGACTTTAAGATTTTTGATGATCCTCAAACGCTTTACGATGCTATCAAGGAGCAAGATAATAAAGATGGTCAAACAGCTCGATTATGTGCTGGATTCTGTTGGCCATGGTCAGATAAGACCGATGAAAATGGCGATTTGAGAAAAGAAGTAGAGATTGGTTCTTTTGCAATGCCTTGGGAGACAAAAGAGTCCATAAAACCAAGACCTAAGGGATATGTCCAATGGTATGAATGGGCATATAAGCCTGAAGGTATTAAACAGGTTGGTTGTATCTATACTGCCCAAGGTTTTGAGTTCGATTATATTGGCGTCATTGTTGGCAAAGATTTAAGATACGACAAATCTTCTGGTAATTTATATACAGATATTACTGCAACAAAGGATCCCATGCTTAAGAGGTCGAAAGAGGGATTTGATGATTATGTACGTAACATCTATCGTGTTTTAATGTCAAGGGGCATGAAAGGATGTTATGTCTATTTCTGTGATCCAGAGGTTGCTGCTTATTTCCAACAGATGATGCTCCCACAAAAAGAAGATGAAAAGGAAGTGAAGTATGCCAAAATTGTGGAATTCGTTCCAAAAGAAGAACAATACACAACTTATCTGCCTGTTTATTCACTTAAGGCTGCTTGTGGATATTTTGGTGAAGGAGAGGAAGTGAATGAATTAGGTTGGATTCGGGCGGAAGGCGTTGGAAAACTCAATAGAAATATGTTCGTAGTTCAAGCAACGGGACATTCAATTGAAACAAAGATAAATGATGGGGATTACGGTGTTTTCAGAGCTAACCCTGCTGTTAGGCGACATGGAAAAATTGTTTTAGTGCAACACTATAGCTGCAGTGATCCTGATTATGGCGGTTCCTATTCTATCAAAGAGTACAATAGTATTAAGAGCTTTGATGAGTTTGGTAATTGGCAACATGAGAAGATAGAATTGAAACCTCTTAACAAAAATTTCAATCCAATCATCATTAACGCTGAAGAAGCAGATGATTTCCGCGTAATAGGGGAATTTGTAGGAGTATTAAAATAATAAGTTCATAGGCTATTTTCTATTAGAAAAAGCCCTTTTATTTTGTTTTTCTCTCACATTCTAGTACCTTTGTCCCATCAATACCATAATCACAGGACATGTCCCAAGAAAAGTTTCGGATTATAAAGATTAATGCAGGAGAAGGCAAAACCTTTGAGGAGATTGTGCATACAGAACCGCCGCATTTCCACTTCCAGATTTTGCGTCCTGAAAGCGAGGAGCAGAGAGAAAAGGCTATTTCCTACTTTAAGGAACATGACAAGATATATTCATGCTTCATGTTTACTCTGGAAATCCTGCTCTATCTTGGCTGCACGGAAACAATATATATAAGGTCTAAGATGGCTGACTTTGAAACAGATCAGTTGGAACAGATATTAAACGAAGTCACATTGTGGTTCCGTGCTCATATTAATGATAAAGGAGAGGAAAAAGATATATGACAGGAAACCCACTTTGGGATTTTATTGCTTTCGATCAGTTGTTTAACAACAATGGCAGTTCATCTGGCGGAGGTGGGGGAGATGATGATAATAATAAATGGGTTACCATCATTACAGTCATCCTCTTTGTAATCTTATTTGTTTGTATTTATAGCTGCTAATGTTTGGGCGCAGGATTCTTTTCTCTAATAACAGGCCTTTCAAGAGAAACTTCTCTCATACCTCAGACAGCTTTCAGGCAGCTATCACTTATACTCTAGCCATACTCTAAGCATACTCTAGGCTTACTCAATGAGTATGGCACGAGTATGGCTAGAAGCAGCCTGCAGTATGGCTGCAATATGGGAAGTCTGAAGTAGGATGGATAGAATCAAGTTGATTACAGAGTAAAATCAACTTGATTACTGATCAAAATCAACTTGATTTTTGTGCATAAGTAAGTTGATTTTTAATTCGGATAGTTTGCACGGTGAATATCCATTATACTTTGCGTGAATTTGGCGTAAAGTAGGTGCAATGACAAGAGCACCGAAACGGGAGTTATAGAGACAATTGATTGCAGATTTCTTCCGCCATGGCATTGAGTGTAACACAATCCCCGCGACTAATGTGACGTTTGTTGGCATCATACGGCCATGGACTAAGAATTAGCACATGTCCTGAGGCACAGGCATCAAAAAAGATGTCAGATGGTTTATAATAGTCTCGGAAACCATTGTCTGCGAGGAGAATGAACGGTAGTTGTTCGCGCAGCAAAACCTGCATTACCTGTTTCTCCTGTCTAGAGATGAAAGGCGATACCATTACCACGCCCTTGCGTGCTTTCAATACGCAGGAATTCATGTAATCACGCAGAGATGTGTCATTCCCAAGCTCCGCAGCCTTTACCATCTTTTGGCGTACATGTACAGGGGCAAAATGCTGGCCTAATAGTATTGTGCTATTTCCCACCCCGTCATATTTGCGTTCACCTATTACAATATCCCTTTGTACGCGTAAGAGGCCAGGCTTTAGACGTTTAGTGGCCAGGCGCTGTGGGTTCATGTCTATATAGCGGATTGTGTTGGGAAGTTGGGTGCTATGTCCCATTGGGCGGATAAAGGGCATCTCTGTAAATACTGGCGCAAGGTGGTAATAGGCTTCATCGCCCATCTGCTTGCGCAATGTGTCAGAAAAGGCTTTGAACCGGTCTGTCTCTTCTCTAAGGCAGGGGCTGGCATTGGGGGCTTCTTGGTTCTTTCTCCGAATGACATTCGGAGCAATGGAAGAAGACGATGCAATGGAAGAAGAATATGCACGTCCCAGCTTTTTGGTGGCTTGCCAGAAGCCTCGCACTAAGGCCCCAATGCCTGTGGGCATAGTGTGCCTTACATATAGCACGGCATGCAAATGGTCGGGCATCAGGCAAAAATGCAATACTTGTACTTCGGGGTGGTGATGCGGAATGCTCAACAGACAATCTATTAATGCATTTCCCAAAGCTGTACGTGCTACCTTGGCTGTAGTGGGATCGTTATTTGTGATGGCGAGTGTGCCCAGCAAGGGTTGACGGCCGGTGATTGTTAAGGTGATATGATATAGGCCAATTCCTTTCCATGTTGTGCCTGGCTCTTGCCATTTCCATTTCTCTTGCTCTGCCATCTGTTTTTGTATTGTCAATAGCAAAGTTACAATTTATTTCTCAATTTCATGATTATTTGTTTAGCTTTGTGGCTGAATAGTGAATTATGAGGTATGAAAAAAGGCTGCAAATATCTTCGCAGCCTTTTGTATATATCTTTTGTCCTGTTCCTTCTTAGAACTCGGCGTTCTTGGGAGTACGGGGGAAGGGGATGACGTCACGGATGTTCTGCATACCGGTAACGAAGAGGATAAGACGCTCGAAACCCAATCCGAAGCCTGCATGGGGGCAGCTTCCGTACTTGCGGGTATCGAGATACCACCACAGGTGGGTCATATCCATATCGCGGCGCTGAACCTCGGCCATCAGCTTGTCATAGCTTGCCTCGCGGACAGAACCGCCGATGATCTCACCGATAGAGGGGAACAGCACGTCTGTACCCTGCATGGTAGGACCAGGAGCTACGCAACCTTTGTAACCTACTGAACCGCCTTCGGGGGTTGCAGGGTTCTGCTTCATATAGAATGACTTGATGGCTGTGGGGTAGTCTGTCATGATGACGGGCTTCTTGAAGTGCTCCTCTACCAGGTAGCGCTCGTGCTCACTGGCCAAGTCGTCGCCCCAGTTGCAGGGGAACTCAAACTTCTTGCCGTTCTTGATAGCTTCCTGCAGGATGTTGATACCCTCAGTATAGGGCAGACGAACGAAGGTCTCCTTCAGAACGCTTTCCAGACGCTCTATGAGGGTCTTGTCTATCATCTTGTTGAGGAACTCAAGGTCGTCCTTGCAGTTGTCCAAAGCCCACTTTACGCAGTACTTGATGAAGTCCTCTTCCAGGTCCATCAGCTCTTCCTGATCCAGGAAGGCAACCTCGGGCTCTACCATCCAGAACTCTGCCAGATGGCGGGGCGTGTTGCTGTTCTCGGCACGGAAGGTGGGACCGAAGGTGTAGATAGCACCCAGGGCGGTAGCACCCAACTCACCCTCCAGCTGACCGGAAACGGTCAGAGAGGTCTGCTCGCCAAAGAAGTCATCATCATAGATGATCTTGCCCTGCTCGTCCTTCTTCAGGTCATAGAGGTTCTTGGTAGTTACCTGGAACATATTTCCGGCACCCTCGCAGTCAGAGGCTGTGATAAGGGGTGTGTGGAAGTAGAAGTATCCGTGCTGGTGGAAATAGGTATGGATAGCCATTGCCATGTTGTGGCGGATACGCAGGATGGCACCAAAGGTGTTGGTGCGGGGACGCAGGTGTGCTACGGTACGAAGGTACTCCCAGCTGGCACCTTTCTTCTGCAAGGGATAGGTGTTGTCGCAGTCGCCAAGAATCTCGATGGCTGTAGCCTGAATCTCACTGGCCTGACCGGCAGCGGGGCTCTCTACCAACTTACCCTCAACGCTGAGGCAGGCACCTGTAGTGATGCGCTTGATGGTCTCCTCGGGGAAGTTGGCATCATCACCAACAATCTGTATGTTCTTGATGGTGCTACCGTCGTTCAGGGCGACAAAGAAGATGCCCTTTGAACCACGCTTACTGCGCACCCAACCTTTAACGCATATATCTTCGCCAAAGTTTGTACACTTCAGCGCGTCAATTACTTTTGTACGTTTCATCTTGAATTCTCAATTTTCAATTCTCAATTATTCAAACGCTCCCATGCGCAGCATGTTAACCTCCTGCTCTGTGAGGAAGCGCCAGTCGCCACGACGGACATTCTTCTTGGTCAGGCCGGCAAAGAATACGCGATCCAACTTAACAACCTTGTAGCCAAGGCTCTCGAAGATACGACGTACAATGCGATTACGACCACTGTGAATCTCAATGCCTACCTGCTTACGGTCTGTCTCGCTAGCATATTCGATGGCATCTGCATGAATCTCGCCATCCTCTAGCTGAATACCGTCGGCAATCATGCGCATATCAGCAGCAGTGACATTCTTATTGAGGTAAACATGATAGATCTTCTTCTTCATGAACTGAGGGTGAGTAAGCTTGCTGGCCAACTCGCCATCGTTGGTGAGAAGCAGTACACCAGTGGTGTTGCGGTCAAGACGACCAACGGGATAGATACGCTCGCGGCAAGCACCCTTCACCAAGTCCATAACGGTCTTGCGGTTCTGTGGGTCGTCGCTGGTGGTAACATAATCCTTGGGCTTGTTGAGCAGGATGTAAACCTTCTTCTCGATGCTTACTAACTGATCGTGGAAGAGCACAGAGTCTGAGCGCTTGATCTTGGTACCCAATTCTGTTACAACCTGTCCGTTAACAGATACTACACCTGCCTCGATGAAGCTGTCGGCCTCGCGACGGCTACAAACACCGGCATTTGCCAGGAACTTGTTCAGACGGATTGGTTCTTCGGGATCAATGTGAGTCTCCTTGTACTCAATCTGCTTCTTCATGCTATATTTAGCATTGGGGTTGTAGCCCGCTGTACGGGGACGGAAACCGCCTCTTGGGCCGCCCTTAGGAGCGTAACCGCCCTGCTGACGGGGCTGATAGCCTCCCTCGCGACGGGGACGCTGCTGGTAACCGCCTTCGCCACCTGCATTGTAACGGGGACGATAGCCACCCTGCTGGCGAGGCTGATAACCGCCTTGCTGACGGGGCTGGTAACCACCTTCGCGGGGCTGACGGGGCTGATAGCCTCCCTCGCCGCCTGCGTTGTAACGGGGACGATAGCCACCTTCGCGTGACTGATAGCCTCCCTCGCGTGACTGGTAAGGACGAGATACCTGTCCTTCTGTATTACTGCTGAATGCAGGACGGCTTATGCGTGGACGCATAACACGACCCTGACTGCTGTATCTGGGGGTGGGATTGTTTTCACTGCCATACTGAGGGCGATAGCCATCGCGGCCTGTACTCTCATTCTTCTCGGAGAATTTCTCTCTCCAGCTTTCGTCTTCTGTAATCATAATTGTTTTCCTTTAGTTTTATTTAAAAAGTGTTTCAAATAATGTTGTTTTAAATACCTATATATGTATGTGGAGTTATGGCACGCAGTTCATCCTTCACGGATTCGCTTACGTTGAGCTCCTCAATAAAGTTCTTGATTGTAGCCTCGTCAATGCCCTTGCCGGTACGGGTAAGAGCCTTCAGAGCCTCGTAGGGGTGGGGGTATGCCTCGCGACGGAGGATGGTCTGGATAGCCTCGGCACATACAGCCCAGCAGTTATCCAGATCGCGGTTGATAGCCTCCTGGTTCAGTACCAACTTGCGTAATCCCTTCAGGGTGCTGTTGATGCTGATAAGCATGTGACCCATGGGCACACCTACATTACGCAGTACGGTGCTGTCCGTGAGGTCGCGCTGCAGACGACTGACGGGAAGTTTCTGGCTCAGATGCAACAGGATGGCGTTGGCAATGCCAAGGTTACCCTCAGAGTTCTCGAAGTCGATAGGATTAACCTTATGGGGCATAGCGCTGGAACCAACCTCGCCTGCCTTGATCTTCTGACGGAAGTACTCCATAGAAACATACTGCCAGAAGTCGCGGTCAAGGTCGATGATGATGGTATTGATACGCTTCATAGCATCGAAGATGGCGCCCAGGCTGTCATAATTACTGATCTGGGTGGTGTACTCTTCACGTTCAAGGCCCAACTTCTCGGCAACGAACTTAGAACCGAACTCACGCCAGTTGTACTGGGGGTATGCTACATGGTGAGCGTTGAAGTTACCTGTAGCACCGCCGAACTTGGCTGTTACGGGGCACTGACGCAGGGTCTCCAACTGACGCTGCAGACGATATACGAATACCATTACCTCCTTGCCCAGACGGGTGGGGCTGGCAGGCTGTCCGTGTGTCTTTGCCAACATGGGAACATCCTTCCATTCCTCGGCATAGGCAGCAAGCTGGTCTATCAGCTCCTGCAGGAGGGGATAGTAAACCTGCTCGAGTGCTTCCTTTACACTCAAAGGTACACTGGTGTTGTTGATGTCCTGAGAAGTAAGACCAAAATGGATAAACTCCTTGTAGGCCTCCAAACCGCCGATGGCATCGAACTGCTCCTTGATGAAGTACTCGACTGCCTTCACATCGTGGTTAGTAACCTTCTCTATATCCTTTACACGCTGTGCGTCCTGCTCAGAGAAATTCTGATAGATGCTTCTCAGGGTAGCATGCAAATCCTGTGGGAATGATGCCAACTGGGGAAGGGGCAATTCGCAAAGTGTGATGAAATACTCAATTTCGACTCTTACACGATAACGAATAAGAGCATACTCGGAAAAATAATCGGCCAGAGATTCTGTTTTGCCGCGATAGCGACCGTCAATAGGGGATATCGCTGTCAATAAATCCAATTCCATAGCGAAAGACTAATACGTGCTTCAAATAATAATTGCGCAAAAGAGTGGGCGTTGACGGATTCGAACCGCCGACCCTCTGCTTGTAAGGCAGATGCTCTGAACCAGCTGAGCTAAACGCCCGTATCTCTGTGAGGCTTGTGGAAAGTAATTTTTGGTGGGCGTTGACGGATTCGAACCGCCGACCCTCTGCTTGTGAGGCAGATGCTCTGAACCAGCTGATCTAAACGC
>JAEEGJ010027017.1_pt1 | contig 11572 bp, 13 predicted proteins | sample 8958761 | NCBI WGS metagenome assembly JAEEGJ01 (sample SAMN16246546, study PRJNA631951) | gut metagenome | biome: gut microbiome; feature: rumen; material: RS-attached | host: Bos | place: Iran: Karaj | collected 2018-10
GATGGTGATGGGGCAACGGATGGCGCGGTAGAGAGCCAGCAGGATGGGGAAGGGCAGAAGGCTCCAGAGGCAGCCGCCCATGGGGTTGATGCCCTCTTCCTTATAGAGCTTGGCGACCTCTTCCTGATACTTCTGCTTGTTGCCCTCGTAGCGGGCCTCCAATTCCTTCAGATAAGGGGTAAAGCGGGACTGGCGCATCATGCTCTTTTTGCTCTTGGCAGAGAAATACAGCAGCACCACCTTCACCACCAGGGCGAAGAGGAAAACGGCCACGCCGTAGTTGTTCGTGAGCTCATAGAGCCACATGAGCAGCCAGCCAAAGGGTTTTGCGATAAAATCCAAAGTCTGTGCTCCTTTCGTAGAAATAGACGAATAGTGCCCTCTTCAGGGCACAGGATCATAGCCACCCTTATGGAAGGGGTGGCAGCGAAGGAGCCGCCTGAGCGCCAGCCAGGAGCCCTTCAGCGCGCCGTACTTCGTGATGGCCTGCATGGCATATTCCGAGCAGGTGGGGACGAAGCGGCAGCAGGGGGGCCGGGCCGGAGACAGGTACTTTCGATAGAAGCGGATGAGCTTCAACAGTAATTCGCTCATGGCGTTTTGAGGCCGAGCCTCGCGGCGGCACGCAGGAAGTCGCCTTCCAGTTCCCGGTAAGACGCCTCGGCCGCCCTGGTCCTGGCGACGGCAACGATATCCCATCCCCGGCGCATTTCCGCCTCATGCAGCCGATAGATCTCCCGCAGGCGGCGGCGGATCCGGTTGCGCCGGACGGCCTTGCCCACCTTGGTCCCCACCGTGAGACCCAGGCGGTTCTCACCCGCGCCGTTGCGCCTCAGATAGAGGACCAGGGTAGCCGTCGCCGCGCTCTTGCCCTTGGAATACATCCTGCGGAAAGAGCGGTTGCCCTTGAGGGATACCGTATGCTTCATGTTCGCCCTGATTCAGCGGGATCAGAGGGTGAGCTCTTTGCGGCCCTTCGCGCGGCGGCGGGCCAGCACCTTGCGCCCGTTGCGGGTGGACATTCTCTTGCGGAAGCCGTGCACCTTGCTGCGCTGACGCTTCTTCGGCTGGTAGGTTCTGACGGTAGACATATGACACCTCCTGAAAAATTTTCCGCGGGCGCTGCCGCGCCCGCTATACTCGTCGGCGGCCGGAGCCGCCGCAGTAATCCGCGTTGACAGCTTTGCTATTCTATCCAAAGAGCGGGGCGCTGTCAATCCTTTTTTCGCTTTCCGGGGAGAGAAAGCCCTTCCCGGCGGTTCCTCCGGCGCAGAAAGCAGGAGATGAGGTTCCCCGGCGCATAAGCGCCGGGGAACACGTGAAGCCGGGGTTCGCGGTTCGCCGCTTATCCGACGGTCATGGTGACGGTGTTGGTCCGGACGGTGTCGCCCGCGCCGTCGGTGACGACGCAGTAGACCTGGTTGCCGTTTCGGGCTTCGGTGAGCTCCACGCTGTAGGTAGGCCCGGTGATGGAGGATTTGCTGAACCGCGTCGCAGTGGGCTTTTTAACGTACCAGGTGTAGGTGAGACCGGTGCCCGCGGCCTGCACGGTGAAGGAGGCGGTGCTTCCCAGGGGGCCGACGTAGTCCGCAAGGTCGGCGACGGAGAGAGCTTCCCCGACGGTCATGGACACGGTATTCGTCTGTACGCTGCGACCGGAGGCGTCGGTGACGACGCAGTAGACCTGATTGCCGTCCCTGGCCACAGAGGACCAGCAGGATCGACGCCGCCTTTTTTCCGATTTTTCTCATGTTGCACCTCCGCGTTTTTCCGGCGGCCTGCCTTCCGGTCTGCCGCCGTATTTTACTTAATATGGTATATCATAGTCTCTCGCGCCGACCCTGTCAAAGACGAAGGGAGCGCCGCGGCTCGGCGGACCGCGGTCCCGCTGCCGAAAGGTCTTGCAAAAGCGGCGGGAAAACCGTATAATATAAGCTCAGCCGAAGCAAATATCGGAAAGGAGGAAGCCGCAGTGGCCAGCCTGGAGACCGCCCTTTCCGCCCTGCTGGCGGAGAAGAAATACGCCACCGCCAGGGACATTCTCATCACCATGAACGGCGCCGACATCGAATCGGTATTCGAGGAGCTGCCGGAGGAATCGCTGCCGCTGCTGTTCCGCCTGCTGCCCAAGGAGCTGGCCGCGGAGGTCTTCGTGGAGATGGACCCGGAGGAGCAGGAGCTGCTCATCAAGGGCTTCAGCGACTCTGAGCTGAAGGAGGTCGTGGACGAGCTCTACGCCGACGACGCCGCCGACCTGGTGGAGGAAATGCCCGCCAACGTGGTCAAGCGCATCCTGAAGACCGCCGACCCGGACCTGCGCAAGACCATCAACGAGCTGCTGAAATACCCCGAAGACAGCGCCGGGAGCATCATGACCACGGAGATGGTGACCCTGCGCCCGGCCATGACCGTGGCGGAGGCCATCAAGCGCATCCGGCGCACCGGCTTCGACAAGGAGACGGTCTACAACTGCTACATCACTGACGATCAGCGGCACCTGATCGGCACCATCACCATCCGCACCCTGATCCTGGCGGAGGAGGACGACCAGATCTCCGAGCTGATGGAGGAGAATGTGATCTCCGTGGGCACCCTGGCCGACCAGGAGACTGCCGCTGAGATGCTGGCCCGCTACGACTTCACCGCCCTGCCGGTGGTGGACCAGGAAAACCGCCTGGTGGGCATCGTCACCGTTGACGACGCCATCGACGTTCTGAAGGAAGAGGCCACGGAGGACATCGAACGAATGGCCGCTATCCTCCCCTCGGACAAGCCCTATCTCCGCACCGGCGTCTTCTCCATCTGGACTAACCGCATACCCTGGCTGCTGCTGCTCATGGTCTCCGCCACCTTCACCAGCATGATCCTCTCTTCTTTTGAAAACGCCCTGGCGGCCCAGAGTGCCCTGCTGCTGTTCATCCCCATGCTCATGGATACCGGCGGCAACTCCGGCTCCCAGGCCAGCGTCACCATCATCCGAAGCCTGAGCCTGGGGGACGTGGAGCCCCGGGACATCGGGGAGGTCATCTGGAAGGAAGTGCGGGTGGCCCTCCTCTGCGGCGTGAGCCTGGGCGTCGTCTGCTTCGGCAAGGTCATGCTCATCGACCGGCTGCTGATGCACAATCCGGAGGTCACCGTGCCCGTGGCCCTGGTAGTGTGCCTCACCATGGCGGCCACCATCCTCTGCGCCAAGCTGGTGGGCTGTACCCTGCCCATCCTGGCCAAGCTGGTGAAGCTGGACCCGGCGGTCTGCGCCAGCCCCTTCATCACCACCATCGTGGACGCCCTGAGCCTGCTCATTTACTTCGCCGTGGCGTCGGGCCTGCTGAAGATGGTATAAACGCTTTCCGAAAGGCTATAGTAATCTTGGGTTTTTGATTTCTGAGGAAGGAGGAAAGGGAATGGAACAAACGATGTATCAGGAATTGGTCGAAAAGCTGCTGGATGTTTTTCAGGACAAGGCGCTTCGTATCGTCTTGTACGGCTCCGTCGCCAGAGGCGAAAACACCACGGATTCCGACATCGATATTGCCGTATTCGTGCGGACGAAGGTCGATCCGGTGACGGAAGACCGGCTCTCCGAAGCGGTCGTGGATATGAACCTGAAGTATGACAAGGTTTTCTCTGTCATTGATATCGACCATGCCGTGTATTCCCGCTGGCGCGAAGTAACGCCCTTCTATCAGAATGTGGACAGAGAGGGGATCGTCCTATGGGCAGCGTGACGGACCTCTCCAGATATCGCCTGGAACGCGCCAAAGAAGATTTGAAGACGGCCAGGGACAACCTGAGGGAAGGCAGTTATCGGGCTTCGGTAAACCGCTCCTATTACGCAATCTTCCATGCGCTCAGGTCGATCACGGCGCTGGATCGGTTCGACTCCGGCAAGCATTCCGGCATCATCGCTTATATCAATCAGAAGTATGTAAAAACAGGCGTCTTCGACCGGGCGTTTTCAAAACAGCTGGACAGCGCGTTCAGGCTGAGAGAAAAAGCAGATTACGAAGACTTTTACGTAGTCTCCGCCGAAGATGCGGAGCGGCAGATCGGCAAAGCCGAAAATGTGATCGCTGTTGTTGAGAGATATGCCGAAACCAGATGGGACAAGGACTGACTTGTTCCATCTTTTTATTTCCGGTTTCGGAAGCGCTGATTTCTTTCGACATGACCGGCTATCCTTATTTTCCGCACGGGCGGGCGAAACCTGATTATTTTTTGTGTTGTTCATAGGCTTCCCACCTGAACCATTGTGAATATGCGCAAATGCTTTTAAATCACGGGCAAAAAGAAAGAGCAGGTCCAATTATGAACCTGCTCGATAACCGTGAATTTGTTGCTATCTATATTTGTTGCTCGTTAATCAACCACTCGATTATCTTTTCAGCCCTGCTTTCAAGTGCAGGCATTTCCTCTCTGCCAAAGAATCTCAGTTCATGGCTTTCACCGTCGGTGATCTTCATTTCTCCATATACGCCTTCCGCAAGGTAAAGAGCTACAACAGAATAGAGTTCATCCCCGTTCGGATATTTGAAATAGAAATCCGGTCCTGAAAACAAATGGAGAAAAAAGAATCTCTCTGCAGACAGACCGGTTTCCTCTCTCAGTTCTCTTGCTGCGGTCTCTTCGAGTGTTTCTCCTAACTCGATCGCACCGCCGGGGATTCCCCAAGTGTTTGTGTCGGTGCGCAGATTCAATAATATTTTACTGTCTTTCATAACAACAACAGTTGCGCCGACTGATAGCATAGGTGCATTACCGATATGCTTTCTCATTTCGCTGATATAACTCATTATCTGTCTCCCGTAAAATCCCGATTTGTCACTGCGCTTCAAAAGTATACCATATGTCTGAGCTTTTGCAATAATTGTTGAAAGTGACGAATGCACATCTCTTCAGCACAAAAGGTAATCAGGACCGGGCGAATTTTTCCTTGCGTTTCAGAGGAAGGCGGAGTATTATATTATAATTGTCAAGATAACTTTTCCGAAAAGGAGTGGTCATAGATGCCGCAGGATTACAAGGCGACGCTGAACATGCCCAAGACCGACTTTCCCATGAAGGCGGGTCTCAGCCAGCGGGAACCCGGATGGCTGGAAAGCTGGAAGGAAAAGGACATTTACGGCGGTCTCCAGAAGCGCGGAGAGAATAAGCCCCGCTTCATCCTCCACGACGGCCCCCCCTTCTCCAACGGCAAGATCCACATGGGCACCGCTCTGAACAAGTGCCTCAAGGATTTCATCAACCGTTACAAGGCCATGACGGGCTGGCACGTGAGCTACACCCCCGGTTGGGACAACCACGGCATGCCCATCGAAAGCGCCATCATCAAGCAGCAGAAGCTGAACCGCAAGCAGATGTCCATCCCCGAATTCCGGGACGCCTGCCATGAATTTGCCCAGAACTATGTGGACATCCAGATGGGCCAGTTCAAGCGCCTGGGCGTGCTGGCCGACTGGGACCACCCCTACCGCACCATGGACCCCAAGTTCGAGGCGGAGGAAGTCAAGGTCTTCGGGCAGATGTACGAGAAGGGCTATATCTACAAGGGGAAGAAGCCCGTCTACTGGTGCCCCAAGGATGAGACGGCCCTGGCGGAGGCGGAGATCGAATACGCGGAGGATCCCTGCCGCTCCATCTTCGTGAAATTCGCCGTGAAGGACTGCCACGGGAAGCTGGCCCAGTATGAGAACATCTACTTCGTCATCTGGACCACCACCACCTGGACCCTGCCCGGCAACCTGGCCATCTGCCTGAACGCCGACCTGGACTATGTGATCGCCCGCAATCCCGCCAACGGGGAGATCTATATCCTGGCCAAAGAACTGAAAAAGAGCGTGGAGGAGGCCTGCTCTCTGCCGGAGCTGGAAGTGCTGGAGACCCGGAAGGGCGCGGACTTCGAGCTGATGACGGCGCAGCACCCCCTGTATGACCGCCAGAGCATCATCCTCTGCGGCGACCACGTGACCCTGGACGCCGGCACCGGCTGCGTCCACACCGCCCCCGGCCACGGCCAGGACGACTATGAGATCTGCCGGAAATACGACGCCAGCGGCAAGACGGACATCGGCATCCTCGTACCCGTGGACGACCGGGGAAGGATGAACGAGCTGGCCGGCAAATACGAGGGCCTCACCACCGACGAAGCCAACGACGCCATTTTCGAGGACCTGAAGGCCGTTTCCGCGCTGCTGGGCTCTAAGGAGATCCTCCACCAGTACGCCCACTGCTGGCGCTGCAAGAACCCCATCCTCTACCGGGCCACCGACCAGTGGTTCTGCTCCGTGGACGCCTTCAAGGAGGCGGCTGTGGCCGCTGCCAACAAGGTCAAATGGCTGCCGGAATGGGGCAAGGGCCGCATGGAGGGCATGATCCGGGAGCGGGCCGACTGGTGCATCTCCCGCCAGCGTCACTGGGGCCTGCCCATCCCCGTGTTCTACTGCGACAGCTGTCATAAGCCCGTCTGCACCTCCGACACCATCGCCAAGGTCTCCGACGAATTCAAGGCCGCCGGCTCCAACGTCTGGTTCCTGAAGGACGCCGCCGACCTGCTGCCGGAAGGCTTCACCTGCCCCCACTGCGGCGAGGGCAAGACCTTCACCAAGGAGACCGACACCCTGGACGGCTGGTTCGACTCCGGCAGCACCCACGTGGCCTCCATGGCCCTGGACAGCCCCGGCGTCTGGCCCGCGGACCTCTATCTGGAGGGCGGCGACCAATACCGCGGCTGGTTCCAGTCCAGCCTGCTCACCGCCGTGGCCACCAAGGGACAGGCCCCCTACCGCCAGGTCCTCACCCACGGCTGGACCGTGGACGGCCAGGGCCGGGCCATGCACAAGTCCCTGGGCAACACCGTGGCCCCCGACGAGCTGATCCCCAAATACGGCGCGGAGCTGCTGCGCCTCTGGGCCGCCTCCGCCGACTACCGGCTGGATATGCGCTGCTCCGACCCCATCTTCAAGCAGCTCAGCGACAAATACCTCAAGATCCGCAACACCGCCCGCTATATCCTGGGCAACCTGGACGGCTTCGACCCCGAGACGGGGCTGCTGCCCGTCGAAGAACTGGAGAGCCTGGACCGCTGGGCCCTGAGCCGCCTCAACGCCCTCATCGAGCGCTGCCGGGAGGCTTACGACAACTATGAATTCTTCGCCGTGACCTACGCCATCCACAACTTCTGCGTCACGGACATGTCCAACTTCTATCTGGACATCATCAAGGACCGGCTCTACTGCGAGGCCAGGGAGGGCAAGCTGCGGCGCAGCGCCCAGACCGCCATCTGGTATATCCTGGACGCCATGACGAGGCTGCTGGCCCCCATCCTCAGCTTCACCGCGGAGGAGATCTGGGGCTTCATGCCCCACCGGGCTTGCGACGACGCGGAGAGCGTCATGTACAACGACATGCCGGAGGCCAACGCGGCCCTGAAGCTCAGTGACGCCGAGACGGAGAAGTGGGATACCGTCATGAAGCTGCGCTCCGACGTGCTGAAGGCCCTGGAGCTGGCCCGCGGGGAGAAGATCATCGGCAAGCCCCTGGATGCAGAGGTCACGATCTGGCTGGGCGACGGGCTGAAGGAAGAAGCCCTAGCGGGCGTCGATCTGAAGACCATCTGCATCGTCAGCAAGGTGACGGTGCTGCCCGGCGGCACCGAGGGTCTGGAAAAGGGCCTGAACACCGGCGTACAGGTGGCGGTCAAAGCCTCCGAAGCGCCCAAGTGCGAGCGCTGCTGGGCCCACGACGAGCACGTGGGCGAGGATCCGGCGCATCCCGGCCTGTGCCCCCGGTGCGCGTCGGTTATTCGAAGCACGACCTGACGGTCGTGCTTCGAGAGGGCTTGCACTCCGCTTCCCGCACTCATCCTTATTCGCCTGAATGGCAGGTATCGCCGCAGAGCGGCAATACCTGCAGGATTCCGGCGAAACGTCCGTTCCAAAACGTGACCGCTTCGCTGGGTCGCGTTTTGGTGTTATGGAAGGGAAAAATGGATTGCCACAGCCCCTTCGGGGCTTCGCAATGACGAAAACGGGGCATTTTGCAGCACGTTCTTTTACGAAAGGTAGAAGCATATGCCGTACGTCCTTCTCAGCGCCCTGATCGTGGTGCTGGACCAATGGTATAAGGGTCTCGTCACCCGGCATCTCGCGCGGGTGGGGGCCTCTGCGGCCTTTCTGCCCGGTATTCTGCGGCTGACCCTGGTGCACAACACCGGGGCAAGCTGGGGCATCCTTTCGGGCAAGACAAGCTTTCTGCTGATCGTGACGGCGGCGGTGTGCCTGGTGATCCTCTGCGCCATATTGCTGGACAAGCCCGCCGCCCCTCTGGGAAAGGTCAGCTTCGCCTTCATCCTGGGCGGCGCGGTGGGCAACGCCCTGGACCGCTGCCTGCTGGGCTACGTAGTGGACATGTTCGAAACGGAATTCATGAACTTCCCCGTCTTCAACGTGGCGGACTGCTTCATCACCGTGGGGGCGGCGCTCCTCTGCATCTGGGTGCTGACAGACGAAAAAAAGAGCCGTCTGCAGCGGCAGGAGGCCAGCCGTCAGCGCTGGGAAAAGAGCCGGGAGGCGGCCAAAGCGGACGCGGCCCTGGCGGAGCAGACCCGCCGGGAATTTGACAGCCATGACGACATATCTGACCGCTGAGGCGGAGGACGCGGGAGCACGGCTGGACGCCTTTCTGGCGGACAGTCTGGAGGACCTGAGCCGCAGCCGGGCTCAGCAGCTCATCGAGGATGGGCTGGTGACCCTGGAGGGCGCGGCGGTGAAAAAGAACCACCGGGTCAGCGCCGGGGAGCGCTTCCGGGCGGAGGTGCCGGAGCCGGAAGCCCTGGAGCTGACGCCGGAGGACATCCCCCTGGACATCGTTTATGAGGACAGCGACCTGATCGTGCTGCTGAAGCCCAAGGGCATGGTGGTGCACCCCGCCCCGGGACACCCCTCGGGGACGCTGGTGAACGCGCTCCTCTATCACTGCGGCGACACTCTCTCCGGCATCGGCGGGGTGAGCCGCCCCGGTATCGTCCACCGCCTGGACATGGACACCTCCGGCCTCATGCTCTGCGCCAAAAACGACCGGGCCCACCGCCTGCTCTCGGCCCAGCTCAGCGACCGAAGCCTCAGCCGGGAATACGAGGCCATCCTCCGGGGCACCCCCCGGGAGGAAAGCGGCGTCGTGGACGCCCCCATCGGGCGCAGCCCCAAGGACCGCAAGAAAATGGCGGTGACCGCCCAGGGCTCCCGCCGGGCCGTGACCCGCTACCGGGTGCTGGAATCCTTCCCCGGTTACAGCTATGTCCGCTGCGCCCTGGAGACGGGGCGCACCCACCAGATCCGGGTCCACATGGCCTACATCGGCCATCCCGTGGCGGGGGATCCCCTCTACGGGGGCGGCAAGGCGGAGCTGGGGCTGACCAGCCAGTGCCTCCACGCCCGCAGCATCCGCTTTATCCACCCCACCACCGGGGAGCCCATGTCCTTCGACAGCGACCTGCCGGAGGAATTCACGCGGGCGCTAAATGCTCTTCGCGGCGCTCGCTGACCTCCTCCCGCCGGGGGATGCGGATGGTGAGCACCAGCTCATTGTCCGTGTCGGCCCGCTCGCAGACTGCCCGGACCCCCCGCCGGTTCATCATGCTCAGGCCCCTCGTCACCGTGTTGAGGAAGATGCGCACATCCTTCAGCACGACGACGGGGGTTTTTCTTTTCTTCTTCTCCTCCTCGCCCCGTCGCAGGAGGGCTTCTATGTAGGCCTCCGTTTTCGCCACGGTCAGGTCCCCGGCGATGATGGCCTCCAGGGCTTTCTTCTGGGCCTCCGGCTCTTCCAGCCGCAGCAGGGCCCGGGCGTGGCGCTCCGTATATCCCGCGCTGCGCAGCTTTTCCAGGACATCCGGGGGCAGCTTCAGGATGCGCAGCTTATTGGCCACGGCGGACTGGGATTTCGAAATGCAGCGGGCGGCCTCCTCCTGGCTCATGCCGTAGCTGCGGATGAGGCTGCGCAGGCCCTCCGCCTCCTCGATGAAATCCAGGTCCTTCCGCTGCAGGTTCTCCACCAGGGCCAGCAGGCCGGACTGCTCCGCATCCACATTCAGAAGGATGCAGGGCACATTCTCCATGCCCGCCAGCACGGCGGCCCGCAGCCGCCTCTCCCCCGCCACCAGCTCGAAGGTAGTGGGCCCCGTCTTCCGCACGGTGAGGGGCTGGAGGATGCCGTAGAGCCGGATGCTCTCCCCCAGCTCCCGCAGCTCCTCCGGCTCGAACTGCCGCCGGGGCTGGTGGGGATTGGGCTTGATGGCTCCCACGGGCAGAGACACGATCTTCCGGCTGTCCAAAAGCGACGGTGTTTTCATGGGAAATCCCTCCTTTCCCGCCAATCTTATCCATTTCCCGCTAAAAAGGAACGCGAATGCTGTCGGGAAAGCGGCGGTTCAGGAAATAATTTCCATTTGGAAACCTTCGAAGGGAAACAAGCGTCTAACAAGCATTACGAAACAAAAGGAGGAATCGGGATGAAACGGTGGATCGTGCTTTTGTGTCTGCTGATCCTGTGTCTGCTGTCCGCCTGCGGCGGTACGGCGGAAGCTCCCCCCGGTGCCGACGCCCCCGGCGGCGCCTCCTTGGAGGAGCGCACATTCGTGCTGGGCGACCTCACGCTGACCCTGCCGGAGAAAGTGCAGGATCCCCGCTGGTCCGGGCCGAAGGGCGGCGTCGCACAAGCGGAATTCTCCTGGGGCGGGGAAAACTACGTCTTTCGGGTGAAAAAGTCCCGGAGGGCGGATAATCTCTCCGACATCTCCGACGTTTCCGACGCCTTCATCGGCCCGGAGGGAGGCGAGCTTGCGGCAAACGCCACCCGCTGCGTCGTCGACGGAGCCAAAGGCTACATCGCCTGGAACGTCCGCGGGTACGCCTTCACCCTCTCCATGGAAGCTAGCGCAAGTGACCGCAAGCTGTTTGCCCTGTATCATTCTCTCCTGGATCAGCTTCTGTCGGACTGCTCCCAGCCGCCGCAGCTTTCGGTCCGCTGCGGTGATCAGGATGTCCCGGCGGTGCGGACCGTCTGCGCCTGGAAGCGCCGGAAAAATCTCGGCGACGGCGGCAGATCCCTCGTCGTCACCGACGGGCTCCACCCGCTGCAAATGCTGGACGAGGAAAGCGTCAGTCTGACGCCTCTCCCGGTCCCGCCGGGGGGCGAGATCGAGCTGGACTTCCAGCTGCCGCCCGACGAGCTCACCGTCCGCTGCTGGTCCGAGGAAACGGCCCGCGCCCTTTTGGAGGACCCGGACCTGTTGGCCGCTTACGAGGCGCAGGGGACGGAGCTGACCGTGACAGAGGGCCGCGTCGCCCCGCTGGGGCCGGGCAGCTATATTTACGAGGTCCGCGCCGAATGGTCTGACGACATTGGATACGGCGGCACGGTAAGCTACGGATTCTATACTACCTGCAGTTAGAGCCAAATGCGCACCTGACGCGCCACAGAAAACACCCCGGGGAAGCTCCCCGGGGGGTTTTCTGAAAGGAGGATGAAACGAAGCTCAAGCGGTTTGCTTGGCAGCAGTGATCTTTTTGATAACGAA
>JAEEGJ010027021.1_pt1 | contig 11570 bp, 8 predicted proteins | sample 8958761 | NCBI WGS metagenome assembly JAEEGJ01 (sample SAMN16246546, study PRJNA631951) | gut metagenome | biome: gut microbiome; feature: rumen; material: RS-attached | host: Bos | place: Iran: Karaj | collected 2018-10
ACGCTAGGAGTGAGTTTATTCTGTCACCGCACTGCGCTACGCTTGTACGGTGTTATTGAGATTCAGCCTCTTCGAGGCTGTAAAAAATCAGTCTTTTATCAAACTAGAGCCATATGAATTTGAGACTTTAATTACATGCAATTAATAGAAGTGGCCTAATATAATAGCAATGAAAAAAACAGTCGTCAACTATTTGTTTTGGTATTGCGTGTACCTTTGTTCCTTTCTGGTGATACGGAACAAGCGGAGATACACCTTTGGTGGGTCGAGCGGGTCGTTTAAGGACAATGCCAAATATCTGTATCTGTATGCCTGCGAGCGCTGCGAGGGGGTGGATGCGGCGTGGGTTACGGCGTCGCGCGCCACGGAGCGGCGGCTTAGGGGGATGGGGCTGAAGGTGTACCACAGGCGGTCGGCGAAGGGCATCTGGCACGCCCTGACGTCGCGCTACTGGTTTTACAATTCGTCTACTTTGGATATTGATTTCTTCCTTTCGGGCGGTGCCACTTGCGTGAATTTGTGGCATGGCGTTGGGACGAAGTGTATACAGTATGCCATCACCAAGGGGGTTTATGCGCAGCCGTACCAGCGTCCTACGCTGAGGGACAGGTTTTGGTACCCTTACCGTTATCGCAAGCATGAATATGTGTTGTCGAGCACGCCGCTGGCGACGGAGTTTTTCTCGCGGTCGTTCCGCGTGGCGAAGGAACGCTGTCTGGAGTTGGGCTATCCGCGCAACAGCATCCTCACTGCTGACGAGGCGGAGCGGATGCGCTTGGTGCGACGCTACGAGCCGAAGGGGATGATGGAGCTGATGGGACGGATGCGGCAGTATGGCAGGGTGTTGCTGTATATGCCCACATGGCGCGACTCGCAGCGGACGCTATTTACGCAGCATTTGGACCTGGATAGGCTCAACGAGGTGCTGGCCGCGCAGGGTGAGCTGATGTTGCTGAAGCCGCATCCGATGGTGTTTGCCGACGAGATTGAGGTCGGGAAGACCTATTCGAATCTGATTTTCTTGGATTCGATGATGGATGTGTATCCACTGCTGCCTTACGTGCAGGTGCTGGTGACGGACTATTCGTCGGTGTTGTATGACTTTCTGCTGATGGAGGGTAAGGAGGCTTTCTTGTATATCTACGATTATGAGGAGTATGTGGCGGAGCGGGACTTCTTCTTCCCGTTCGACGAGTATGTGACAGGAAACAGGGCAAAGAATTTTGAAGAGTTTCTGCGCATCGTGGAGCAGCACGACTATGCGATAGATCCTGCGGAGCGGGAGCGTCTGTTGCAGGCTTTCTGGGGCGAGACGGCAAGGTATGATTCCAGCCAGAGGATAATGGAGTATTTTCTAGGTTAGAGGTTAGGGGTTAGAGGTTTGAGGCGGCAGCTAATTCTCTAACCCCTAACTTTTCAATTATTTTTCAATTTTCACTTCCCTAGCAGACCGCGGGTGACGTTGCGGCGGAAGGCGACTAGTTTGTTGCCTTTGGCGGTGTCGCCACGGAGGGCGAAGCTGCACCACAGGGCTAGTGTGCCGCCCCATTTGATGGCTTCTTTAAAGAGGCGGTTGAGGTATTTGCGTTTGGAAATTTGTTGTGTACGGTAGCGTTCGCTGACCCCGATGCCGTGGGTGAGGCGGTCGAAATAGTCCTGCGTCAGCTTGGTGGGCGGGATGATGTGGTAGAGGATGGCGGTGGGGAGGTAGAAGAAACGCATGCCGCGAGAGGTCATCTTGTCGTAGAGGTCTTTTTCTTCGGCACCGATGAGGCTGCTGCCTTTGCGCCCCAGCTCTACGTTGAAGAGTCCGACGGCATCGAAGACGCTGCGGCGGTAGCATGAGTTGCCGCCGCCGGGGTAGGCTCCGTGGGCGAAGGGTTTCGGCTGGTCGCCGAGGTATAGCTTGCCGGTGATGAGCTGACGGGTGTAGTGCGACATCCATGCGGGCTCCTCGGTTTCGTAGACGGGCAGTATGGGGCCGCCTGCCGCCACGGCGTCGGGGGTGGCGGCGAAGAAGTCGGCGTAGGTGCGCAGGTATTCTTTGTTGACTGTGGCATCGTCGTCGACGTATGCCAGCAGGTGGCCGTGCGACTCGAGGATGCCGCGGTTGCGGGCGTAGGAGAGCCCTTGGTTGGTCTCCACGCAGTAGAGGAACTGTATGTCGGGGTAGTCGGCCTGAAAGCGTCGGCATTCGGCTTCGGTGCGGTCGGTGCTGTTGTTGTTGACCAGCACTATCTCGTATTGGTCGCGCGGGTAGTCGTTTTCGGCCACGCTACGTAGCACGTTGTAGATGTATTTGTCGCGATTGTATGTGCAGAGGATGACTGAGATCATTGGGCTAGGGGTTAGAGGTTAGGGAATTGAGGGGATTTCTATTTATCAAGAATTAGAGAATTGGAGAATTTGTAAACTGTATATTTTGAATTTGATATGAATTTGAGACTTTAATTACATGCAATTAATAGAAGTGGCCTTGAAGATGGAAGGTGAAGAACATACCCCGGCCTTACGGCAAACATCCACTGGAGGTTTGCTCCCCGTCTCAAGAGGGGACTCGCGGGGACGATTATTATGCCAAATAATTTCAATTTTCATTTTTCAATTTAATAGCGGAGGCTCTCCGTCGGTAGTAGACGAAGAGCACGCCGCCAATGATAATCAGCGTGGCGATGGAGCAGATGAGGGTAATGGTGTCTAACTTATGCATGGTGGGAGCCTCGTTGCGGAACTCGATGACGTGGTCGCCAGCGGGCACGATCATGGCACGCAGGATGTAGTTGGCACGGAGGTATTCGGCGGGCTCGCCGTCGATGTAGGCCTTCCAGTCGGGGGCATAGTATATTTCGGAGAATACTGCCAGCATGGGTGAGTTGCTGTGGCTGCGGTAGGTGAGGGTGTTGAGGTCGGCCGGACGCTTGTGCTCCATCTCGATGGAGGCGGCGGTGTCTTTGAGTTGAGAATTGAGAATTGAGAATTGGAAATTATCAAATTCCAATTTGTTTACTATGGCGGTGGTGGCTGGGTTGAAGTCGTCCTTGTTCAACGAAGTTATCTCGTCGTTGGCGTTTTCCACCCATTTGATGTCGCTGACAAACCAGCAGTTGCCCAATGCGTCGTGGTTGCGCTGCACCTGGCCGTCGCGCATGACGATGTAGCGGGTGTTGAGCATGTTGAGCACATTGGAGTTGATGCGGTAGCTGATGTAGAAGTCGATGAGGTCCTGATAGCGGCGCAGTTTGGCCGCGCTGTAGCCGCCCACCTGGTTGTGGAATGCCGAGGGTTTGGAGTCGTTGAAGGTGTTGACCGCCAGGTTGAGCACACGGTAGTCTTGGTCGCCCACCTGTGCCGCTAGGGCGTCGATGTCCATGTCGTACTGGGCAGGCTGCATGGCCAGCTGGCGCGGGTTGCGGACGTAGTTGTCGCTGCTGAGGTAGCGGCTGTTCACGCCCTGCAGGTCGATGACGACGAGCAGTGCAAGCACTGCCGTCGGAACGAGGAGGGCATTGGGTCGCAGTTCTTTCTTTTTTTTGGCCCAACGCAGGTATGCCCAAAGTGTGGCGGCTGCCAAAATGACGAACAGGATGCTGCGCCACGAGTCGGACACAAACAGGGTCTTGCGGTCTTGGATGAAGATGTTCTGTATTGAGGGCCACTGGTTGCCGTATTGTGCCGCCATCTCGTTGTCGCCGCTGCCGCTATAAGAGAGTCCGCCGCTCATCAGCAGGCCGAGCAGTATCATGCCCACCGTTACGCCGGCCGAGATATAGAGCGAGCGCAGTGCCTTCTTCGTCTCCAACCGTCCGGAGAAGAGCTCGCGCAGTCCGAGCACTGCCATCAGCACGGCCAGCACGTTGGCCAGCACGAGGCTCATCGAGGGGGTGCGGAACTTGTTGTAGAGGGGCAGGTGGTCGAACACCCATCCGTTGAAGCCCATCAGGTTTTTGCCCCAAGAGAGGATGATGGCGAGGAGGGTGGCTGCCAGAATCCACCACCGCTCGGGACCTTTGACGGTGAGCAGCCCGAAGAGGAAGAGGAACACGATGATGGCTCCGAAATAGACTGGGCCGCTAGTGAAAGGCTGGTCGCCCCAGTAGAGCGGCATTTTTTCTTGGTGGAAGTTGTTGTACGACGCACTGCTTTTGCTCACAGGCTCGATGCTGCCGCCACCGCGTGCGCCGGGCACCAGCAGGGTGTAGGTCTCGCCGATGCCGTAGCTCCAGCTGAAGGCGTAGTTGATGTCCAACCCCCGGTCGTTAGCGTTGTTGTTGCGTGGGAAATCCTCGCCGTAGAGGTCTTGCGGCGTGACGGTGATTTCGCTGCCGCCGCGCATGGTGTACTGCATATATTCCTCGTTCACCAACAGGTGGCGTGTGTTGCACGCCAATGCCAGCACCACGCCCACCAGCAGCACGCCTACGCTGAGAATAAGCTTGCCGAAATATTTCTCCTTAAGTGAGTGGCAGAGATAGGCAATGCCCATCGCCACGCCCGCGATGGCGGTGTAGAAGGTAATCTGTATGTGGTTTAACGCTATCTGTGTGCCCAGAGCAAGGGTGAACAGTATGCCGCCCCACACTAGGTTGGCCACGCCTCGTTGCTTTTCTTCCTTTAGTCTCCCTGCTCCTTTTAGGCACAGCAGCATGCCTGCCAGCACGGGAGCCATCATCGCCATTGCCCATGCCTTGGTGATATGGCCCGCCTCGATGATGATGATGTTGTAGCTTCCCAGTCCGAATGCCAGTCCGCCCAACAGTGCCAGCCATGGGCCCACCCCTAGTGCCACCAGGGCAATGTAGAAGCCCAGCAGGTAGAGGAACATCACGCCCATGTCGTTCTGTCGGCCGAATATCTGCAGTGTCAGCACGTTCTTGACGGGGGTGTACATCGAATGCTGGGGGCTGTTGGTGATTTGGTAGCCGGGCATTCCGCTGAACATGCTGGGACACCATGTGGAGTATTCTCCGGTGGCTGCGTGATAGTCTTTCTGTGCCTTAGCCATGCCTTCGTACTTCTGCAGGTCGCCTTGCGGCAGGGCTTTGCCTTGTAGGATGGGCATAAAATAGATGGCCGAGATGGCTAGCAGCACCAATATGATGCCGACGTGGGTGAGGATGTTTTTCTTCATATTGTTATTTCTTATTTTTTATTTCGTAGGATATTCTCGAGTGGTGGATGCTTGTCATTTTTTCTTTGAGGATGTTGCGTATCTTGGTCACTTCGCCGAAGGTGAGGTCGCAGTTCTGCAGCTGGTTTTGGCGTATCTTGTCGTCGATGATGTTGTCGACCAGATGGTCGATGGCGGCTTTGTGGTGGTTTTGGAGGCTTCTGCATGCCGCCTCGACGCTGTCGACCATCATCACTACGGCGGTTTCGCGCGAGAAGGGGGTGGGGCCGTTGTAGCGGAAGTCGGCTATGGATGCGGGCTGGTCGGGATGCTGGGCGCACTCTTTGGCGTAGAAGTAGCCGGTGACGGTGGTGCCGTGGTGGGTGCGGATGAAGTCCTGCACCACGGCGGGCAGGCGGTAGCGTTTGGCCAGGGCGATGCCGTCGGGCACATGGCTGATGATGATGGAAGCGCTCTCAAGGTTGTCGAGCTCGTCGTGGGGGTTGAACCCGCTGTTTTGGTTTTCGGTGAAATATTGCGGTGCCTGGAGTTTGCCGATGTCGTGATAGAGGGCGCCGACTTTGGCGAGCAGGGCGTTGCCGCCAATTTCGTTCATGAGGTCTTCGCAGATGTTGGCCACCTGCACGGAGTGCTGGAAGGTTCCGGGGGCGTTGCGGCTGAGCTCGCGCAGGGCGGGGGTGTTAGTGCTCGAGAGTTCCATGAGGGTGAGGTTGGTGGTGAGCCCGAAGAGCCGTTCGAAGAGGTATATCAGCGGGTAGGCCAGCAGCGAGAGCAGGGCGTTGAGGAAGAAGATGAGGTAGCGGTCGGCGGTGATGCTCTCGAGGGTGCTTTCCTGGCTCAGCACGCCGAAGGTGTATATCATGGAGTAGGAGAAGAAGATGACTCCCGCCACGAGAAAGAATTTGCTACGGTCTTCGAAATGGCGCACGGTGACGATGGTCATCATGCCCGCAATGAGCTGGTAGAAGATGAATTCGAACGGGTTAGCCACCATGTTGGCGAGGATGATGACGGTGGTGACGTGCACGTAGAGCGCCACCCGCATGTCGAAAAAGACCCTCATCGTTATCGGCACCACGCATAGCGGCACTATCAGCACCCAGTGGGCGTTGATGTGTTGCACGAGTGCCGTCATGGCCGACACGGTGATGATGAGTACCATGATAAAGGTTACCTTGCGGGTGTCGTCCAATATGGGATGGCGTGTGTTGCGCATGAAGAGGAATAGGGCTGCGAGGGCAAAGAGGCAGAGGGCGGCCTGGCCCACGTAGCGCCCCAGGGGGTGGTAGTGCTGCTGGTAGCGGCGGTCGTTGTCCTGCTCCAGCGAGCGCACCATTTGGGCTTTTTCGGGTGTCACCAGTTCGCCTTTGGCAATAATCAGTTCGCCTTGGCGCACCATGCCGTTGGTGGTGGCCAGCTGCGAGAGGCGCGAGTGGAGCTCGAGCTGTGTGCGGTTGGGGTCGTAGGCGATGCTGGGCAGCAGCACCTGCTCGCGTAGCAGGCTGTCACGCACGTCCAGCGGCGTCACGTAGTCGCCCACGCTGTGCTGCGACCCTACGTTGCCTTCCAGTATGATGATGTCGTGCCGTTTGAAGTTGGGTATTTCTTGCGGCATTTCCAATAGTCCCACGCGGTAGATGCTGTCGATGGTGCTGCGCATCCGCTGTATGCGGCTGTCGGGGAGGCTGCCGGATAGTCGGTTCAGCCGTTCTAGCGCACGGTTGTAGGCGGTGTTGTCGTAGTGGTAGTAGAGCAGCAGGTCCTCGCGTGCCTCTTCCGCCTCGCGGTCCACCTCCGCCTGCGGGCGGCTGACGGCAAAGTCGTAGGGTGCCACGAGGTCGCTGTCGCGCCAGATGCCCCCCTCGGCATAGTCGTAGTGCAGGCCCTTTCCCTCCGAGGGGAACAGCAGGGGGATGATGGCGGCGGTGGCCAGCATCAGCAGCGACCTGGTGATGAAGGGCAGGTGCTTCACAGTGTTGGAGATGATATTCTTTGTGGACATTTTCTCTCTGATTTTAAATTTGCAAATTTACACAAAATATTCCAATTGTTGCCTCCTTATATTGAAAATAATGCACACTTACTTTATTTTCAGAAAATTGTGATGTGTGAATTGTGAATTGTGAATGGACAAATGTATTGTCAATTCACCATTCACGATTCACCATTCACGACAGTGAGGTGGGCATGGAGTGCGTCGAAGGTTTGGCCGAGGAACGACTGCAGCTGCCTATGGTAGTTGGCAATGGCACGCTGCTCGGTGGCGTTGGCGACGGACGATTCGACAGGGAAGAGGGTGGGTTCGACATGGGTCAGGCGCAGGGTGCTGACGGGCTGGAGTGGATTCTTGAAATCGAACATGTCGAGTTGCTGAATGCTTTCCGACAGTTGGTTGCATATCTCCCATTGCCGGTGCGCTACCAGGTCGGTGGGGTCGGGTTCGGCGGCAGGCCCTATTGCATTGCCATAGCGTCGGTTGCGCATCTGGTCGTATAGCATTTTGGGGAAACGTCTTGAGTCGCGACCGCGGATGAGCAGCATCTTGTCGTAATCTCCGAAAGCGGGGTCGGCTATGGTTTGGAAGGGTCGTGCTATTAGGATGTAGACTAGCCAGGCGGCCTCGTCGTGGAAGAAGAAACACGGGTAGGGGGTGTCGTTGAGGTATAGGTCGTCGATGCGCGCCAGTTGCAGAAGGTAGGCTTCGTTAAGGAATATGGCCAGCTGGAAAGCATAGTCGCGGGTTCGCAGCATGACGATGGTGGTGTCGTTGAAGGTGAAGACGGGGTCGGGTAGGATTGTGGGGCGTTTCTTTTTCATGGGGATGGATTGGATTGGATAGATAGGATAGGTTGGTTAGAATGCCTGCTGGTGGGTGAAGTCGGGACGGTAGCAGGCTTGTGCGTCTAGCTCCTGCACCCAGCCGCGGTGGAGGCCGAGGTGGTCGAGGTGGTCTACCACTTGTTGGTATTCGTCGGGGGTGAGGGTGCGGCCCAGTTGGTCGGGGAGGTCGGGCAGGGGAGGGTAGTACTGCGCCATCAGCGAGATGTGGAGGTTGAGGGAGATGTCGGCGAGGGTGTCGAGGGCGCGTAGGCTGTTCTCTACCTGTCCTGGCAGCACCAGATGGCGGACTATGATGCCGCGGTAGGCAAGGCCGTCGTGGTCGGTGGGCAGGGAGGAGCCTTTCTGGCTGTACATCTCGCGCAGGGCGTCGCGGGCCACGGTGGGGTAGTCGGCGGCATGGCTGTAGCGGCGGGCGAGGTCGGGGAGGCTGTATTTGTAGTCGGGCAGGTAGATGTCGATGTAGGGGGCTAGCATCTGGAGGGTTTCGACGCTGTCGTAGCCGCCGGTGTTGTAGACTGTGGTGGGGAAGAGGTTGCGTCGGTGCAGTTCCTCGACGATGGCAGGGATGCTGTCAGCGTAGTGGGAGGGGCTGACAAAGCCAACTATGTTCTCGGTGGAGGGAAGAATCTCGGCGACGCGGTCGACGATGGCCTTGACGCCTTTGTAGGGCGGATCGGAAGCGAGGGTGGAGCGACTGATGTCACGATTTTGGCAATAGATGCACTGAAGGTTGCAATGGGAGAAGAAAATATTGCAGATGCCGCGCTTGCCGCTGATGGGAGGTTCTTCGCCGTGGTGAATACAGATAGCGGAAGCCTCGGGTTGGGCCGGGGCGTTGCAGAAGCCAAGTAGTCTATTATCAGTGCCGTTGGCAAAACGGTTGGTGGTACATTGTCGTGGACAATTGGTGCATTTCATGTTGCAAAAATACAACTTTTTTCTGCATTTTAACAAATAATTCAAAAAATATTCGTATTTTCGCAGACAGCATTGAATAATATAATAAACATTAATATTATGACAATTAAAGATTTAGAACCAAAAGAATTGTGGGGTAATTTCTACAACCTCACTCGTTGCCCCCGCCCCTCGAAGCATGAAGAGGTAGTGCGCGAATACCTCGTGAATTGGGCAAAAGAACGTAATATTGAGTGCCGCGTGGACAAAGTCGGCAACATCATAATGAGCAAACCCGCCACTCCGGGGATGGAGAATTTATGCCCTGTAGTGCTGCAGGCTCACATGGACATGGTTCCGCAGGCACGTGCCGGCAAAAAGCACGATTTCCTGAAAGACCCCATCAAGACCAAGATTGTGGGTGACTGGGTCTATGCCGATGATACCACTCTCGGTGCTGACGACGGTATGGGTGTGGCTGCGGCAATGGCTGTCATTGAAGACCCAACAGTGGAGCACGGACCTATCGAGGTACTCATCACAAAGGATGAGGAGACTGGTATGTATGGTGCATGCGGCCTCAAGGCTGGTGAACTCAAGGGTAAGTATCTCCTCAATCTTGACTCAGAAACAGAAGGTGAGATTCTCACAGGATGTGCTGGTGGTATGGACGTGGTATGTTCTATGGAATATCAAGAGCTTGACGTAGATGCCGACAACATGGTTGCTTACCGCATAGCAATCAAGGGACTCCTCGGCGGTCACTCTGGACTTGAGATTAACGAAGGACGTGCCAATGCCAACAAGCTCATGGCTCGCATCCTCTTTGCTGCCGTAAATACTAAGCTTGCATGGCTCTGTTCATGGCATGGTGGCAATATGCGTAACGCCATTCCACGTGACGGCGAGGCTGTAGTTCTCGTACCAAAGATGCACGAGGCTGAGTTCCTTGCACTCATCGACAAGTGTCGCAACATCTTCATCGCCGAGTTCGGAGAGATAGAGAAGGATGGCATCCTCCTTACAGCAGAATCTTGTGACAAGCCATCAAAGGCTCTGCCTGCCGACATTCAGGAGAATATCATCAACGCTGTCATGGCTGCTCACGACGGAGTGCTCCGTTTCATTCCAAGCATTCCTAACCTCGTGGAGACATCAAGCAACCTCGCCATCATCAACATCGAAGGAGGCAAGGCAGAGATTGCTATTCTTGCACGTTCATCTCAGGATAGCATGAAGCAGTATCTCTGCAACGGACTCGTAAGTTGCTTCTCAATGGCAGGAATGCAGGTTAAGCTCGAGGGTGGCTATAGCGGTTGGCAGCCAAATCCAAAGAGCAAGCTCGTGGCAATGATGAGTGACGTATATGAGAAGATGTACGGCAAGAAGCCAGTTGTGACAGCTTGTCATGCAGGTCTTGAGTGCGGTATCATTGGCGTAAACTACCCAGACATGGATATGGCAAGCATGGGTCCTACCCTACTCAGCCCTCACACACCAAGCGAGCGTTGCCACATTCCAAGCGTGGAGAAGTTCTACAACTTCGTGCTTGAGATTCTCAAGAATATTCCAGAAGAATAATGTTTTATAACGAAAATTTAGAAAATTCTTGAAAATTATATATATGCTGTTGGGTTCACACACCATTAAACTTAAGAAAATAATTTTCTTTAATTTTCTAAATTTTCGTTCTTTACTCTCCACTTCTGACTTTTAATTTCTAACATTTAATTCTTAAAGCGATGGCATACAACAAAGACAAAGACCTGAGGATGTTCTACAACATCAAGCAGGTGGCAGAGATGTTCGGCGTGACCGAGACACTCCTGCGTTACTGGGAAAAGGAGTTTCCAAACATACATCCAGCAAAGGGAGGTCGTGGAATACGTCAATATTCCAAGGAAGACGTAGAGCAGGTACGTCTCGTTTACCACTTGGTAAAGGAGCGTGGCTTGACGCTTCAAGGTGCGCGTGATGCCATCCGCAGCAAGAAAGGAGTGTCTAACGCCCAGTTAGAAGTGGTTGAGAAACTGAAGAAGCTACGTGAAGACCTTCAATGTCTCAATAGAGAACTCAATGGACTGGTATGATGTCTAATGAGTAATTGCGAATGAGGAATTAGTAATACATATTCAGAAAGGAATAGTCTTGCTGATTGCGAATAGCTATTACTCTTTAATCAAATATAGTTTTACAAAGAAGAAGAGTCGGCACACAGCGAGTGTACCGACTCTTTTTTTCCTTATTTTCCCAGTACGTAGGCGTACGTACTCATAGTACGTGCCCAACAAACTGTGAGTACGTTCGCCACGTACTACAAGTTCGTTCACGACGTACTTTCACCGTATTGCTAAATACGAGCAACTTCTTCCACGCTGGCAATCTTTTTAAGAGACTGGATGATATCCTTGAGCTCCTTGGTGTTGGAAACGTAAAGCTTTATCTTGCTCTCAAAGAGACCATCATTACACTCAATCTCAAGTTTGTGGATATTTGCTCCATGTACACGCGAAATAACATCAGTCATCTGATTAAGTACCCCCGGCTTGTCAATTCCTCGGAGCGAGATTGAAGCCTCAAACTGCATCGAGCCACTAATCTGCCAACGGGCACCAACGATGCGGTTACCGTGGTTCGCCTTGAGACGTTGTTCCACAGTACACTGTAGCTTATGAATGATTACCTTATTGTTTTCATCAACATA
>JAEEGJ010027025.1_pt1 | contig 11568 bp, 5 predicted proteins | sample 8958761 | NCBI WGS metagenome assembly JAEEGJ01 (sample SAMN16246546, study PRJNA631951) | gut metagenome | biome: gut microbiome; feature: rumen; material: RS-attached | host: Bos | place: Iran: Karaj | collected 2018-10
TTTGACGGACAAGGAATCGGCGGGCAAGTACCGCTATGTGATGAAGGCCGACCTGTACACCAGCCTGACTCAGGCTAGACAGCATAGACACCGTCCGAAAGTCATTGGTCAGCTTTCGGACGGTGTATGTTTTAATCAAAAACCATAGTATTTGGTGAGGAAGTAGGTCCTCTCCCAATCAACAATTTTTCTCTGGGATTCTTTTTCGGGATGGATATCGGTTTCGTCAAGCACCATTACGCGTTTGTCCTTCAGGTCGTAGAGCGGCCACTCTTTTGCTTTGCCATCAGGAGCCTGCTCTGCCGTGAGCGACGGATTGCCGGTCTTGGCGAACTGTACCCACATTCTGCGCATGGTCTTTGAGAAGGTTTCGTCGAATTGTCTTCCTGTGTCTTTGTCAAGATCAGGATGCTTGAATAAGGATGCCAGTTCTACGCCATGTCCGCTCTTCATCATCGGAACGGAGGATTCGACCGTAAAGTAATAGGTGTATGACTTGCCTCCTGCCATTGTTTGGTTTTCTGACAGTCTGATGCACGGTGCGTTGAACATCAGCTGGCTGAGCAGGCGTGTATGCTGTTCCCAGTCTTCGCCCTTTACATCCTTGATATAGCTTTCAGCCAAAGCTTTCTCTTCATCTGTCAGCGGGGCAAGTTTCTTTTCCTCGCGGTCGGTGGCCCACTCTATGAATGGCTCGGGTCCGCCCATTGCCACTAAGAAGAAGTTCATCTCGTCCTTGTTGCAGCCCTGCAGGAAGGTTACATCCTTTGTTGCACCGTTGGCGATAGCCTCCCAGGGATTCAAAGGCAGCAGACTGCCGTCTCTTTCGGGAGCGATGCGCAGGGGGAGCACCTCTGTGGCTGTGCTCACAAGTGTCCCGGCATCGAGTTTCTGCAGGTCGGCTACGGTCTTGCAGTCAAGTGCCTTCATCAAATCGTCCGTACATGCTTTGGCTGCCTCTGCAGACCTTGACAGTCCGGGGGTGCCGCTCAGTGAGATGACTTTGTTGAAATACCGGTGTGAGCCTTCGATGAGCGAGAGGTTTGTCACGCTGCCACCTCCAGCAGATTCACCCATAATGGTCACGTTGTCCGGGTCGCCCCCGAAGCCTGCAATGTTCTCGTGCACCCACTTCAGTGCCATCAGCTGGTCCATGAGTCCCAGGTTTTGTGCGTCAGGGTAGTCCTTTCCGTCGGGCAGATGAGACAGGTGCAGGTACCCCAGTACGCCGAGCCTGTAAGCTACGCTGACTACGATGACATCCGGATTCTCCTTGACAAAATTATGGAAGTCATACAGAAGATCTACTGTTCCGCCATAAGCGTATGCACCACCATGTATCCATACGATGACGGGCTTCTTCTCTGCTGCCCCGGCAGCCGTCCACACGTTCAGATACAGGCAGTCCTCGCCCTGATAATAGAGTGATGACAGTTCGACCTCTGGCTGTGGGGCAGCTTTCGCATTGTAACAGGCCTCATATACGCTATCGCACGGGGTAACGTCAACCGGTGCTTTCCATCGCAGTTCCCCGACGGGCTGCTTGCCGACATACGGAATGCCCCTGAAGGCTATGATGCCGTCCGTCTTCTTGCCGACGAAAGTTCCGTTGATACACTTGACGGCCAGCGACTCGTCGTAGTTGCCGTCTGTAATAGTATTGTTCTCGCCATAGAAGGCTCTGATCATCTTTCTGTATTCTTCCAGTTCACTCATATCTGACTTATTACTTTTACAGGCTGTAAGGATAACTGTTGCGCCACAAATAATGATGGCGACAAGCATACATAGTTTATTCTTTCTCATTCATTGAATTATGTATAGTATCATTATCACTGTTCAAACACCTTTTTCCCTCAAAATAGGTAGCTACGGGCTTTGCCGTGTGGATTTCATTGACAGGGCAGGTCATCACGTCCTTGTCAACGAGCAGGAAGTCGGCATACTTGCCTACGCTGACGCTGCCTCGCTCGTTCTCCAGGAACATCTGTCTGGCGACGTTGATGGTCAGGGCGTTGAGCGCCTGTTCGCGGGTCAGACATTCCTCAGGCCACCAAGGCTTGGCTTTCTCTGGCTGATAGACACCCGTCACCACGATCTCCATGATGCCGAAGGGGTCATCGGGACTGCCGCACAGGGCAGGGAAGTCTGAGTGTGAGGAGAAGTTGACGCCGTGATCGAAGAACGACTTCATGGGATAGCCCTTGTCCTTCATGCCCTCAGGAAGTATCTGGGCCAGTTCTGCCTGCAGCTCATCGGTGGCATGGTGCCAAAGCATACCAGAGGTGACATAGATATTGTGGTCAGCCATGCGCTGATAGTCTGGCTCGCTGACACCATACACGTGTACCAGCGTGTTGCGCATCTCGTCCTTTCCGCCGTTGATGTAGGCATTGACAATGCGGGTGACACCCTTGTTACCCATCACGTGTACGTGCATGGTGATACCCTTCGCGTTCGCCTTGCGGGTGATGTCCGTCAGCTCCTCTTCCGACCAGTTGGGAATGCCCTGCTTGCCGTCGGGGTAGAGCGGATCCACGAATCCCGTGCCGCTTTCCACCGTACCGTCCATGAAGAGCTTGATCCAGTTGGTCTTGATATGGCTTGACTCATATTTCTTCGTGGCGGCAGCCTTGTCCAACGTCTTGTCGATATCCATCCAGCTGTCCAGTTCCCATGCCGTACCTAAGACGAAGTGCATATCGCCCGCCTGATCCATCTGATTGGCAGCCTTGTAGAAGTTGTCGTTGAAGAAATAGGAGGTATATCCGTCGAGATACATCGTGTAGCCTTCAGAGAGCAACTGCTCCTGGATCTTTGCCATATTTGCCTTGGCGATGTCAACGGAGAAGAGGTCTTCGTTGTCGAGGAACGAGCGCACGTAGGTACCCGCCTGTTCCTTCACGTAGCCGGTAGGCGTGCCGTCGGTGTCAAGGATAATCTCGCCACCACGCACTTCTGTCTTGCCAGGCGTACCGTCTTCCTTAATAAGCCCCGCCTTCTTCAGCAGGATGGTGTTTGCCAGTCCTTTATGACCTTCCTCGTCAGCGATGTAGATAGGAATATCGCTACAGATGGCATCCAGTTGCTTGCGGTAAGAGAGGTCTTTCGGGAACTTCATCATATCCCAGCCACTGCCGAAGATTGCCTTCGCGCCAGTGTCCTTTGCCTTCTTGACGGCAGCGGGAACGACCTCCTTGAAGAACTTATCCACACCGTCTTCCCTGTCCATAACCGTACCAACCGTCTGGATGGCATAGCCCAGCGAATAGTGGGCGTGACCATTGCCGCAGCCAGGTGTCACAAGTCCCTTGCCGGTATAGTCTATCACCTCGGTCTTGCCTTCCTCGATCAAGGCTTCGGCTCCCGCCTTGTCGCCTACATAGATATACTTGCCGTCCTTCACGGCAAAAGCCTCAACAATCTTGCTGCTGTCGGCAGTGAAAATCTTACCATAGACCACAAGGTCGGCTGTTTGCTTGCTGTTGCAACTGGCAAGCACACCCATACCGACGATAGCACTCATCACTGCGACGCGGGAAAGCATCTTCGTGATACACATACGAATTGACTGTCTCATAATTTTGTTTTTTTAGTTACTTTTTCAGATAATGCCGCAAAGTTAGTCAATTCTCTTTAAAATAACAATAATCCCACGCGTAGAACTGCAAGTTTTTACGATTTTGAAGCGAATTTAACGATATTGAAATTTGCCCATCCACTCCGTCGCTGTCATTCCCATGACCTGTTTAAAGGCAGAATTGAATGTACCGTAAGTACGGAATCCACTCTGGTATGCCAGTTGCTTGGTTATCACAGGTTGATGGGTGGCAGCAGCCTCCTGACAGAGCTTGATGAAGTACTTTACGCGCAGCCTGTTGATATAGACATTATAGTTAATGCCCTGACTGGCGAAATGCTTGCTGAGATAGACACGGTTTGTACCAATCTTCCTGGCGAGTTCGGAGAGGGATAAATCGTATTGCAGATAGAGACGCGGCTCCTCACAATACTGCTCCAGCAACGGCTCGATGTTGTTGCGGATGGATAATGAGGGCATGGCCGCCTCGGTATCCTGTGCGGGAATACTCAGGTCACTAAGGGTCTCTACCCGCCACAGGAAATAGCAAATCACCAACACGTCGATTGCCTGCACGACATATTCGTAAGCCTGCCCACCTATCTCAAACGTATAGATGACCATTGCCAACAGTGTAATGACAAGTATCACCAGGCTCTGCCATACCTCCTTGTGCTCAAGGTCGGCATAGTTGTCGTGCAGCCAGCGGTCGTACTGTCTCAACGCACGTACCATATATAATATAATACCAACGCACAACAGCACGAAATAGGCATATATATATGGCAAGGCGACGACGCTACGGGTGACGACGCACACCACCCCCATTACGACAAGCGGCACCACCATCACGCCAACGGGCCACAGAGACCGTCGGCGGTCTTGCAGCATGACGATCACGACAACTATCGCTAAAGGGAAAACAATCATGAAATCGAGTAACCCGCCTAAGAGATAACTCAGCTTGGCGGCATCGCTTGAGGGGAGGATATACATCGGCAGATACCACAGATGGCTCAAAGACACCGAGGCAAAGAAAGCCGCTGTCCATCGGCGCAGGCGTACAGGCGACTTAACATCGGAGGCAATGGCATTACCCTGACGGAACAACAGATAGCAGCAGGCAATCATGCTGAATACTGCCACACCGCCATAAAACATGAAAAACACACTTTCCCAAATCTGTTGCTCGTACATGACTGATATTTTTTAATGTCTAGGTTCTGGTTGCAAAGATACAACTATTTATCGACAACGCAAAATATCGCTCCATTTTTTTTCGGCAATCAGACACGGCAGACAAAAGGGCGCTTACACTGGCATGTCCAGTCCGTCGTACCGGCAGATGGCCTGACGCCATACATCAGGGATAGGCATTGACTTGTGGCAGGTCAGATCGTAGAACACCATCACGGAGAAACAGCGGCATTTCACCTCCTGGGTATCGGTATCGATGATTTCTTGTTCCAGGTGGAAACTCTTATTACCTATCTTTACAACGCGTGTGCGAGCGGCAATATGGTCGCCAGCCTTGATCTGCGACACGAAATCCGCCTCAATCCTCACCACCACGATAGCCACCTGCTCCCAGTCAAGCCCATGACAGACCGTACCGATATAGTCGGTCTTTGCCGTATCGTAGAACTGGAAATAGACGGTGTTATTCACGTGGCCGAACTTATCCACGTCATTAAACCGGATCTGAATAGGCAGTATATGCCTGAATCTGTTGTTTACTTCTTGTGCCATCCTGAAAACGTATGAATCAATGAAATCGGGTGCAAAAGTATAACTTTTTTCCCGAAAACCGTGTTATTTTGAAAGAAAATCACTGTCTTTGTAACCAATATCTGCAAAAACTGTTTCAAAATCAGCAAAAAAAAAATAAAATCCGCTTAGAATAGAGCTATTTGATGGATTTTCATTAACTTTGTACCCAATCAAAAAGAAAAGACGCGATGGCTACAGAATCAGACCAAAAAAAATTTTTTTATAGACTGACCTTCGGCGACATCATTGCCTATGATGGCAAGCAGCCAGAGGAACTCATACTGAACCAGGGGAGCCAACTGGAACTTTCCGACGGTACCAACAGCTATAACCTGTTGCTTCGCGGCATCAAGGTCAACCGTAAGATCTATCAGCCCACCCAAATAGAGGCTGAAATGGATTTCATGCAAGCCAATACCAGCGACACATACCAGCAAGCAACTCAAGCGCCCCAGTTCGACGACGTAAGCAGTCTGCTGCTGCAGAGGAAGGTGACGCTTGACGTCGTGATAGACGGTGTCGCAAGCAACGTTGTCAAAAACTGTTATGTGTATGAGTTGACCCCTCAGCTGCAGAGTGATACCAATGGCACAAAGATGTATGTGAAACTGAGTATCTTCAGCATGGACAAGCTGATGACCATCAACAAGTACAGCAAGGCATACGTGGCACGCAAGCTCGGCTCTGAAATCCTACAGCCGGAGAGCCTCTACTTCGGAATACTGTCTGACGGTACTCCCTTGGTAGAGACCGACGTTAAAAGCCAACAGTATTTGAAATATAGCGTTTCCGGCACCGATCTGGAATTCATACACCCCTATCTGGTGCAGTATAATGAGTCGTTCTATGACTTCCTGGTGCGCACCTCCAACCGCTGTGGAGAGTACCTCTACTTCGAGAACGGCAAACTGGTGCTGGGTCTGCCGGACAGCGACCCGCTTGTGAATATCGAGACATTCGTGACGGTGACAGCACAGGAGAGGTCTGTCGATCCGCTGAGAATCAGAGGCTATGCCCGTGACAGCGTGAAAGAAGGAAAAGGCATTGTAGAGGGGTCTTCAGATGCCGCGGCATCCAACAATGGCCAAAAATATCTCAAACTGAATTTTTCGGCTATAGCCAAAGAGAAAACCGGGTTCCCCACGGATGCCTTCCCCGCCGCTACTTCGAGCAATCTCGAACAGGCACAGGATGAATACATCTTCCCGCTCTATGCGGGCAAGTTCACCGATAGGAAGCGTGAGTTGCACTATGACGGCAATACCGACCAGATCGCGATGTCGAGAATTATGCCATTCGTCAAGAACCTGTTGAACAACGAACTTGACGGAGCCGGTGGAATGGCTGTGCTTCTTGCGGTAGAAGGACTGATAGGCGAAGCTATCCCCACCATGTTGGCTGATTTGAGGGTGGTCACGTATAACCTTAGTCAAGGCGCACGGTATATAGATATCGTGAAAGAGAATAGCGAGCAATACAACGAAGAGAAAGCTGTGCAGTTCGGTACACTGAACAGTGATGGATGGACCACCTTGAAATACTATCAGGATATCCTTCTGCACGAAGAGGAACAGCAGCGGAAGATTGTGTGTGTCAACATGGGCACCAACTTTATCAACGTGAAGTTAGGACAGAAGATCAAGATCAAAGGGCTCAACGATACCTATGTCATCATCCAGATAGAGCAGATCTCCGAGGAGGCATGGAACCGTGACTACGACAAATACGGCACGGTGGCTGACGACAAATATTCAGGTATGCGCTCGCTGAGGATCTATGCCATTCCTGGGTATGATGACGGCAAGAAGTTCATTCCTCCCGTGCAACCGGTGCCTGTCATCCGGAAGGTGGGACCTCAGGCTGCCTTCGTGACCGACAATGAAGACCCGAAGTTCCAGGGACGTGTGCGCGTTGCCTTCCCCTGGCAGTCACTGAAAGGTCCGGAAAGACAAAAGCTGCAAGAGGTGGAAGGTAAGATCAGGGCGTTGGAGATCAGGATCCTGACCCTTAAAGAAGAGCTGGAAGAGCTTCTGAAGAAAGCGACAAAAGCCAAACAATATATCGAAGAGCTGAAGAAATATGTAAGCGCCACGAAAGAAGAGCGTAAAGAGCTGCTTCAGCCGAGGTATAAGGAGATCGAAGAGCTTGAAAAAGATATCCAGGAACTCAAGATAAAAAAGATCAGGGCAGAGATTGCCGATTTTGAGGCGGCTGCCAAGGAGCACGACGAGAAGAAGGGCAGTGCCGGCTATAAGGTTCTTGAGGAGGATAATACGGTCATCAGTAAGTATAAGAAGATATATGAGAAGGAACATAAGGCGCTGCTGAAGGCAAATGCCGACAAGGAAAAGGCCGCTGATGAGAAGAGTAAGAAGGAAGATGAAAGCAAGAAGCTGCAAGAATGGATTGAAAAGGAGGTGAACGCTATGGCTACGCCGTGGGTGCGCGTCGTCACCCCGATGGCTACGCCTGGTGGCGGCACATTCTTCCGTCCCAGGGTAGGCGACGAGGTGTTGGTGAACTTTGAGAACGACAACGTGGAGCGTCCTTATGTCGTGGGAAGTGTATTCTCCAAGAACATCCTTACCCCCGACGAAAAGATGTATCGTCAGCGTGGCGTTGAGTTGCAGGGAAAAGACGTATCCATGTCGATGGTGTCACCCAACGGCCATCATATCACCTTTACCGACCCTGAAGGCGGCACCAACTTCCTTTCCAATTTAGTCTCGCCGGGATTGGGATTGTGGGGAACGATAGTGGGAGCGCCATTCACCAATCTCCTGCCGCAAGTCAAGGATCTGACAGGTGGTATCCATATCGGTGACCGCTATGGATTGTACGAGATTGACATGAAGAGCCACAAGCGCGCCATCGAGATCAACTCACCTTTCGGCACGGTGGAAATCAATGCCTTCTCGGGCATTACCATCAGTGCGCCCAACGGCAATGTCACCATCAAGGGTAAGAACATCAACCTGGAGGCTGGCAACAAGGTTAACATCATCTCGGGGAAGAATATCCAAGACCCGGGGCTCGGCGACCCGGAAGGTGGGGCTTACCAAGCAGGCAAATTCTTTACGGACGTTTTCGCCGAGGCACTCCCGGAGGAACTCAATAAGTATATGTTCGCTTCTATACTTGACCTGTCGTATATCCGCCATGTCATCGAGGTCTTCGTGCGTCCCGTTGATGGTACGTTGAAACTCAAGTCGAAGCGCTATCTGATGCTGGAGGCAGGCAAGGGTAATGCCACCATCCGCCGTGACCGCTATGCCGCAAAGGTGGAAGACAAGAAGAAGTCACAGGAGGATTTCTTCCAGGCCATGCTCGCTTGTGTGAAGTATATCTGTGAAAAGGTAGATGAATACTATGGAGAGTATGAGACATCGTGGGCAGACGGTCACAAGAAGCGGCAAAAGTACGAAGATATGGGCGAAGCGAACTTGAAGGATGTCAAGAATCCGAATCTGGCAAAGTTGGCGTCAGAACAAGATGAGTGGAATGATAATGTAATCACAGAAGAGCATTATAAGGACTGCTTTGAAAATCTGAGTCTTATCTTTGACGGAGAAGATTATGTAGATGACTTCTCTTCAAAGTTCTCGGCCATGAAGACGCATGGAGATGCCTATGGCGAGAGTGCCTTCAAGGTGTACAAACAGATCAGGAATTTTACTAAGATGCTGGATGAAGATCGTCCGGATTTGGGAGATTTTGACTGGGTAGCCGAGTGTTGTCCCGAAGCGCTCAAGAAGGTGGATGAAAAGTGCAAATTGACAGATGACTGGATGAATGCGTTCGCCAATGGTAAAGAAGACGAACTGTTCAAGGTATCTGAGCCTGATCCGGAAACTGACCAGTTTGCGATGGCTAACAAGAAGTTGTTCAAGCGCAAGTTGTTGCTCGCTTTCGTCTCCAAAGTGGGCGAAAACCCAGAAAATGCGAAAGACAAGTACTTCAGATGTGGACTCCGTATAGATGAGATACTGGCTAAAAAATGGATACTGGAGGAATTCTACTGGAACCGCACGGTGTTCAACTTAGACAAATCCAAGTACGAGAACTACGACAATTACAGGCGCACGCTACATGCGAGTGTTGTGGGTGTGTTTAAGAAAACGATTCAGAAGTTCGCATCCCCCTTTGACCGTGACATCTGGAATGATAAGGCTGACGGTCAGATACTCTTCTCCGACCATGAGAACACGACCCTGAACTTCGAGAAAGAGGGCGTGCATGAGGAGAGCAGTTCGAACATCGGCACGATGGATCATCTGAAGAAAGAGCTGATGGCTATCAAGTAATGGTAAAAAGGTAAAAGAGTAAGATGGACTATATATTTCAAGAATGGGAAAAGAAGCTCTCCACCTTTGAGAGCAGCGTAGAGAAAGACCTGGCGGAGATCAGGAAGTGCAAGGCGGAGATGCAGCAGATAAAGCTCGACGTGGTGGCAGAACTGCAGAAAGGCCGCTATGTGCGCGATACCCAGCGGCTGGTGCTGTCGGCACCCGAGATCATCATCGGCAACGTAGATCGCAGCGGCACCCTCTTTGCCGGAGGCTCCAAGGTCATCGTCCGCGGCACCCAGGTAGGTGTCGAGGGAGCCGGAGAGGGCGGACGACTGGACCTCCGGGCGCCCAGCATCCGTGAGATTGCCGAGGACCCGGGCACCGACGGACGGGAACATGTGGTGGGATCGCTGTCGGAGGTGGTCAGTCAGGCGCGTAACATCATCATTCAGAGCGATGACGCGTCAGGGACATTCTCTGCCCCCGCTGTCCCCACTGGCGGCAGCGGGGTGCGCATCCATGCCGACAAGACCATCGACGTGCATGCCGCCATGACGGCGGAGAGCCGTGAGAAGCGCCTGACGGACCTTATCAGCGAGACTGAGAAACAGAAAGACTACCTGAAAGAACAGGCCAGTGCCCATAAGAAATCCTTCACGGATCTGCAGAAAGAGCTGGAGGAACTGATAGAGAAGCGGGATAAGCTGGCAAAAGACTACGATAATGTCCGTACTAACTATAGGGAAATCAGAAAGGCATCCGAAGAGATTGAGGCACTCTCCATGTCGATCACCGAGGAGACCTATGCCTATGCGGAGATCCTGTCGCTGCTGGCAGAGACCAACCGCAGGCTGAAGTGCTTCAAGGACGAGAAGTCGAAGATCAAGAAAGGCGACGACTTCAAGAAGAAGCCGACGGGTGCCGCCGTCAACATCACGGGTGAGAACATCAACCTGACATCTGCCGACGGCGAGAACAACCTGCGCGACAACAAGGGATCGGGTGTCACGATAGCGGCAAATACGGTAGGCATCACTTCCTTGGATAAGGAAGGCACGCTGAACAAGGATGGCAGGGTGAGCGTTGTGGCAAAGAACATTGAGATGGCTACGGCAGGCGCGGCTGAATTGAAGTTCGACGATAAGGGTAAACTTGAGAAGGGTGCCTTTACTGCCGAGGGCGACTTCAAGCTGACATCGAAGAACATCACCATCGAGGCTGTCGATTATGAGGTGGCAGACAAGAAATATAAGGAGAAGCAGCTCACTGACGACAGCAAGATCAAACTGCGCGCCAAGACCATCGAGGTATCTACCGAAAACTCCGCCAACGTGGAGGTGGACGAGAAAGGTAAGATCACCAAGGCGAACTACACCTCGGAGGGTGACATCATCGTACACTCGAAGACCCTCACCGTGGAGAGTACCGACACCGACATAGAGAACGGCGAGGCGAAGGAGAAAGCCCTCACGGCGGAAAGCAAGGTGTCTGTCCGTGCCGAGAAGACCGATGTGTCGGCTACCGATACCGAAGGCAAGGCTACGGGCAGCGTAAGCATCAATGCCAAGGCTGTCAGCATGAAGTCGATGGACGTGGAGAAGGAGAAACGTACCGACGATAAGCTGGCGGAAGGCAGTACGATGACCATTGTGTCGGAGAAGATGTATGTGGGTGCGAAGTCGAAGGACGTGAAGTCGAAGAAGGTGCAGGTGATGTCGGAAGAGATCGGTGCCTTTGCCGACAAGACGCTGGAGATCCAGCAGGACGAGGGCAAGGCGTTGGTGCAGCTCGACGGCGGCAATGCCTCGTTGGGTGGCAGCAAGACCGAGATATACGGCAAGACCGAGGTGAAGGACGAGCTGAAGGCTCCCAAGGCAACCATCGACAACATTGAGGCGAAGAGTTCGTTCAAGTCGCCTAACATCCAGG
>JAEEGJ010027026.1_pt1 | contig 11567 bp, 8 predicted proteins | sample 8958761 | NCBI WGS metagenome assembly JAEEGJ01 (sample SAMN16246546, study PRJNA631951) | gut metagenome | biome: gut microbiome; feature: rumen; material: RS-attached | host: Bos | place: Iran: Karaj | collected 2018-10
TTCGACATTTGTTTACATTTTTCCCAACAGAGGCAAAAAAACATCGCGTTTTTTGGTATTTACGTTATTATTACGTACCTTTGTACTTTGTTTCGACACATTATTAATAAATAAGAAAATTCGGACGTCTCCCTATGTAGGTCCGTAATAAGTCCGTACCAAACTCGATGAAGGTCCGTTCTAGGTCCGCTTCTGAATGGGAGGTTCATCGAGTTTGGTTCGGATTCACAGCGAAAGAAGAGCGGAATCATAGTGGAGGTTCAAAGGGGAAGGAACATTCTTGATTGCAAGAAGTAATTCCGGCTTAGAAAATAGTAATTCTGTAAATAGTAAATAAAATTGATTTCAGTAGAAGGACTAACGGTGGAGTTTGGCGTGAAGCCATTGTTCCTCGACGCGAGTTTCGTGGTTAACGACCGTGACCGCATCGCCCTCGTGGGTAAGAACGGCGCAGGAAAATCCACCATGCTAAAGATATTGTGCGGCAAGCAGACACCTACCTCGGGCACCGTTGCCGTACCTAACGACTACACCATCGGCTACCTGCCACAGGTGATGATTCTCCAGGATGACACCACGGTACGCGAGGAGGCAAGGAAGGCTTTCGCAAAGATCACACAGCTAAAGGAGAAGATTGACGAGCTGAACCAGCAGTTGGCTGAGCGCACCGACTATGAGTCTGAGGCGTATATGTCTCTCGTGGAAAAGTTCACGCAGGAGCATGAACGCTACATGATGATGGGCGGCGACAACTACGAGGCTGAGATTGAGCGCACGCTAACGGGTCTCGGTTTCCTCAGAACAGACTTCGACCGTCCTACCAATGAGTTCTCGGGCGGTTGGCGAATGCGTATCGAATTGGCAAAGATATTGCTTCAGAAGCCTGACGTGCTGCTTCTCGACGAGCCTACCAACCACCTCGACATTGAGTCAATACAATGGCTGGAGCAGCAGTTGTCGCAGAGTTCGCGCGCCGTTGTGCTGGTGAGCCACGACCGCGCCTTCATCAACAACGTGACCAACCGCACGCTTGAGATTTCATGTGGTAAGGTGATTGACTATAAGGTGAAGTACGACGAGTATGTGAAACTTCGCGCAGAACGAAGGGAGCAGCAGATTCGTGCCTACGAGAACCAGCAGAAGGAGATTGCCGACACGAAGGCGTTCATTGAGCGTTTCCGCTATCAGGCTACGAAGGCGGTGCAGGTGCAGCAGAGGATTCGCCAACTGGAGAAGATTGTGCCTATCGAGATTGACGAGGTTGATACTTCTTCGCTCCGACTTAAATTCCCGCCTTGCCTACGCTCGGGCGACTACCCCGTGATTTGCGATCAGGTGGCAAAGAGCTACGGAGAGCATCAGGTGTTCGCCAACGTGGATATGATGATTAAGCGTGGCGAGAAGGTGGCTTTCGTGGGCAAGAACGGTGAGGGTAAGTCAACGCTGGTGAAGTGCATTATGGGCGAGATTGACTATCAAGGCACGCTGAAGGTTGGTCACAATACGCAGATTGGCTACTTCGCCCAGAACCAGGCTCAGTTGCTTGATGAGAACCTCACGGTGTTCGAGACCATTGACAACGTGGCGAAGGGTGAGATCCGACTGAAGATAAAGGATATTCTCGGTGCGTTCATGTTCGGCGGTGAGGCAAGCGACAAATACGTCAAGGTGCTTTCGGGCGGTGAGCGTTCACGACTGGCAATGATCCGCCTGTTGCTTGAGCCTGTTAACTTCCTCATCCTCGACGAGCCTACGAACCACTTGGACATGCAGTCGAAGGATGTGCTGAAGGAGGCTATCCGCGCCTTTGACGGTACGGCTATCATAGTGAGCCACGACCGTGACTTCCTCGACGGCCTTGTAGATAAGGTGTATGAGTTCGGTGGCGGTAAGGTTCGTGAGCATCTGGGCGGCATATATGAGTATCTGAGATTCCATAATGCGGAGACGATTGAGGAGGCGACGACGAGCCAGACGGCCTCTCCCCCCGCCCTCCCCCGTAGGGAGGGAGCCGGAGAGCGAACGGCCAACACGCAACAAGGTTCAGATGCCAGCCTTTCATACGCTGAGCGTAAGGAGCAGCAGAAGAAAATCAATAAGATTCAGAAGCAGATCAAGGCGTGCGAGGAAAAGATTGCCACGCTTGAGGCGAAGCTCGATGAGCTTGGCAAGAAACTCGAAGATCCAGCCAATGCCTCTGACATGAAACTCGTGAATGAATATACTGAGGTGCAGGAGGCTCTGAACAAGGAAATGGAATGCTGGGAGGAGCTGAGTCTGCAATTGGAATAAGACCCCTTTCTGCCCTACGGGCATCTTTCCCCATAAGGGGCAAGAAAATTCCCCCACGGCAAGTAACAAATAAAACATAAAAAAACAAACAATATGCTTTTCGCTAAAAATACTATCAAACATCCTTCCCTTCGGGAAGGCTTGGTTAGGCTTTTTACTATGGCTTTACTATCTATGCCTTTGGCAACAATGGCACAGCACAAGGTGCTGGGTGCCGGAATAAAGGCTGAGAACATGGACCTCAGCGTGAAACCGGGTGACGACTTCTATCAGTACGCTTGCGGCGGTTGGATGAAGAATAACCCGCTGCCTGCTGCTTACTCTCGCTATGGCAGTTTCGACAAACTGGGCGAGGACAACAGCAAGCGCATCAACTCCATCCTCACCGAACTGTCGCAGAAGAAGAGCGAGAACGGAAGTCTGGAACAGAAGATTGGCGACCTCTATAACCTCGCTATGGACTCCGTGCGCCGTAACAAGGAAGGCGTGGCTCCAGCGATGCCTTTCATCAAGCAGCTTGAGGATGCGAAGAACATTGACGAACTGATGAAGTTCGTGTATGACCAGTGCCAGTATGACGGTGACTTCTTCGCAGGCTTCGGTTTCGGGGCTGACGAGAAGGACTCAAAGAACAACATCTTCCAGATATACCAGGGCGGTCTATCGCTCGGTCAGCGCGAGTACTACGTGAACAAGGATTCGGCAAACCTCGCCCTCATGGATGCCTATCGCAAGCACATGGTGAATATGTTCAAGCTTTTCGGTTTTGCTGAGGACAAGGCAAAGCAGCGCATGGAGCGCGTTCTGAAGCTTGAGACACGCATTGCCGACTTCTGTCTCTCACGCACAGAGCTTCGTGACGTGGAGAAGAACTATAACAAGATGTCGTTCTACGAGTTCAAGGCTAAGTACCCTTACTACCCTCTCGACGAGCTTCTTGCTGCCAGTGGCATCGACAAGAAATACGTTGAGAAGCTGGTACTCGGTCAGCCTAAGTACATGGAAGGCCTGAATGAGCTCATTAGGAACCTGAATGCAGAGGATCTTCGTGCAAAGCTGGAGTGGGACTTCATCAGAGAGACCACATCATTGCTCAGCGATGCCGTTGCAGAGGAGTCGTTCGATTTCTTCGGTCGCGTGAAGAGCGGTCGTAAGGAGGACTACCCACGTTGGCGTAAGGCAACATCACTCGTGCAGAACATTCTCGGCGAGCCTCTTGGCAAGATCTACTGCGAGCGCTATTTCCCAGCTTCAAGTAAAGAGAGGATGATGCAGCTCGTGAAGAACCTTCAGACAGCCCTCGGCGAGCGCATCGACGCACAGGAGTGGATGACACCTGCAACGAAGAAGGTGGCACGCGAGAAGCTTGATGCATTCTATGTAAAGATTGGCTATCCTGACAAGTGGAAGGATTACTCTGGTCTCACTATCGATGCAAGCAAGTCGCTCTACGACAATGTTCTTGCATATTCAAAGTTCCGTCATAAGCAGTATCTTGACGAGAAAATGGGCAAGCCAGTGGACCGCGATGAGTGGTACATGACACCTCAGACGGTGAACGCCTACTACAACCCAACGACAAATGAGATCTGTTTCCCTGCGGGAATACTTCAGTACCCATTCTTCGACCCAGAGGCTGACGATGCCTTCAACTATGGTGCCATCGGTGTGGTTATCGGTCACGAGATGACTCACGGCTTCGACGATCAGGGCTCGCACTTCGACAAGGACGGCAATATGTCGGACTGGTGGACGAAGGAGGATGTGGAGAACTTCAAGAAGCTCGGTGACTTCTACGCAGACTTCTTCTCAACAATCGAGGTGCTCCCAGGACTGAAGGCAAACGGTAAGATGACCTTGGGCGAGAACCTTGCTGACCACGGCGGTCTTGAGGTGGCTTATCAGGCATTCAAGAATGCGGAGAAGCAGAACGCGAAGGCTGACGAGAAGGTGGCAAAGGAGAACTCAGGCGAGAAGCTCGGTCTGACTGCCGACCAGCGTTTCTTCTGTGCCTACGCTGGTGTATGGGGACAGAACATTACAGAAAAGGAGATTCGCAACCGCCTTCTCAACGATGTTCACTCACAAGGCGAATGGCGCGTGAAGGGTGCTCTCCCTCATATCAAAGCATGGTACGATGCTTTCAACATCAAGCCAGGCGACAAGCTCTATCTCGAACCGGAGAAGAGACTTAAACTCTGGTAAAAGAGCGGCCTCTCCCCCCGCCCTCCCCCGTAGGGAGGGAGCCGGAGAGCCCACGCGCAATTAGTAATGAGTAATTAACGATGAATAATTAATAGTAAATGGTTTTCGCCTTCCGGCTCCCTCCCTACGGGGGAGGGCGGGGGGGAGAGGCCGCCAGTTCTATATGCCATTAAGATTACCCGATAAACTTCCTGCAATAGACATTCTCAAAGGTGAGAATATCTTCGTTATTGATGAGACCAGAGGACATTCACAGGATATCCGTCCGCTGCGCATCGTCATTCTCAATCTCATGCCTATCAAGGTGACGACAGAGACTGACTTGATACGCCTGCTGTCAAACACCCCTCTTCAGATTGACATCACATTCATGAAACTGAAGAGCCACACCTCAAAGAACACCCCGATAGAGCACATGATGATGTTCTACCGCGATTTCGACGAACTGAAGGACGAGAAATTCGACGGTATGATCATCACGGGTGCACCTGTTGAGAACATGGAGTTCGAGGAAGTGAACTACTGGGATGAAATCACGAAGATATTCGACTGGAGTCGCACGCACGTTACATCAACGATGTACATCTGCTGGGCGGCTCAGGCTGGTCTGTATCATCACTATGGAATACAAAAACACCTGCTCCCGAAGAAGATGTTCGGCATCTTCCGTCAGCATTGTGTGCGTAAGGAGAGATACCCTATCTTCCGTGGCTTTGACGACACCTTCGCTATGCCTCACTCACGTCATACCGAGGTGTATCGTGAGGACATCATCGCATCGCCTGATGTGACTCTCATTGCCGAGTCGCCAGAGTCAGGTGTCAGCATGGCTATGGCTCGCCGTGGTCGTGAGTTCTTCATCACAGGTCACATGGAGTATAATCCTGATACGCTCCATAATGAATATATGCGCGACAAGGACAAGCGTGACGATGTGGAGATGCCAAAGAACTACTATAAGGACAATAACCCTAAGAAGGGTCCTGTGGTTACGTGGCGTGCTCATGCCAATCTCCTCTTCCAGAACTGGATAAACTATTACGTCTATCAGAAGACGCCGTTTGATATTAGGAAGATTAAGTAATGGTCCCTCGAACCTTAGAACTCTTAGCCCCTGCAAAGAATCTTGAATGCGGCATAGCAGCCATTGACCATGGTGCGGATGCCGTTTACATCGGAGCACAACGCTTTGGTGCTCGTGCTGCTGCGGGTAATTCCGTAGAGGACATAGCCAAACTGTGCAAGCACGCGCACCTGTTTGGTGCCAAGGTGTTCGTGACGGTGAATACCATCATTTATGACGAGGAACTTAACGACACACTCCAGCTCGTTGACGAACTTGACAGCATCGGCGTGGATGCTATCCTCGTTCAGGATATGGGATTGCTCTCGCTTCTGAAACAAAGGGAAAAGCCTCTGCATTGCGAACTTCATGCCTCTACACAGACAGATAACCGCACTCCCGAAAAAGTACAATGGCTCTTCGACCAAGGCTTTGACAGAGTGGTGCTGGCAAGAGAACTGAGCATCAAGGAGATTGCAGATATTAATAAGGCAATCCACCAACACCCATCACCCAACACCCGAAACCTACCTCTCGAAGTCTTCGTACATGGTGCTTTGTGCGTATCGTATTCAGGACAATGCTATGCCTCACAATATTGTTTCCAACGCTCAGCCAACAGAGGCGAGTGTGCCCAGTTCTGTCGCCTTGCCTTTACGCTAAAGGATGCCAACGGAAGGATTCTCGAAAGCGAGCGACACCTGCTTTCCTTGCGAGACATGGCACAGATAGACAATCTTGAGAAACTGGCAGATGCAGGTGCTACTTCGTTCAAGATTGAGGGAAGGTTGAAGGATGTGGATTATGTGAAGAACATCACGGCAGCGTATAGCGAGGCACTTAATGAGGTGGTGCGTCGTAATCCAGAGAAATACACTCGTGCTTCTTTCGGAAGATGCACATACACCTTTGTGCCAAATATCCAAAAGTCATTCAACCGAGGTTTCACCACCTATTTTGCTGAGGGCAGAAAGCAAGGACTTGTATCATTCGACACGCCAAAGGCGATGGGTGAGCCTGTAGGTAAGGTTAAGGAGATAAGAGGTCATTCATTCAATATCTCCACCACCACCTCCTTTGCCAATGGCGACGGACTCTGTTATCTCACCCCTTCAGGACTTGTGGGTTTCAGAGTGAACAAAGTGGAGGGCAACCGCATCTTCCCTTTGCGAATGCCAGAGTCGCTGAAGCCAGGCACCATGCTCTTCCGTAACCTTGATCAGGCATTCACCACACTTCTTGCCAAGCCTTCAAGTGAGCGTAAGATTGACATCAGTTTCCACCTTTACGAAGAGAACGGCAAGCTGACCCTTTCAGCCAAGGATGAGGTTGGTCGCACTTGCACCATACAATCCGATTGCGAGCTTCAGCCGGCAGCAAAGCCACAGGAAGAGAATATTCGCCGTCAGCTCTCCAAGCTCGGTGGCACAATCTACCAATGCAAGGAGATCGAGATTGATACAAAGGCATTCATCCCAAGTAGCGTGCTGGCTACGATAAGAAGGGAAACCATCGAGAACATGTACAATGTACCATTTACAATGTACAAATCGCAGCCAACAGTTTCCCCCTCGGGGGCTAGGGGGGCTACCCTGCACCCGACCTACCCTATACCTTATTTATATAATGCCTCAAACAATAAGGCAAAGGAGTTTTATAAGACACAAGGCGTAGAGGCAGATTCTTTCGAAATGCCGAAACGAACAAATGTATCTACTCCCCTCCCTTTACGGGAGGGGCTGGGGGTGGGTCTTCTCCTCATGCAATGTCGCTACTGCCTCCGCAACGAAATGGGCTACTGCACAAAAACTGGCAAACGCGCTCCTTGGAAAGAGCCGCTCACAATCTCCATTTCAGATGGTCGTGAGTTCCAATTGCAGTTCGACTGCAAGAATTGCCAGATGAATGTTGTTAGTAAAGAGTAAAGTATAAAGTGTAAAGAGTAAAGTATTTGATCAGAGCTAAATACATATTCGTCCTATTGAGCATAATAATATGCTCACTCACTTCCTGCTACCGTGATTCATCCACGATCAATGAGCAGGAAGAAGCTCATGATGCACTTGCGATAGGCGATACTCTGACACAGGAGCAAGAGGATTCAATATCTTTCTACTCCACTCACCACTATACTGAAGGCTATAACTTCGAGGTGTATAAAGACTCTATCTCTTTGCTCGTACAGCAGCCGGAAGAGATGGTCTCACAGATGGAGATTGATACATTTGCCGTCTATAAGAATCATCATGTCGTAGTGGGTGACATACGAATCTTATCGCAAGACTCTATCGACTCTGTATGGGTACAGCTTGCAACCGACGAAGGACGATGGGGATGGATTCACGAGACAGAACTATTGCCGAGGGTAGTGCCTGTTGACCCTATCTCTCAGGCAATCATGTTCTTCTCCGACTCACACATCATCATCTCGCTAATCATCGTTGTGCTGATTGGTATTGCATATGTCATGCGACACATATACCGTAGGAATGCCCCGATAGTACATTTCCGCGACATATCATCATTCTACCCCACCCTACTTTGCCTCATAGTGGCAATAGCGGCAACATTCTACGCATCAGTACAGATGTTTGCCCCAGAAACATGGCGACATTTCTACTATCACCCTACGCTGAACCCATTCCAAGTGCCATTCATATTATCCATATTCATGTCTTCTGTATGGGCAATGGCAATCCTATTCATAGCGGCTGTAGATGATGTGAAACGAAATCTACCACTCGTAGATGCCATACTCTATCTGTCAGGAATGATAGGCGTATGTGCTATCAATTACATTATATTCAGCATCACCACGCTTAACTATGTGGGCTACCCTCTATTGGTAGCATACTGTTATTTTGCCATCAAACGCTATTATACAGTATCACGCAAACAATATATCTGCGGCAACTGCGGACATCGCCTTTCACATAAAGGCAAATGCCCTATATGCGGTTCTATAAACGATTAAGAAATCAAACTTTCGCATAGCTCCATTTTAAGGTTTAAAGGTTTATAGGTTTTCAGGTCGGAATGCTCTTGAAATTAAGATATTAAGATATTAAAAAATTAATTTTCAATTCTCAATTCTCAATTTTCAATTGTCTTAAGACCATATAACCCAAAAACCTTATACCCCATGAAGTTGAGCTTGCGAAACTTCTGTCAATAAATATGAGATATACAAGAACACTACTGCAAATATTAATAATCGGCTGTCTTGCCACAGGATTCCTCTCTTCCTGTGGAGGTGACGATCCAGACACCCCTGAGACAAAAGCAAAGAGGACTGTGCTCATCTATATGTGCGCAGAAAACTCTCTCAACTCATTCTATGACAGCGATTCTACGGAAATCGTACGAGGAGCAGCCAATCTTCCTGATGACGTAAATCTCATGGTATATGCTGACCGTAGTAGTAAGACTGTCAAACCATTCATCGCTAAGGTTGAAAAGGATGGAATGCACATCGTGAAACAATACAAGGAAGACTGGTATTCCACAGACAAGGAAAAGATGTCGGATATCATCAGTTGGACATTTTCCAAATATCCTGCAGACTCATACGCCATGACTTTCTGGGGACATGGAAATGGTTGGATTATGGTGCCTGATGCCAACACTACCAATCCTTCAACCAAGGTAAATGCAAGACGCAAGGCATACGGATGGGATTCTGGCAAAGATAATCCAGACGGAGGTGACGGCTATGAGAAGTTCATCAACATACCCACACTAGCCGAGGTCCTATCAAAGACAGAACATCTTGATTATATCTTCTTCGATTGCTGTCAGATGATGTGTGCCGAGCTTGCATACGAGCTACGAAATGTATGCGACTATATCGTAGGCTCACCTGCCGAAATCCCTGGTTATGGTGCACCATACGATCATGTTGTGCCAGACTTCTTCCTTGCTAAGGATAACGTGGGGAAAGCTATCGTTGACGACTACATCAACTATTCCGACCTATCCGCTTATGGAGGTCTGCCTCTCTCTGTTGTAAAGACCAGCAACATGGAGAATCTTCTTCATGCAACTCAAAGCGCGATAGACACGGTTATGGTCCACTATCAATATCCAAACAACCTTCCTGTCTATGATATAATTTACTATGGTAAAAACCCATATTCTCATTCACGTCCTGTATTCTATGATCTGCGGAATGTGATGCGCAAGTACCTATCCGATAGTGACTTCGCCAAATGGGATGAGACATTCCAGCAAACAGTCATTTACTCTGTTCAACCTGCTGATATTATTGACACTTCACGCCCAGATTGGATGAGTAATGAACTTCTAAGCTACAATTTCAAAGAATTCAAGATGAACGATGAGAACTACGGTGGATTGTCAATGTTCATCCCACAGACATACTATTCAAATGTGAATTCAAAATACCTTAATCCTAACGTGAGCATCAAGGCTTTCCAATGGAATAAGGGAATAGACTGGACTAAATTTGGGTGGGAGTAAAAAATAAAAGTATAAAGTAGATAGTGTAAAGATTAATGTAAACAGTAGAACTACCCCATGGGCAACTATACAATCTACATTACACTTTCTACTTTACTCTTTACACTTTTCTATGAAAACTTTTCTCTCCGGCATTCGCGACGGAATACCAATAGCATTAGGATATTATGCCGTAGCCTTCTCGCTCGGCATAATAGCAGGGAATGTGGGTCTTGACGCCTTCATGGGCTTCTTCGCATCTTTTTTCACCCGCGCTTCTGCTGGTGAATATGCAGGCTATACCCTTGCCGGAGCACAGGCTGCATATATCGAGGTTATAGGAATGAGTCTGATAGCAAACCTCCGTTATCTGCTTATGAGTACGGCACTTACGCAAAAATTCCGTCCAGGAACATCACTATTCAAGCGTATCCTCACCTCTGCCTGTATCACAGACGAGATATTCGGAATATCAATAGCATACAAAGGTTATCTCGCTCCAAGATACACATTAGGTGCTTTTGCCATCTCCACACCTGCATGGGCATTAGGCACTATGTCAGGCATTATCGCAGGAAACATACTTCCTGTAAATATCGTTTCTGCTCTCAGCGTGGCTCTCTACGGAATGTTTATTGCCATAATCATCCCACCTTCAAAGAAAGACCACAACGTGGGTATTGCCGTATGCTGTAGCTTTGCCCTTAGCGGCATTTGTGCCATAATGCCTATCATAAGCCAATGGAGCTCAGGCACACGCACAATATTACTCACGATTATCATTTCTGCCGTAGCAGCGATAATTAAACCAATAAAGATTAAGGAGGAAAGGGGCGATGAATAAACTCTGGATTTACATATTCATAATGATTGTGGTGACTAATCTCATCCGCATCATCCCACCACTACTTATTCGTGGGCAGATTCGTAATAGATTTCTCCGCAGTTTCCTTTATTACGTGCCATACGTCACCCTCGCTGTTATGACTTTCCCAGCCATAACAGAGGCAACATCATCCCCACTCGCAGGTACTTTGGCACTTGTCCTCGGCATCATCGCAGCATGGTTCGGTCTCGGACTCTTCCCCGTGTCCGTCATCTGCTGTGTAGTGGTGCTCGTGATTGAATATGCTATAAATTAACGCTAACCGATTTTTTCGACCACAGATAACACAAATTAAAGGGATATTTTTTCGCAAGGCTCATAAGGCTACGCAAGTCTCGCCTACGCTCGTTGGACGGAACAAAAATTTTCCACGACGACCATAAAATTCAGATAAAAAAAATTAATGCGATATTAATGTTGTATTTATGGACATTATATGTTTCTCCGTGAATATACATTAATCTCGCATTAATCTTATAAGTAAAAGTAGTACCGTTGCAAATCCCTTGCAACTCCCATTTACCTCCCATTCTGCTTTCTTCTAAGGAACGGACCTACAACGGATTTACAACGGACCTGCAACGGACCTGAGAGGGAAGAGAAGAAAATGAAAAGTGAAAGATAAATTTCAGATAAACCCTATAAATCCGTTTCCCCTTTAAA
>JAEEGJ010027027.1_pt1 | contig 11567 bp, 9 predicted proteins | sample 8958761 | NCBI WGS metagenome assembly JAEEGJ01 (sample SAMN16246546, study PRJNA631951) | gut metagenome | biome: gut microbiome; feature: rumen; material: RS-attached | host: Bos | place: Iran: Karaj | collected 2018-10
ACTGCTGACGCTCACCATCGACACGGGCCTCGACCAGCGTGTCATCGTGAGCGGCATCGCCCAGTACTATACCCCCGAAGAGATGGTGGGCAAGCAGATCTGCATTCTGGCCAATCTCCAGCCCCGCGTCATCCGCGGCATCGAAAGCAAAGGCATGATCCTCATGGCCAAACAGATCGACGGCACCATGCGCGTCGTCTCCCCGGAAGACCGCCTCTCCAACGGCGCCACGATCGGCTAGCCTCCGAGCCCGCCTGGCCTCGGTCAGGCCGCTACCAGACTTGCGATGCTTCACCTGGTGGCCGGCAGCGAGGATGCTCTTCCAGACTTTTGCCGTGACAGGATTCTGCACAGTTGCTGGAGTCCTGTCGCGGCAGCGTTTTGGCCGTTTTGGCCCGTTTCTTTGTCACGACAGGATAGGACTGCCCCTCAGTAGTCCTGTCGTGGCAAAAGTCTTTGCATTTGGACGGAGCCCAACGTGTGCAGACCCGTGTTTGAATGAGGCGTATCCGTATCTCCGAGGAACATCTTTTTTAAATAATGGGGATAAACAATTGAATGGAGGTGGCTTGTGATAGTGTAAGTCTTAGACTATCAGAAGGATGATCGGCCTCTCTTGATTTTGCTTTTTTGTCGGAGCAAAATGAGAATCGCGTCGTTACTTTGCTGAAAAAAGCGACGCTATGAGTACGTATTACAATCTGCCGGAAGAGAGGATGGCGGAAATCAAACAGGAGGCTTCCCGTTTCAATGAGGCCTGGACAAAAGAAGAGCGGGATAATGTGTGTGAGTCATTCCGAAATGGGATGCGTATTGAAGAAATTGCGGCGACGGTCCATCGGACAGTCAACGCAATCCGGATCAAACTGATGGAAGCGGGCGAACTGGTCAAGAACCTGTCCCGGAAAGGGGAGCCCTGGAACGAGGAAGAAGTGGATCGGCTGGGCCGGTTTTATTCGCAGGGTTATTCCCCGGCCGGATGCGCCAAACTATTGGGAAGGCTTCGCTCCGAAGCAGAAAAGAAACTGGTCGAAATCGGCCTGATGGAACCGCGCGAAAAAACCAGCCACGAAAACACGATCCGCGATCCTGCGCATCCAAGAGCCTTCGCACCTTGGTCAAAAGAAGAGACGGAACAGCTTAAGCAGGAACTGGCGGATTATCGCGAAATGCTGGTTGATCTTGCCCAGATTGCTGCAAGCCATGGCAGGACTCTCGGTTCCATCATTTCCCGCGCCGATAAAACCGGACTTTGCACGCCGGCGCAAAGCCAACAGGTGGTGAGCGATCAGGTAGTGAGCGATCTTTCGACAAGCCTTGCGGACAACCCGATGTAATCGCTATCGATCATCGGTGGGCGATGAGAAAAACCTATCATATTTGCATCGCTTCTCATGACGAAGTCCTTTACCGGTCAGAGGCCGATATGATCCGGGGATTCAATTGTCTGGCTGAAACGGTCTTGTTCACGGAAAGCCGATTGTTGGCGGAAGGGTTTATGTCCACGCACCGGCACATCATTGTCCAGACCGACGATCCGGTCGACTTCGTTCAACGGGACAGATATGCCTATAGCCGTTATTTCAATGCGCGGTACGGTCGGAGCGGCCGTTTGGGTGAAAGGCAAGCGTTCATTACGGAGATCGAGGGTCTTGTCCGTTTGCTGACGGCCCTCAATTATGTGAACCGGCAAGGGCTTCATCACGGTTTGGTGGCCACGCCATTCGCATATCCCCATTGTTCGGTCAATTCCTTTTTTCAGAAAGATTTTGGAAAATCATCGCCGGACAAAGACAAGTTGTTGCCTTCAAAGTTCCGACACCGGTACTTGACGCGGAATGTTTCGGTTCCGGAACGATACCGGATGGATCAGAATGGTTTGTTGCTGCGGGAAGACATCATCGATACCGGGTATGTGGAACAGATTTACATTTCTCCCCGGAACTTCCTGTTCCAGATGAACAAAGTCACGGATGAACGGGTTGAAGAAGATCAGCGAAGAGAAGAGTCCGACACGCCGATCATCACGATCGACTTGATTGAGCAGGGGGTGCCTGATGCAGACCGAAAGCAAATGCTGTTGAATGAACAGGGTCGTGTCAATACCAGCCTGATGACGGATTTGGAGCTTTGCCGGCTGATAGATGACTATTATGTTCCCCGTGTGAAGGGCCGGGATGAAGGCATTACCCTATATGCGTTGAGCCAGACGGAACGAGCGGCTTTGTATCGGCACATCGAGCAGGATGTTCAGCGTGCCCGTTTTGCGAACACCGATGACAGGCGAACTTGGGTCGGAAAAGCCGGGTTATCCGGAAAGAGAGTGACGGCGGCGCAGTTGCGGCGGTGCCTTGTTTTGCCGCGACAGGATTGATGCCCCGGGAGAGAGTCCTGTGGCGGCAGGAAAACGAGCCAAAACCCCAAAAACGCTGCCACGACAGGACGCCAACACCCCCGCGGAATCCTGTCGCGGCAAAAGTCTTGGGAAATCCCTGGTGTCGGAACGCGCGAAGGTCCTGGAATCGGAACGCGCGGCTGTTTTTTCGGTCATCCGGCGGTCGGTTGTCGGTCGCTGTTAAAGACCTGCGGGAAAGGCCTGATGGATAATCATGACTTGGTTTACCGCATCTGGGTGTTCTGATTGCCGGTTGAAGCCGCCGGACGGGGTGCTCCAGGCGGGTGGTTTTGGAGGAACGGTTGGTGAACGGTTGGTAAGTTTGCGATTTTATCAATACCTTTGTGTCTGCAATGCGGGAGACGAGTTATCAGGTTGCAGGCCATCGGTTTTCGGTGCGGCTTTCCGACGGGATTGAGCTGTCGGAGGCATTTGCGCCGTATGCTCCGTTTGCGGTCGGCGCCGAGGTCTCGGCTGTGGCTCCGATCTTTCGATTGGAGGTGGTGCCGGAGGCGGCGTTGACTATGCCGCAGGGGGCGGTGCTGGAGTTCGAGCAGGACGATGAGGGGTCGCAGATCCGGGTGTTCCGGACGCCGGCGGGCGAGAACTGGTTTGAGTTCCTGCTTTGGAACCATCTGGCGGGGAAGATGCGGGTGTCCGGCGATTTCCGCGAGGCTTCGCTGGCCCTGGTCGCGCACGGCGCCTTTGCGTTGGGGAACGCGCTGATGGTGATGTATGCCTTGTCCACGGCAAAGCTGGGAACGGCGCTTTTCCACGCTGCCGTGATCGGATACGAAGGGAAAGGATACCTGTTCCTGGGTAAGTCAGGAACGGGGAAGAGCACGCATGCGCGGCTTTGGCTCAAACACGTGCTGGGTTCGGAACTGATCAATGACGACAATCCGGTGGTCCGGGTGTTTCCCGACGGCTCGGCGCGGGTGTATGGCTCGCCGTGGAGCGGGAAGACGCCTTGCTACCGCAACGTCGCCCTGCCTGCGGGCGGGTTTGTGCAACTGGCCCAGGCGCCGTACAATGCCATCCGGCGGCTCCGCGGGATTTCGGCCTATGCCTCGCTGCTCACGAGCATCTCGGGCAAGCGCTGGGACCGCAGCCTGGCCGACGGACTGCACGAGACGGAGAATGCGCTGGCCGCGCAGGTTCCGGTCTGGCATTTGGATTGCTTGCCTGATGCGGCGGCGGCGCAATTGTGCCGGGACGTGATTACGCAGGAAGAGTCATGAAGGAAGTGACGGACGAACAGATCATCCGCGATGCCGTGTCGCTGGTGGAAGAGGGAATGGCCGTGACGATGCGGGTCAAAGGGCGCAGCATGCTGCCCTTCATCCTGGGCGGGCGCGAGAGCGTGGTCCTGACCCGTCCCGGAACGATCCGTCCCGGCGACGTGGTGCTGGCCCGGATCGACGGGCGGCGGTATGTGCTGCACCGCGTGATGGAGGTGTCGGAGGAACGCGTCGTGCTGATGGGCGACGGCAATATCCGGGGGCAGGAAGTCTGCCGGCCCGAAGACGTGCTGGCCCGGGCCGACGAGGTCGTGGGGGAGGACGGAACGCACCGGCGGCTCGATACGCCGAAAATGCAGCGCCGGGCGCGCTGGTGGCGGCGGCTCCTGCCGGTCCGCCGCTGGATCCTGGCGGTTTACAAACGGACGATTATCCGCAATATCGACATACAATGAAAAGGAAAGAAGGATTCGTGCTGCGCGAAGTGTGCGGCGAAAAAGTGATCGTGGGCGAAGGCCTGGGGGCCATCGATTTCGGAAAACTGCTCTCGATCAACGACACGGCCGCCTGGATCTGGAACCAGGCCGGCGAACAGGGCGACTTTACGGTCGATTCCATCGCCGCGGCGCTTTGTGAAGAATACGATGTAGATCCGGACACGGCCCGCGCCGACGTAGACCGCATCTTGACCCAGTGGAAGGAGCTGGGCGTGGTGGAATGAAATACTTCCGCTGGCTTTGGCACGAGATGGCGGGGATTCGCTGGAATACCCTCGTCCGGATCGTCTTAGGCATTGCGCAGGCTTTCCTGAGCCTGCTGATGGTCTGGCTCTGCCGCCGGTTCATCGACGAGACCATCCGCACGGGCACGCGCTCCGACATCATCTGGATGATCGTCCTGCTGGTCGTGGTCGTCCTGGGCGGCGTGATCCTGCGGCAGGTGTATTACTATATGTCCACCGTCGCCCTGACCAGGCAGACCAACGACCTCCGGCTCGACATCTTCAGCCGCCTCTTCTCGCGACAGCTCTATGCCGACAAGGAAATCCATTCGGGGGACATCACCTCCCGGCTTTCCAAAGACATCGATGTGGTGGGCACGGCTACGACCGACCTGCTTCCCCGGGCGGTCGTTACGTTGATCCAGTTGACCGGCGCTTTCCTGCTGATGTATTCGATGGACCGCACGCTGGCTTGGGTGCTGCTGCTCCTTACGCCGCTCGTCCTGATCTTCGGTAAGGTCATTTCCCGTCCGCTCCGGCAGATGACGCAGGATATCCGGGAAGATGAAAGCCGGATCCAGATGCAGGTGCAGGAAGGGATGGAGCACAACGCGACCCTCCGCTCCCTGGGCAGCGAGCAGTGGGTCACCGACCGGCTCGACTCGACGCAGGAAAGCCTGATGGGCCGGGTGAAGCGGCGCTCCCGTTTTACGGTTTTCACCCGCTCGGTGCTGGCGGCCTGTTTTGGCCTGGGTTATCTCCTGGCTTTCGTCTGGGGCGGTCTGCAGTTGCGCGTGGGCGCCATCACCTTCGGTGTGATGACTTCGTTCCTGCAGTTGGTCGGCCAGATCCAGAATCCGATCCTCACGCTGCTGAATATGGTCCCCCAGCTGATCCATACGACCACCAGCATCGACCGGCTCGAAGAACTGCGGCAGCAGGAGCTGCTTTCCGAGGCTGAATCGCAGCGGGTTCCCGTGGTCAGCGGCGTTGCCGGCGTTCGCGCCGAGCAGCTCAGCTTCCGCTATGCCGGTGGCGACCGCCAGGTGCTCGACAACTTCACCCACGACTTCCTCCCCGGCAGCAAAACGGCCTTGACCGGCCAGACCGGTGTCGGCAAGACGACGTTGTTCCGCCTGATGCTCTCGCTGGTCCAACCCTCTTCCGGGCGCTTGACGCTTTATGAAACGGCGGCCCGCGGCGGCCGCGACGGACAGGAGTATCCGGTCTCGCCGCTGACGCGCCCCGATTTCGTTTTCGTGCCCCAGGGAAATACGCTGATGAGCGGATCGGTCCGCTTCAACCTGCAGTTGGCCAAACCTTCCGCGACGGAAGAGGAAATGCGGCAGGTGCTCCACACGGCCGCGGCCGACTTCGTCTTCAATCTGCCCGACGGGCTCGATACGGAGCTGGGCGAGCGGGGCGTAGGCCTGAGCGAAGGTCAGGCCCAGCGCATCGCCATCGCCCGCGGCCTGCTCCGTCCCGGCAGCATCCTCTTGCTGGATGAGATCAGCGCCGCCCTTGATGAGGCGACCGAGCGGGAATTGTTCTCGCGTATTTTCGCCGACTATCCCGACCGTACGATGATTTTCATTACGCACCGGCCTGCGGTCGCAGCGCTCTGCGACGAAGTCCTGGAGATCGAACGATAGACAAAAAGAGCCCGGCTGGCGGCCGGGCTCTCTTTTTGTGCGTTAAGTCCTATTTGAACTTCGCGAAGAAGTCGTTGCCCTTGTCATCCACCAGGATGAAGGCGGGGAAGTTCTCGACGCGGATTTTCCAGATGGCTTCCATGCCGAGTTCCGGATATTCGACGCATTCGATCGACTTGATGTTGTTCTGGGCCAGGATGGCGGCCGGGCCACCGATCGAGCCGAGGTAGAAGCCGCCGTGCTTCTTGCAGGCGTCGGTCACCTGCTGGCTGCGGTTGCCCTTGGCCAGCATGATCATACTGCCGCCGTGATCCTGGAAGAGATCGACGTACGGGTCCATGCGGCCGGCCGTGGTGGGGCCCATGGAGCCGCAGGCCATGCCGGCGGGCGTCTTGGCCGGACCGGCGTAGTAGATGGGGTGCTCTTTCAGATACTGCGGCATTTCTTCACCGCGGTCGAGGCGTTCCTTGATCTTCGCGTGTGCGATGTCGCGGCCTACGATGATGGTGCCGTTGAGGCTCAGGCGGGTGCCGATGGGGTATTTCGTCAGGATCTTGCAGACATCGGCCATCGGCTGGTCGAGGTCGATCTTCACGGCATTGCCTTCGCCGGCCTGGCGGAGTTCCTCCGGAATCCAGCGGCCCGGATTGTCGTCGAGTTTCTCGATCCAGACGCCGTCCTTGTTGATCTTGCACTTGATGTTGCGGTCGGCCGAGCAGCTCACGCCAAGGCCGACAGGGCAGCTGGCGCCGTGGCGCGGCAGGCGGATGATGCGCACGTCGTGGGCCATGTATTTGCCGCCGAACTGGGCGCCCAGGCCGATCTTGCAGGCCTCTTCCCACACCTGTTTCTCGAGTTCCACGTCGCGGAAAGCGCGGCCCGTGGCATCGCCGGTGGTGGGCAGGTTGTCATAATACTTGCAGGAGGCGAGTTTCACCGTGAGGAGGTTGCGCTCGGCGGAGGTGCCGCCGATGACGAAGGCGATGTGGTACGGCGGGCAGGCAGCCGTGCCGAGGGTCTTCATCTTGCCCACGAGGAACGGCACGAGGGTGCCGGGGTTGAGGATGGCCTTGGTCTCCTGGTAGAGGTAGCTCTTGTTGGCGCTGCCGCCGCCTTTCGTCACGCAGAGGAAGCGGTATTCCATCCCTTCGGTGGCTTCGATGTCGATCTGGGCGGGCAGGTTGCACTTGGTGTTGACCTCTTCATACATGGTCAGCGGTGCGTTCTGGCTGTAGCGGAGATTCTCTTCGGTGTAGGTCTTGAAGACGCCTTTCGAGAGGGCTTCCTCGTCGCAGAAACCGGTCCAGACCTGCTGGCCTTTCTCGCCGTGGATGATGGCCGTGCCGGTATCCTGGCAGAACGGGAGCTTGCCCTTGCAGGCCACTTCGGCGTTGCGGAGCATCGTCAGGGCCACGTATTTGTCGTTCTCGGAAGCCTCGGGGTCGGAGAGGATCTTCGCGACCTGGGCGTTGTGGGCCGGCCGGAGCATGAACGAGACGTCGCGGAAGGCGGTGTTCGCCATGACGGTGAGCGCCTCGGGCGCCACTTTCAGCATCGGCTTTCCTTCGAAGTCGCCGACCGAGACCCAGGCCTCGGATCCGGGAATCTTGTAGTATTCAGTGGTGTCTTCACCCAGCTGAAACATCGGAGCGTATTTGAATTCCATATCGTGTAGTTAAATGTTTCGTATTCTGCAAAGATACATAAAAACGACCACCTTGTCAAGGGGCGATGATCTCGGAATACTCCCGCGGGAACGGCTCGCCGTACACCGCCTGGTACTCTTTCTGGAAGTTGGCGAAGACCTGGCGCGCGAGGGTGCTGTTGCCTTTTTCGCGATAGGCTTTGCACTTGAGGGCGACCGCCGTTTCGTTGAGGGGGTCGAACTTGTTGATGGCATCGCAGCTGTCGAGCACCAGATCGGCCTGGCTGCGCAAGTCCAGGCCCAGGGCGAAGTGCGTGAGGACGGAAAGGATGGAGTCGGTGACGTCGGCCTTGAGGGGGTCCGCCCAGAGTTCGTTGAATCCCTCGAGCAGAGGGCCGTATTCGACCAGCGTGAGCAGCGCTTCGATCTGGGTCCGGGTCAGTTCGCCCGCCTTGACCAGATCGATGAAACGGTAGTAGTCCACCAGCTCCGAAGGGGCTTCCAGCGACCAGCGCCCCTGTTCGCTGCGGATCTCGCAAGTTCCGACATCCCGCAGCAACCCCCGCAGTTTGAAGAGGGAGACCGAACGGTTGTTGATGGCGCTTTTCTCGTCCTTGTCGTACCAGAGGATATTCTTGATCTGTTCGGAGCTGATGCCGCCTTTGGGCGTGTGGCAGATCAGCAGCAGCAGGAGTTCGCGGAGAATGGGCGAGAACTGGGACGTGATGTCAGCGCCTTCCGCCGCGATGACCCGGAAGCCGCCGAACAGATAGATGCCGGTTTCTGCGTTGCGTTCGCTGTTGACATAGCGCCGCGATGAGATGGTGACCGGCTCCGCAGAAGCGGTCGTTTTCTGTTTCTTCCTTCGGGTGTACAGATAGACAAACAGTGCCAGGTCGCCCAGCAGAATGCCGATGATCAAGGCCAGCACCGGCCAGGAAGTGCGCTGCTTCGTGTCGCGGCGCACGTCCAGCGAGATGAGTTGGAGATCTTCCCGCCCGTCGGGCAGCGGATTGAACTGCAGGTTGCGCTGGCTGAGAAACACGCGTTCGAAACGGCAGCTGTCGCGGCCGCAGCGGACGGTGCACGAAGAATCGGCCGCCGAGAAATGGAAGTGGAAATCGATCAGCCCCGGTTCTCCTTTCAGGAAGGGCAGGCTCAGCCGTTGTTCCTGTACCGAAGTGGCCTGAAGCAGCGAGAGCCTGGCCGCTTCGGTGGTGTCCCGGTCGAGCAGGAAGGTGTAGAGGATGTAGTCGCCGAACGTGACGCTCAGCAACTGCCCTTGTCCGGAAGCCTCCGGGCGCTCCGTATCCGCAACGACCAGCGCGACGTCCACCGGTGTCTGGGCGAAAAGCGGGCAGAGCAGGGCCCAACTCGCGAAAATGGCTGTCAATAAGCGCTTCAAGGCGAAAAACTTTGCAACAAAGATAAAAAATAAAACAAAATTAATCTAGCTGCTAATCCATTAATTTAGAATGCTAATCTAAATTTGTCTTGAAATGCAGCTCGCGAGCCTCCTCATAGCCCTCAATATTTTGGCCGCAACCATCTGGTTGCTGCTCAAAAACCGCAATGCCGCCCTCATCCTGATCCTTTTCGGCATGCTGATGACGCTGGTCGCCTGGTTGCTCGACCTGCCCGGTGTCCGGCAGGAATTCGGCTCGTACGTGTTTTTCGAATTGCACGCGTGGGCGACGCGCGTGTTCTCCTCGCGTCTGGCCGGAAGTGGCCTGATGGTGATGCTGCTTTTCGGCTATCTGGAGTATATGAAGACGTTGAAGGCCGACAGTGCCTTCGTTTATGTGACGCTTCAGCCTTTGTCCGTCCTGCGGAACAATCCGAATCTGGCCTGCCTCATCCTGATTCCGATCGGCACGCTGCTTTCCTATGCCTTGCCTTCCGCGACGGCGGTCGGCCTCCTGCTGGTGGCAACGCTCTATCCCGTCCTCCGGAAGATCGGCATGAGCAAGATGAGCATCCTCTCCATCATCGTCGCCACGACCCTGCTCGACCTCGGCCTGAATTCCCCGAACGCCAACCGGGCTGCGGATTTCCTGGGGATGGAGGTGTCCGCATACACCCGTTACCAGATGCAGGTCGTCATCCCGATTCTGATCATCATCACGGGTGTCTATTATTTCTTCGGCCGCTACAAATCCCGGAAAGAGGGCTACGACACGCCCGTTCCGGTTCGTCCGGCGGACGATCTGGCCTGGAAAAAGGATGCGCCCCTGTACTATGCACTCCTGCCCGTGCTGCCGCTGCTGCTGTCCCTCGTCTTCTCCTTTACGCTTCCGCGGGAGTCCGCGGATTCTTACCTGTCGGGCATCAACGGCGCCATCCTCCTGTCGTTCCTTGTCGCCGGTCTTATCGACGCATTTCACGTCCGCTCCTACAACAAGGCCCTCACGTCGATGTCGGTCTTCTGGCGCGGCATGGGAAATGGTTTCGCTTCGGTGGTCGTGATGATCATCGCCGCCGATATTTTTGCAGAAGGACTGATGCGTATGGGCGTCATCGACACGATGGTGTCGCTGGCCGAGTCGGTCCGCATCGGCAAGACGGGTATTACTGTCATGCTGGCCGTGCTGACGATGTTTTCGACCGTCATCACCGGCAGCGCGACGGCCTCTTTCGCCGCTTACGGCGCCATCGCGCCGAACGTCGCGTTCCAATTCGGGGCCGACCCGCTCCAGGTCGTGCTTACCGTTCAGTTGCTGACCGGCTTCGCCCGGGCTCTCACCCCCATCTCCATCGTGATCATCGCGCTCGCCGAGGCCGTGGACGTCCCGCCCATCAAGCTGGTCCGCTATCACCTCGTGCCTGTCTCCATCATCTCGGTGCTGACGCTGATTTACCTGTTGACCATCACATTGATCTCGTATGCATAAACTGACTCTCTCTGCCTGCTTCCTTCTTCTGACCGCCGTCCTGCTGCAGGCGCAGCCTCACGCCGCGCTGCAGAAGAAGGTGTATCCCAACCCGGAAGGCATCACCTTCACCACGCCGACGCTTTCCATCGACGAAAACCGCTTCGCTTCCTACGAAGAGATCATGGCCTGGCTCGATGTCCGCGCCCGGGATCCCCGCATGACCTGCACGACGATCGGAACCACGACGAAAGGCCGTGCGGTTCCGATGTACCGTCTCCACAACGACACAAAGGGTCTGAAACTCAAGGTCTGGCTGCAGGGTGCCATTCACGGCAACGAGCCGGCTGCGGCCGAAGGCCTCTTTATGCTGACCGATTATCTCCTTCGCACACCAGAGGGCGGGAAGCTGCTCGACCGGATGGACGTCTACATCCTGCCGATGGCCAATCTCGACGGCTACCTGGCCAACAAACGGGTTTCCGGCGACGGATACGACCTGAATCGCGACCAGACCAAGTTTGCCGATCCGCAAAGTGTGATGATCAAGCGTGCCTTCATGCAGGTCAATCCCGACGTGGCGGTCGACTTCCACGAATTCCAGCCCAACCGGCCGGTGAAAGTGCATTCCGAAACGCCCAATGCCATCCTTTATTACGATGCGCTCTTCCTGCCCACCGGCTACCCCAACGTGCCGCAGACGCTGCGCGACGCGACGATCCGCCTGATGGAAGAGCCGTGCGCCGCAGCGCTCGACGCCATCGGCTATTCACATTTCGAATACTTTACCATTACCCAGCGTGACGGCGAAATGGCCTTGACGCTCAACGCCCGCAGTCCGCAGTCGAGCTCGACCTCGTACGCCCTGTCCAACGCCATCTCCTTCTTCCTGGAAATCCGTGGCATCGGCCTGGGCCGCCTCTCGCTGGAGCGCCGGACCTATTGCGGCTTCACCGTCGCCAAGACTGTTCTTGAAAGCACCTACGCACACCATAAGGAAATCCGGCGCATCGTCCGGACAGCCATCCGGCACACGACGAAGC
>JAEEGJ010027028.1_pt1 | contig 11567 bp, 7 predicted proteins | sample 8958761 | NCBI WGS metagenome assembly JAEEGJ01 (sample SAMN16246546, study PRJNA631951) | gut metagenome | biome: gut microbiome; feature: rumen; material: RS-attached | host: Bos | place: Iran: Karaj | collected 2018-10
AGAGAAGGCTAAGATCGAGCTCTCCGGCGTTACTTCATCCAACATCAATCTCCCTTACATCACAGCTGATGCAACAGGTCCTAAGCACCTCGACGTAACTCTCACAAGGGCTAAGTTCGATGAACTCACAGCAGACCTCGTTCAGAAGACAATGGATCCTGTTAAGCGTGCAATGAGCGATGCTTCAGTCTCACCTTCTGACATCGATAAGATCCTCCTCGTAGGTGGTTCAACAAGAATCCCTGCAGTTCAGGAAGCAGTTAAGAATTACTTTGGTAAAGAGCCTTTCAAGGGCATCAACCCTGACGAATGCGTTGCTATCGGTGCAGCTATCCAGGCAGCAGTTCTTACAGGTGATGTTAAGGGCCTCCTGCTCCTCGACGTTACACCTCTCTCACTTGGTATCGAGACAATGGGCGGTGTTTGCACAAAGATGATCGAGCGTAACACAACGATCCCTACAAAGAAGAGCCAGGTATTCTCCACAGCAGCTGACGGCCAGACACAGGTTGAAGTTCACGTACTCCAGGGCGAGCGTGAGATGGCTGCTTACAACAAGACACTCGGTAACTTCATCCTTGACGGTATCGCACCCGCACCCCGTGGTGTGCCTCAGATTGAAGTTACTTTCGATATCGATGCTAACGGTATCGTTAACGTGAGCGCTAAGGATAAGGGCACAGGCAGAGAGCAGAAGATCACGATCCAGTCTTCTTCCAACATGAGTGAGGAAGATATCCAGAAGGCAGTTAAGGAAGCAGAGATGCACGCTGCTGAGGATAAGGCTAACAAGGAGAAGGTCGAGATCAAGAACCAGGCAGAGACAGCTTGCTATCAGGCAGAGAAGACCATGAAGGATGCAGGCGACAAGATCTCCGACGCTGATAAGGCTCCTGTTAATGATGAGATCGCTAAGCTCAAGGATGCTATCGCTAAGAACGATACAGATGCTATGAAGAAGGGCACAGAGGACCTCACTCAGGCTCTCTACAAGCTCTCTGAAAAGATCTACCAGGCAGCAGGCCCTGCACAGGGCGCACCCGGAGCTGGTCCTCAGGGTCAGCCTTCACCTGAAGATTTCGCAGGCTACGGTTCAGAATCAGTTGATCCTAACCAGGGCGCAGGTCCTGACGGATTCAAGAGCGCAGGCGGCGACTTCTAATCGAATAAAAACCTGATACAATAGTCCGGCACTTCTTCTATTCTGGAGTGCCGGACGATCTTAGTAAAAATACTTTGAATACAAGAACGGAGGGGTTCCTCATTGCCTAGAGATTATTATGAGGTCTTGGGAGTAAGTAAAGGTGCTTCCGATGACGAAATAAAAAAGGCTTTCAGACAGCAGGCCAAGAAATATCACCCGGACTTACACCCGGGCGACCAGGAGGCTGAGGCTAAATTCAAGGAAGTAAACGAAGCCTATTCGATCTTGTCTGACCCTGATAAGAAAGCAAAATACGACAGATTCGGTCACGCAGGCGTCGATCCCAACGGTTTCGGCGGTGGCGGCGGCGGTTCATACAGCGCTTATGACGTTGACCTTGGCGATATCTTCAGCTCATTCTTTGGCGGAGGTTTCGGAGGATCTTCCAGAAGACGTACAGGTCCTCAGAAGGGTGCCGATCTTAAGTACCACATGGCTCTGGAGTTCATGGAGGCTGCATTTGGCTGCACCAAGACTTTCCAGATAACCAAAGAAGACATCTGCAAATCATGTAACGGTTCCGGTGCTCAGCCCGGCACAACACCCGAGACATGTCCTACATGTAGAGGTGCCGGAAGAGTCCAGCAGCAGACTCAGACCCTCTTTGGTATGACAATGGTCACAAAGGCCTGCCCTTCCTGTAACGGCAGAGGTACAGTCATTAAGACTCCCTGCTCTCAGTGCAGAGGCAAGGGAAGACTTAAGACCGTTAAGAATCTTTCTGTACAGATCCCCGCAGGCGTTGATACAGGCGATCTCCTTCCTATCAGAAACGAAGGCGAACCCGGCACGAACGGCGGACCTTACGGCGATCTTTATATCGAATTTAGGGTCAAGAAGCATGATGTTTTCGAGAGAAACGGAATCAATACATCATGCAGCGTACCGATAACATATGCACAGGCAGCTTTAGGCGGTGAGATCGAAGTTCCCACCATCTACGGCAAGGAAAAATATACGCTCAAGGAAGGCACCCAGCCCGGTGATACGATCACGATAAGGAGCAAGGGTATCCCGAACAAGAGCAATCCCAACATGAAGGGCGATCACGTCGTCAAGTTCGTATTGGAAGTCCCGACAGGCCTTTCAAGAGAACAAAAGCAGCTCTTAAAGCAGTTTAACGACACGCTTACAGACCGCAACTACATGAGGTCGAGCCAGTTTTTCCAGAAGATAAAGAACCTGTTTAAGTAAACAAAATCTTAAAGGTTGGGATCCTGTAATTAGGGTCCCGCCTTTTTCGTAAGAGGATAAGACTATGAGATGGGCAGAGATAACGATCAAGACAACTGAAGAAGCTTCCGAAGCTATCTGCGAGATGCTCGCACAGGTAGGTGCTGACGGCATCGCATCACAGGACCCTTTGGAATTCAGAAACACCATAGACAACGACCCGTTAAGCTACTGTGATGACGGCACGATCGAAAGCTACGGCCAGGATGTCGTTATCAAGGCCTATTTCGCTGAGACCGATGAAGGTGTTATCCGCATGGGTGCCAAGAGCGAAGAGTTCGCAAATCCTGACGGTGTCGGCATGATCTACGGCTCCATCACGGATAAGGAACTTCCTACAGCAGAAGCAATGGACTTTATTAAGGCACGTCTTGCCGAGATTGGAGAGTTCCTTGATGTCGGCACAGGCTTTGACAGCTTCCGTTATGTTGACGACGAAGACTGGGCAAACAACTGGAAAAAGTACTATGAGGAGTTCAAACTCTCTGACCGTATCGTCATCTGTCCTTCATGGGAAGAGGGCGATGCCGAGCTCGAAAAAGATGCGATCAAGGTCATACTCGACCCGGGCTCTGCCTTTGGCACCGGAACGCATGAGACAACATCAATGTGCGCTGAGATCCTTGACCGGGTAATCAAGCCTGACACATCTGTTCTTGATCTCGGAACCGGCTCAGGCATTCTCGCGATAATTGCGAGCAAGCTCGGCGCATCACGCGTTGACGCGGTTGATATCGATTCTTTGGCCGTTAAGGTAGCTGAAGAAAACTGTGCTATCAATGAGTGCTCTAATATCGAGTGCTACACAGGTGAGCTCAAGAGCGTTAAGAATGCGCCCTACGATCTCATTGTTGCCAACATCATTGCAGACGTAATCGCTGAGATCGCCTGTGATATTCCCGCTGACCTTGCTGACGACGGCATTTTCGTATGCTCAGGCATTATCAACACCAAGAAAGACCACGTCGTTGAGGCTCTGAAAGCTGCAGGCATGGAGATAATCGAAGAGCGTTCAAAGAACGACTGGATGGCATATATAGCGAAGAAAGCATAAGGCTATAAACGTCGCGTTTATCCTGAAATTTAGTGTTTTAGGGATACAAACTTTTGGGGTTTGTATCCCTTTTTGAGTTTAAGGGTTTGGGACACGTAATTGCCGGTTCCTGTATCGAAATCATCGAGAATCTGGCTGTTTTCTACTCCCTTTTGGCGCTGATCCTGGCAGTCCTGATAAAGCGATTTGTCCTGGATAAGGGCGGGAAAGCGGGTTGAGCCCAGCCCCGGAACGCTGGTTTTTCCAGAAAAAAGTCCGACTATATCGGACAAAAATCCGGAATTCTGGTTTCAGAGTACAAAAATTCCAGAAATAGGTCCGACCTGGTCGGACTATTTTCTGGAATTTTGACACGCAGGAGGCACGCTGGCGGCGAGTCAACTTTTCAGCTAGCAAAAATCGAAAAACAGCTAGGTAAAAAGCTGGATTTTGCGAAAACCCAGCTTTTTTGCTAGCAGAAATCGAAAATCAGCTAGGCAAAAAGTTGACTTGAAGGAAGCCATCACGTTCCCAAGCGCTCCCGCGCATCAAAACAAGCAACCTGCTTGATTTTTTCGCCTTAAGATCGTTGATAATTGTTTATCACATCTCATTTTATTTGCTATAATATCTTGTTATTTAAAAGATATAGGAGACCCGACAATGAGATATGCAGCGCAGAAGGGTACGAGGGACATACTTCCTCAAGAGATTTACAACTGGCAAAAGGCAGAGAGAACTTTCGCTGATGTATGCCATTCCTTCGGCTATGAAGAGATAAGAATTCCGACATTTGAGCAGACTGACCTGTTCCAGAGAGGTGTCGGTGATACAACAGACGTTGTTACAAAGGAAATGTACACCTTTGAGGACAAGGGCGGCAGAAGCATTACATTAAGACCTGAGGGTACTGCAGGTGTTGTAAGAAGCTTCATCGAGAACGGCATGACAAGCCTTCCTTCACCGGTAAGGATGTTCTATAACATCACGGCTTTCCGTTATGAGAAGATGCAGAAGGGTAGAATGCGTGAGTTCCACCAGTTCGGTCTGGAGTCATTTGGTTCTGCAGGTCCGGATATCGATGCTGAGATCATTTCTGTTGTTGACGTCTTCTTCAAGAAGATGGGTCTTAAGAATATCGCATTGCACATCAATTCGATCGGCTGCCCCACATGCCGTAAAGAGTACAACACACTCCTGAAGGATTATTTCAGACCTCATGTTTCAACTATGTGTGAGGACTGCCAGGCAAGATTCGAAAAGAATCCTTTGCGTATGATCGACTGTAAGGTCGACGGCTCAAAGGATATCGTTAAGAATGCGCCGAGACTTATCGATCACCTCTGCGATGACTGCAGGGCTCACTTTGAAGCGCTCAAGACGAGACTTGATGCAATCGGCATTTCTTACACTATCGACCCGAATATCGTAAGAGGTTTGGATTACTATACAAGAACAGTTTTCGAGTTCGTTTCTGAAAACGTCGGAACGCAGGGCACTATCTGCGGCGGCGGAAGATACGACGGACTCGTTGAAGACTGCGGTGGTACGGCAACACCCGGCATCGGTTTTGCAATGGGCGTTGAGAGACTTCTTTTGGAAGCAGAGGCTCAGGGAGTATTAAGCACTGCGCCCTCATATGTAAAGATCTATTTTGCTTCGATGTCTGAATCTGCAAAGATCGAAGCTCTTAAGCTCTGTTATGACTTAAGACTCAAGGGTATCGGCTGTGAGACCGATATGGCCGGCAGATCTTTCAAGGCGCAGATGAAGTATGCAGGAAAGTCAGGTATTCCTTTCCTCGCAGTTATCGGAGACGATGAGCTCGCTTCGGGCGAAGTCAAGGTCAAGTGTATGGCAGACGGCTCAGAGACAGTCGTTAAGCTTGATGCGATCGGCGATTTCCTTGCCGGAAAATAATTAAAAAAGTTAGCAGTTTGCTGGAGGTAATATATGCAGTCACGTACACATACATGCGGAGAATTAAGGATCACGGATGCAGGAAAGAAAGTTCAGCTCTCAGGCTGGATGGAAAACTTCCGTGAAGTAGGTGCAGAGCTCGGATTTGTTGTTATCCGTGATTTCTACGGAACAACCCAGGTGGTTATCGAGACAGCTGAGATGATGAAGACTTTCAAGGCTATTACTAAGGAGTCTACGATCTCTGTTGAGGGCGTTGTAAGAGAAAGAAGCTCTAAGAACCCCAAGCTCGAGACAGGTGATATCGAAGTTGTTCCTGAGAAGGTTACAGTACTCGGACGCTGCCGTTATAACGAGCTTCCTTTCGAGATCAACCACAGCAGGGAAGCTGATGAGGCAGCAAGACTTAAGTACAGATATCTCGATATCCGTAATCCTGAGGTAAAGAAGAATCTCATCCTCAGAAGCAACGTTATCGCTGCTTTGAGAAATGCCATGATCGAACATAATTTTATGGAGATCACGACACCTATCCTTACAGTATCTTCTCCTGAGGGCGCGAGAGACTATCTCGTTCCTGCAAGAAAGCATCCCGGCAAGTTCTATGCTCTGCCGCAGGCACCCCAGCAGTTTAAGCAGCTCCTGATGGTTTCAGGCATCGACAGATATTTCCAGATCGCACCCTGCTTCAGAGATGAGGACGCAAGAGGTGACAGATGCCCCGGTGAGTTCTACCAGCTCGACATGGAGATGGCTTTCGCGAGCCAGGAAGATGTCTTCACGATCATTGAAGATGTTCTGCCTCCTGTTTTTGCAAAGTACGGTAAGTACAACAGAGCATCAGGTTCTCCTTTTGTCCGCATTCCTTATCTTGAGGCAATGGAGAAGTACGGCACAGATAAGCCTGACCTTCGTATCGACCTTACGGTTACTGACGTAACAGATCTCTTAAGAACAGAAGAGTTCGCACCTTTTGCAGAAGGCGAGATCAAGGCAGTCGTAATCTCTGATTTCCACGAGAGCCGCAAGTTCATTGACAAGACAATGGCTGACTGCGAGATCCAGTCCGGCAGCAAGGGTTACTGGTTCAGAGTAGATGAGAACGGCGAGATCGTCGGAGGCATCTCCAAGTTCGTAGCTCCTAAGAAGGACGAGGTTGTTGCTAAGCTCGGCCTTAAGCCTGATACACTCGTAGTTCTTTCTGCCGGCAATAAGGGACAGGCACAGAAGATGGCAGGTGTTCTCGTTAAGACATTTGGCGCTGCTGTTCCCGGCCACATGGACAAGGAACAGTACGCATTCTGCTGGATCGTTGATTTCCCTATGTACGAGATCGGCGAGGAGTCCGGCGAATTGGAGTTCTGCCACAATCCTTTCTCGATGCCTTCCGGCGGACTTGATGTTCTCCTTAAGGCAGAAAAAGGCGAGATCGATCCTCTTTCTATCATGGCTGACCAGTACGACCTCGTTGTCAACGGCATCGAGCTCTCATCTGGCGCTGTAAGAAACCACGATCCTGAGATCATGATCAAGGCTTTCGAGCTCGTAAGACTCGGCGAAGAGGACGTTAAGAAGAAGTTCCCTGCAATGTACAACGCATTCTGCTACGGCGCTCCGCCGCATGCAGGTATCGCTCCCGGTGTTGACCGTATGGTCATGCTCCTTTCAGGTGAGGAAACTATCCGTGAGGTAATTCCTTTCCCGATGAACAAGAATGCTCAGGACATCATGATGGATGCGCCCGGATATGTAACTGACAAGCAGCTCGAAGAATTACATATAAGCATTACGAAGACCGAAACTTCGGAAGAATAAGAGCGGAGATAATAGAATAGATGAATGACGAATTAATGAACACCAATGACAAGCAGTTGTCCGGTGAAGAGCTCGAAAAAAAGGATCTCTCAGTAACCGGCGATAAGGCTGTCTCAGATGATGTGAAGGCTTCAGCAGGGGAGATCGTCAAGAACGAGGATATCCCTGTATTAAAGCCTATTAAAAAGCGCAGGATGCTTGAAAAGGGAACTGCCGCTTATGAGGTCTTTGACTGGATCCGTACGGTATGCATCGGTATCTTAGCCGGCGTTTTCATTGTTGTATTCCTTGTACAGAAAGACAACGTTTACGGCGATTCGATGCTGCCTACTTTATCTTCCGGTGATGTGGTTTTCACACAGAAGGTCTCGACATATTTCAAATCATACAAGAGAGGCGATATCGTTGTTCTTGATGGTGCGGATATGGAAGGCTACTACGGCAAGGAATACCTCATCAAGAGAGTTGTAGGACTTCCCGGAGAGACAGTAAAGATCGAAAACGGCTCTGTCTATATCAAGGCTGCCGGCGCTGCTGAATTCTATCAGCTGGTCGAAAACTATCTCCCCTCCGGAGTAAAGACCACCATGATGGAAAACGGTAAGAAGAAGGGTTATAACGAGATAACCTTAGGCGAAAACGAATATTATTGCTTAGGCGATAACAGACCGGTAAGTAACGATTCCCGTAATCTGGGACCTTTTACCGCTGACAGGATCAAGGCTGTAGCCGTTATCAAAGTATACCCGGTCAATGAGATAAAGATACTTACATAGGATTAACTCTGATGGGCGACAACTACCGTAAATACATAAGAAATTTCTGCATAATCGCGCATATCGATCACGGCAAGTCCACTTTGGCTGACCGTCTTATCGAGCATACTCACGTAAGGGAAAAGCGTGAGATGCAGGACCAGATCCTCGATAACATGGATATCGAGCGCGAGCGCGGAATCACGATCAAATCACAGGCTGTAAGACTTCCGTATGAAGCTTCTGACGGCAACACATATCTTCTTAACCTCATCGACACTCCGGGCCACGTAGACTTTAACTACGAGGTCTCAAGGTCGCTTGCTGCATGCGACGGTGCAATACTCGTTGTAGACAGCTCACAGGGCGTTGAGGCGCAGACACTTGCAAATGTTTATCTTGCAGTCGATGCAGATCTCGAAGTCCTTCCCGTAATAAACAAGATCGATCTTCCTTCCGCAAGACCCGAAGAGGTCCGTCAGGAGATCGAAGACGATATCGGAATCGACGCATCTTATGCGCCGCTCATCTCTGCAAAAAGTGATATCAACATTGATGAAGTGCTCGAAAAAGTCGTCGAGTATCTGCCTGCACCTGAAGGCGATGAGACACTGCCTTTACAGGCCCTTGTTTTCGATTCCAAATACGATTCATATAAGGGCGTTATCGTCAGTGTAAGAGTCAAGAACGGAACTGTTAAGACAGGCGACAGGATCAGGATGATGCACTCCGGAAAAGAGTTTACTGTAACAGAACTCGGTATGTTCCATCCGGGTGAGCTCGTTCCTACTGAGAGCCTTAAGGCAGGCGAGGTAGGATATATCTGCGCTTCCATTAAGAACGTAAGGGATACTGCTCCGGGCGATACTGTCACATTGGCTGATAATGCAGCAGCAGAGCCTCTCATCGGCTACAAGGGAATCCAGCAGATGGTATTCTGCGGAATCTATCCTGTTGACGGCGCGAGATACGGTGACCTAAAGGATGCATTGGAGAAGTTAAGACTTAACGATGCAGCGCTCTCATTTGATGCAGAGACATCAGCTGCTTTGGGCTTCGGTTTCAGATGCGGCTTCTTAGGACTTCTGCACTATGAAGTAATCCAGGAAAGACTCGAAAGAGAATTCAATCTTGACCTTATCAGCACGGCACCTTCAGTTATATATAAGATCTATCTGACGGACGGTTCCGTTGTCGACTGTTCGAACCCTACGAACATGCCTGATCCGGCATCTATCGATTATATGGAAGAGCCTATCGTAAAGGCTACGATAATGCTCCCCAAGGAATATGTCGGAAATATCATGGAACTCTGCCAGGAGAGAAGAGGCGAATATACAGACATGAAGTATCTTGATGAGAAGCGCGTAATGCTTCACTACAAGATGCCTTTAAATGAGATCATCTATGACTTCTTTGATGCTCTTAAATCCCGCACGAGAGGCTATGCTTCTTTGGATTACGAGCCTGCAGGATACCAGAGATCAAAGCTCGTTAAGCTCGATATTCTCCTTAACGGCGATGCTGTAGATGCATTGTCATTCATCGTTCATGCCGACAAGGCTTATGCAAGAGGCAGAAGGATGTGCGAAAAGCTCAAAGAGAACATCCCGAGGCAGCAGTTTGAGATCCCTGTACAGGCAGCTATCGGAGGAAAGATCATTGCGAGAGAGACGATCAAAGCTTTCCGTAAGGATGTAACTTCCAAGTGCTATGGCGGTGATATCTCACGTAAGAAGAAGCTTTTGGAGAAGCAGAAGGAAGGAAAGAAGAGAATGAGACAGGTAGGTTCTGTCGAAGTTCCTCAGGAAGCCTTCATGAGTGTTCTTAAACTTGATGATGAGTAAGTAAAACTTAAAAGGGGTTGTCGGTAATGACAACCCCTTGCTTTATTAATTCATTTTTCTTAATCTCGGGTAATCAGACGAAACCTTCTGCGGTTCATTGCCGGAGTTTTCCCTTATTACCGGTTTTCCTTCTCCGTCTTCTTTTATCGGGAAAGTATTAACGATGGTTGAAGTCAGAGTTTTGTATGTCGTCAGGTAATTAACGCATTCATCCTTTTTCGCGTCTGAAAGGGCTTCCAATTCCTCGAGCTTTTCTCTGACAGGAACCATAGCCGCTTTAAGTGCTTTATTGGTAATGGCCTTATTTATCTGGTAGATGGCCGTCACGAGCAGGATGATGCCTGCCAAACAAACCGGCAGCCAGTACTGGCTGTATGCGAAAGTGTAGTAGCCAAGTCCTACGATCAGTAAAAGACCGATCTCGACAACAGCTGCTGCGAGTTTGCCGCTATCGGCGATACTTCCGGCGAGATCACTTACGGTGTTTGTGAATTTGGAATTGTTGAGTGCCTGTGCTGTCGTAAGCCTTCTCAGCTGATTCCGGGCTGCGACCTTGTCGCTTTCTATCACAGTGAGATCACTCTTGCTCTTCCTGTAGTCTTTAAGTGCCTCAAGAGCATGCTTTATCATATTGAAGTATTCTTTATGCTCGCTGTCACAGTTAGTGATCGCATTGATCAAGGTAGGCTCATCGGGCATCAGATGAACTTCACTATGCTGCAGCATAGGCAGCATGGAATTCCACTTGCACTTGCAGAGGATGAGACCGCGCAGAGCTTCGAAATTGTGAGGATCCTTTTTGAGCATGTACTCATATGCATCCTGAGCAGCTCCGAATTCTCTTCTTGCGATAGATTTTTTTGCAAGGTCCAGAACGTTGTCTTTTCTGAAGTATTCATAGTCGAAAGTAACGCCGCAGAAAGGACAGATATAAACCTGACGGTCTATATCGATATCCAGGAGACCTCCGCATTGTTTACAGATGTTGCTTTTTACGATTGCCATTCTATCCCCCTTGGTTTTTCCCTATTTCAAAGAATATGATATCAGATTTTGAATTAAAATTTACCATTTTTGCTGTCAGGGATATATAATATAAAAGATGCTTCATGGACTACTTGTCCATTCACAAACAATTCAGGAGGCTTTATATGAATATTGAAGCTCTTTATGCAGGAAAAAACCCCCAAGACTATTACATCGGCAAAGTAACCCAGGTTTACAGAAGTAACTGCGTTGCACAGGTTGAGAACTTCGACCTCATGTCCGACAGATCGAGATTTAACAAATCTTTCCTTCCTAACACGATCAACAACTTTGTAATCATTGACTCGGTAGTTGGTCTGTTCCTTGGTGAGATCTTCGAAAACAAGGCTTCCAGAAAGAGCATCTATGAGATGAAGACAGGCGACTTCAAGTCTAACGACTATCAGGAAGTCTGCATCGATACTATCTCTCTCATGCCTACAGATTCTGATAAGTTCCAGCTCGCCGGTTTTAATACTCTCGGTATCACCGATAAGGTCTACCTCGCAACTGACGACGTTTATAAGCTTTTCTTAGCTTCCCTCGAGTTTACTGGCGAGAATGAGGAACCGCTTCCGCCTTTTGCTACATACCTCAACAAGTCACAGGCTGAGGTTTGCCTTAAGCCCAGCACGCTCTTCAACCGTCACCTTATGTGCATCGGCGCTACGAACAGCGGTAAGTCCACAACAGCTCTCGCTATCCTTGATAAGGTGGTTTCCACAAGACGTAAG
>JAEEGJ010027029.1_pt1 | contig 11567 bp, 13 predicted proteins | sample 8958761 | NCBI WGS metagenome assembly JAEEGJ01 (sample SAMN16246546, study PRJNA631951) | gut metagenome | biome: gut microbiome; feature: rumen; material: RS-attached | host: Bos | place: Iran: Karaj | collected 2018-10
TACTTCTCTTGGATGAGCCTCTCGGTGCACTCGATCTCAAGATGAGAAAAGAGATGCAGATAGAGCTTAAGTCCATGCATGATAAGCTCGGCATCACATTTATATATGTAACTCACGATCAGGAAGAAGCCCTGACCATGTCCGATAAGATCGTCGTTATGAACGGAGGTCAGATCCAGCAGATCGGAACTCCCGAGGATATTTACAACGAACCTAAGAATGCTTTTGTAGCGGACTTCATCGGTGAAAGTAATATTTTCAAAGGAATCATGACAGGTAAGCTTAAGGTCAGATTCTGTGGCGGAGAGTTCGATTGTATGGATGATGTTCCCGAAGGAACACAGATCGATGCGGTTGTCCGCCCCGAGGATGTTATCCTGACCGCTCCCGAAAAAGGCACCGTTAAAGGTGTTGTTACGAATGTCGTCTTCAAGGGAATCCACTATGAGATCACCGTAGAAAGCGGCAAGTATGAGATGGTCATTCAGTCTACCAAAACTCCGAAAGTTGGAGAAGAGGTAGGAATGTGCCTTGATCCCGACGGAATCCACATCATGATCGCGGAAGATCACACCACCAGATTTGACGCGGATATTACCGATGAGTACGGACTTGAATATAACGGAAAAGAGATCGAAGCAGATATCACTCAGATAATCAAAGGTTCTTCTCTTAAGGACGGCATACTCAAGGATTCTTCCGGTGAAACCGTCAGACCCGAAAACATCAGGATCCATATTTCCATCGAACCTGCGGATATCGAACTTACCGATGATGCCGAGAAGGGACTTACCTCCGGAGAGATCATCAACCTTATATATAAAGGTGACCATTACAGCTATGTCATCCGTACCGCAAGAGGTCACGATCTTATCGTTGACGATGAGTACCTTTGGAACCTGGGCGATATAGTCGGTCTTGTCATGCCCGCAGATAAGATGACCTTTACACTTGCTAAGTAACGGGAGAAAACAATGAAGGGAACATTTCAGAGGAAATACTTAGGTATTCCTTATGCGCTTTATCTCCTGGTATTTGTGGTCATGCCGCTTATCGTCATCGTTAAGTATGCATTTACCGATGCAAGCGGAAAACCGGGGATCGGCAATTTCATAAACTTTTTCACGGATCCGAATACACTGGGTACTCTCATGTATTCGCTCTTCCTTGCATTTGCCACAACCATGATATGCCTTCTTATAGCATATCCTGCGGCATATTGCCTTGCCATGAGTAAGATCTCATCTAAAGGTGCGATCCTTATGCTCATGATCATGCCCATGTGGATCAATTTCACCCTTCGTATCACGGCTCTCAAAGAGCTTCTTACCATGATCGAGGGAAATCTTGCTCTGCATCCTTTTGCCAATTCCGTGATAGGAATGACGTATGACTTTCTGCCTTTCATGATCCTTCCCATCTACAATCAGATCTCAAGGATCGACAAGAGCCTTCTGGAGGCTGCTTCGGACCTTGGAGCGGATCAGGTACAGGCTTTCTTGCGCGTGCTCCTTCCTCTGTCCATGCCCGGAGTTATCAGCGGTATTTCCATGGTATTTTTACCTGCCATGACAAACTATGTTGTTCTCGATATGCTATACAACAGCACCTACATCATGGGCAGTCTTATCGGAAGTTATTTCTCCGCATACGATTGGCACGGCGGATCGACTATTTCTCTGATCCTCCTTGTTATCATCTGCATCTTCACGCTTGTGGTGGGCGGTGACGAAGGCGAGAAAAATGTGAGAGGAGGATCCGTATTATGAAAAAGAAACAGGTCCTGACTCCCCTTATACTTCTCATTGTGCTCCTTCTCATCTATGCACCGATACTGATCCTTGCTTTCTACAGCTTTACCGATGCATCGACCATCGGACAGAAGGCGGGCTTTTCGCTTCAGAACTACGTAACCCTTTTCACTACTCCCGAACTTGCGGAGATGATCAGAGGGACACTTTTGCTCGCAGTGGGAGTTGCGGTTATCTCAACGATCCTGGGAACACTTGGTGCTTTGGGTTCTTTTTATTCAAAGCCCATGACTACTTCCGTATACCGTATTGTTAATCAGGTGCCCGTTGTCAATGCTGATGTTGTCACCGGCTTTTCGGTGTGCATACTCCTTGTAATCGTATTTGGCATCAACAAAGATACATTCTTCCCTCTTGTAGCGGGACAGACTGTTATCTGTGCACCTTTCGTATATCTGTCTGTATATCCCAAGCTTGGTCAGATGGATCCTTCCATTTATGAAGCGGCTCTGGATCTTGGCGCATCGCCTTCGATTGCCGTAAGGAAAGTTGTCATACCTCAGATCATGCCCGGTATAGTATCGGGATTTGTGATGGCTGTAACACTTTCTCTCGATGATTATTTTGTTGCAACCTATACCAAGCCCGCTTCGTTTGATACCATTTCCACTTATGTGGTAAATGCCACAAGAGGATCTCAGACCGATATCAAGACAGCGCTTTGGGCGCTTTCCACCGTTATCTTTGTCATCGTTCTTATCATCTGTATCGGAATGAACAGAAGCAGCTCGAACAAAGATAAAAAGAAAGCAAATAAGATGAGGAGGGCAAATGCATGAGAAACTTTAAGAATATCTCCTCCAAAATCTTTGCCCTTGCATGTTCCGGTATTCTTCTGGCAGGAATCGTACCCGTTCTCCCCGCACAGGCGGCAGAGGATGTTATAACCATCAGAGTATGTAACTGGGAAGAGTATATCGATGAGGGAGGATGGGATGATGATGAAGTCATCGACCTTGAATCCGGTGATATATTCGGAGAGAATGCACTTTACGAGGATTTCGAAGAGTGGTACTACGAGACCTATGGTCAGAGAGTAAAGGTTGAGTATAGCTGCTTCGGCACTAACGAAGAACTCTACAACATGCTCACATTGGGAGATGAGTTCGATCTTGTTGCTCCTTCCGAGTACATGATCATGAAGCTTATGTCCGAAGGAAAGCTTGTTCCTTACAGTGACGGATTTTTCGATGAAGAGAACGAATACAATTACTACATCAGAAATGTTTCTCCGTTTATCAGAGAGACTTTCGAGACCAATGAGATAAACGGCGAGTATTGGAATAAATATGCAGCCTGCTACATGTGGGGCGTGCTGGGCTTTCTCTACAATCCCGAATATCTTACCGAGGAAGAGGTTTCCACCTGGAAGCTTCTCGTTAATGAAAACTATGTCAGACAGATCACAACCAAGGACAATGTGCGCGACAGTTATTTTGCCGCGCTGGGTGCTCTCAAAGGAGATCTGTTTTTAAGCGAAGAGTTTTTGAACGATCCCGATTATCACGAAAGACTCGGGGCAGAGATGAACGATACCTCCGAAGAGACCGTTGCACAGGCTCTTGAATATCTGCAGAGAGTCAAAGACATCGTGTACTCTTTTGAGACGGACTCGGGAAAATCCGACATGGTAACCGGCAAGATATACTCAAATCTTCAGTGGTCCGGGGACGCAGTTTATTCCATGGATCTTGCGGAGGAAGAGGATGTTTATCTGGCATATTCCGTGCCTGAAGAGTGTACCAATCTGTGGTTTGACGGATGGGTAATGCTTGATGCGGGAATAAACGGCGATGCGGAGAAGCAGAAGGCATGTGAAGCTTTCGTAAACTTCCTTTCAAGACCTGACAATGCTGTCAGAAATATGTACTATATCGGATATACTTCATCCATTGCGGGAGGATGCGACGGAGATCAGATCCTCGAGTATGTGGACTGGTGCTATTCGGCGGAAGATGATGAAGAAGAAACCGCAGAGTATGATATAGGTTATTTCTTTGATGAGACCATGTACGGGGAGAATCCCGGCGAAGGAACCGGAGAGTATATCCTTACAGTTCCCGAGGAGCAGACATACCGCCAGCTCTTTGCACAGTACCCTCCCAAGGAAGTGACTGACAGAAGTGCGGTCATGAGATATTTTGATACCGAGGCCAATGCCCGTATCAATCAGATGTGGATCAATGTAAGATGCTTCAATATCGGCAAAATAAAAGCTGCCGGTTGGGCAGCTATAATACTACTTGTGATCGCCGTTGTAATAGGCGTTACGGTAATGAAACTTGGAGATAAGAAGGCAAGAGTTAATCGTCGTCCTCTTCAGCACCAATAACACCGCTTACTACCGAAGTTACTGCTGAAACGACTACAGCTGCGATAATAATGACAAGCAGTCCGCCTGCAAGTACCAAAAAGATTCCTGATTCCATAAGATACTCCTTTTTGCGCCGTTTGCGCGAGCTTCTTTTCACGAAGGATATTTTATCACGATAGGGCGAAAAGTACAACAAAGGCATTTTTCACAATATGACAAAGCCTTGTAAAATAGGCGATTCAGAGCTCTCCGATAAGCTATCGGGGAGCTTTTTTTATGCACAGCGCCGAAATTGTCTTTTCGGCGTTTTTTTGGTTGACCGAGAGATCCCGGTGTCGTATAGTTGACCTCACCATCAGTTTGGGCAGTTTAATGAACTGCCCTTTTATCATGTCTAAATATGCGGGCAGCCATATGGGTGATCAAATGACTAATACTACCGAAAATGCTCGCGATCTTCTCGAATCCCTTACGGATGAATATATCTCACGCAAGGGAAATGAACTCATTTTACTCAGACGCGGCGTAATCACAAAGGAAAAATTCATGGCTGATGCCGGGGAATACATCCTTTCCAGATTCGGGGGCGATGAAAATCTCGGTGATGAACTTACCAAAGAATTTGAGGAATACATCTTCGGATATTCGATCCTCACGCCTCTGATAGACGATCCGGAAATATCCGACATAAGGGTGACCTCACATAATTCCATAAGGGTTAAGAGAAACGGACAGCGGGAAGAATCCGGGTATTCTTTTTCCTCGGAAAAAGAATACCTGCGGTTCATAGATCATATCGCTGCCAGAAACAGAGTCAGTGTATCAAACCTGTCGGCAATACAAAGATTCACTGACAGTGCATCCCATCCTGCCTTTATCCTGAGGTTTACGGTGTGCATGCCGATCGTCAATACATACGATGAACCTTATCTGTGTATCAGAAAAGTCCCCAGATCCTTCCCTCTTTTAAAGGATCTGGTGGAAAAAGGAATGCTTGATGAAAAGAGTGCCAGAATACTGACTCTCAGGTTCAGGATGGGATCCACTCTTATATGCGGCGGGAATTCCTCCGGAAAAACAACGCTTCTGAATGCGTTAAAAGAAACCATTCCGGATGATACCGCGGTGATGATAGTGCAGCAGGCGGATGAACTTACAACCATGTTTCATCCCGATATGATGTTTCTCCACTCGGTTCCCACTTCCTCGGAGAGTATGGCTTCTTATGATCTGGAACATATAAGTATTGCGGGACTTACCATGGATGTGGATTTCTTTATAGTCGGCGAGATCAAAGGTGCGGAAGCTCTCTATATTCTTAATGCCGCATGTACCGGACAGATATGCGCGGGGACCATTCATTCAACCTCCGCCATGAGAGCTCCGGATAAGCTGGTGGATTATGCTATGTACGAAAGCAGATATTCCAGAAACGAACTTATGAGAATGATGGATTGTTTCAAAACTCTTATCTTCATGAAGGATTTCAAAGTGGCGAATGTATATGCGTGTAAGGGCTGGAATGAAGAAAGGAGAGAGCTGGATTATGAACGTATTTTGTAATGTATGTATCTTCGTACTTTTAGTATCCGGATTCTACGGACTGACCGTAAGGTCGAAGGCAGTGGAAAGACTCAGAAAAGCCGCGGATCTTATGGCTCTCAGAATGGATAGAAATGAGACCAAGAATGCCGTAGCCAGAAGAAAGAGGATAAAAGAACGCATTGAAAAAGAAACTTTTTTGTCAGGCATAGGGAGAGACCTTGAATACAGCGGTATCCGAAGAAGATTTCCCAAGGTGACAAGCGAGAAATTTATTGCCGGTTTAAGCATGATATGTGCACTGATACTTATACTTACCGGAATGACGGCAGGATTTATTCCCTCTCTTATCATATGCGGATCATTTCTGTCAGGAATTTATATTACCATCAGATGCATGGAAATATCCGCACTTAAGAGAACCGGTGAGGATCTCCCAAGGCTTTTGGACCTTCTTGGATCCTTTGCGGCGACCGGAGCAGTTTATTCAAATATCTTCGGTCAGATAAGCATGTATATGAACGAGCCCTTAAGGAGCGTGTTCGATGAATGCGCCGCGGAAGGAAGGATGAGCGGTGATCTCTCCGTTGCACTTTTATCCATGGCGGATAAGATCGAACATCCGCAGTTTAAACAGCTGATCAGGAATATGGAGATCACATCCAGACACGGAGAGGATATAACGGGGCTTGTAGCATCTACCAGAAGAAGCCTCAGGGATTACATAAGGGAAGCATCGAGACGTAGGACCATCCTCAGGGAATCGGCCATAAACATGGTTCTGCTGATGGTAATGAGTTTTGCCGTACTTGCCATAACCGCTTCCCTTTCGGAGACCACGGCCCCAAAGGTGTTGCTGGAAAGTATTCCGGGGAAGATAAGTCTCGGTGTGATAGCCGCAGTCATTGTGATGTACTTCGGACAGGCGTCCAAATTATACAAGTGAGGTTTTGAAATGAATCTTCTGACACATTATTACGGGATAACGGGAGTGCTTACTCTTACCGCGGGATGTTTATGCGCAGCACTCATGTATAAACTGTTTTATCCCGGAAAAGGATTTGCATATCTTAAGAGTTGCGAGTTTGCGGGAATGATAAGGAAGAGAGGAGACTCTCATATTTATGACAGGATGGAATGCTGGCTCAGAAAAAACGGAGCATCATACCACATCGGTAAAAAGATCGATCCCGGAAGATTTATGGGAATATGCATTTCTCTCGGGTGTGCGGGATTCCTTGCGGGAATGACGGTATCCGTATTTTTCGGTGCCGCGCTCGGTACGGTCCTTTTGGCATTTCTCCCCTTGTGCGTTCCTGCGCTTAACAGAGCGGATTCCAAAGAAATGCTTCCGGACATAAGACTTATCTACCACAGTCTGGCGGTTCAGATAAAAAGTGGGGTGTATGTCACGGATGCACTTGCGGAGTGTTCCTCATCCGTCACAAACAAAAGACTTAAGGATGCGCTGTCCGATTTCTACGCGGATGTGATCATGAAATCCGATATCTATTCATCTCTTGAAAGATTCAGATCCTCTTTTGATGACAGGTATATCGATTCACTATGCATTACCGTGGTTCAGGCACTTGAATCCGGACAGGCACTTGAGCTTTTGGGTGATATTGCGGAACAGGTCAGAGATATGGAAGAGGAGGTGTTTGAATCAAGAAAAGCATCGCTGGACAGGCTGCTTACTTTATGTCAGCTTCTTGTTCTCGGTGCGGTGCTGGCAACAGCTCTCTACACTTGTGTCATGTACATGATGAGCAGGGCTGTGGGTTTCAGATGAGGGAAAATATCGGAAATTTATTTTTGAAAGGAGATTTATATGAAAGGTTTAAAGATGAGAGTGATCGAGGCTGCAACTAAGAAAGAGGAGGGACTGGATGGAATACTTGTAACAATAGGTCTGTGTATCATAGCACTTCTTCTTTGCGTTGTTATGAGGGATTCGCTTACTGAATTTATTAAGACCATCGTAACGGAGATGACGGTTGCCGCCAAGAATATACTCAGTACTCCCGGTGCTTTTACTTTCACTCCGATGTATTTCTAAGGCGGTGAGGGTTATGGTTATGGCACCTGATATAAATGCCGCGGAGAAAAATGACGGAAGTGTCGGTGATGTGATGCCCATGTGCATATTTGTGATATGCATCGCTTTTGTAATGATCTCTTTTGCAAACTGCGTCAGACTTATTAATGTGAAGGCTTCCGTATCCCAGGTATCAAGGCAGTATATCCTGAAAATGGAAACATACGGATATCTGACTGAAGGCGACAGGGCAAGCCTTATGGATTTGCTTTCTGAGACCGGACTAAAGGATATATCTCTTGCGGGAACGGATATGGCGGAGGTAGGGTACGGAAATGAGATAAAGCTTTATATCAGCGGCTTTACGGAGGAAGGATATGAGATCAGGGAATTCAGGACATCCACTGCCAAATATTAAAAAATCCGAAGGACAGGCAGAATACGTTCTCGGAATGTATGCACTGATATTTGTGATGATCTTATCCATGGCTTCACTTCAGATATTGCAGTACAAAGCGGATTCGGATATTGCGGAGGATGCGCTGGCTGCCTCCGCACTTGCCGCTCTTGACATAGATCCGTACAGATACGGCACAGACCATAAGCTGGTGATAGATGACCCCGTACATGCTTTGGAGATATTTAAAAATGCACTTAAGGGAAATATGGAACTTGGTGAAGATTTCAGCCCGGTATCACAGAATACCTCATATGTATCGGGAGTGGTTAAGTTAGAAGACTTCAGGGTCTATCTGGTAGACGGAGACGATGTGACGGAGTACAGGGTATCGGATACGGGAACAGGGGTAAGGAGCGGATCGTACGGAGAAATGAAAACACCGGGAGGGCAGGTTGTGGTCTCTGCAGGGTGTTATGCTGCAATATCTTTTGATACGGAAGGCTTTCTCGGAATAAAGATCAGATCATACAAACAGGCTTATGCGGAGATGATAGCAGATCCCGAAAGGGTACGCGAATAAGAAAGGAACTACAGATAAATGCAAAACAGTAAAAACAAAGAATCCAAATACGGACTACTTATTGCGGCAATCCTTACCGCAATGGGCGTATTTACGATAATGACATATTTTCAGAGACAGGCTTTGGCGGATTTTGAGAAAAAGGAAGTTTATGTTGCCGTGTCGGATATTCCGAGAGGTACGGTGATAACCGAGGAAAATGCGGCTCTTTACATCGAGGTGAAAAATGTGGATGCGGGATGCGTTCCGGAAACCGCACTTACGGATTACCGTTTGACCTGCGGTATGAGTCCGGAATATGACATCGATAAAGGGACTCTTCTTACCTCGGGAATGTTCTCTGATTCGGATGATGTCCTTTCGTCAATGACTTCGCCGGTTCTTGCGGGTTTTAAAACAGAGGATCTTGCAAGGGCAGTAAGTGGTGTGCTCAGAGCAGGTGACAGGATCGATATATATTCGGCAGATCCCGAAACAGGAGAGGAGATGCTTTTGTGTTCGGATGTATACGTGGAGTGCGGATACGATTCATCGGGAAAGCCTGTGACAGGGGACCTGGCCGCCGTGATGTTTAATGTATATCTGGAAAGTGAGGATGCATCCGCTTTTTACGGAGGCCTTAGGAACGGATATATGTATGTGGTGAAAAAATTCTGATGTTCATGTTTTCACTTATTACGGTTATCCTCTGCCTTGCCTTAGCCTCCGCGGAAGACATACTTACTAAAAAGGTAGCGGATGTCATCTGGTGGATATGTGCTCCGGTATGTCTTTTGATCTTACCTGTCTCAATGTCTTGTCCCGGATTTTGGGATTTATTGGAATGCCTTTTTGCGATATTTATCCAGGAACATATCATGTGCAGATTTTACGGAAGAGCCGATTCTCACGCTTTTTCGTGTTGTGCGTTATTTCTGATATTCAGCGGAGCACGGCTGGAAGGACATATTCTGCATATGTTCATATCACTGATCCTTTTGTCGGTTCATCAAAAGCTCCGCCACAATATAGGAAACCGGGGAAAGCTGATCTCCCCGGTTCCTTTTATTCCCTATATATCCGTTGCATTTGTGATATGTGTCATCATAGCGCTTCATTAAGCTGAGCGTAAACAGAACTTGTTTCTGAAGGAGTTGCGCTACTTATGTAATAGATCTTACCGGAAGAGGTAACGATCTTAATGGCTACCATTTTATCGGGAGCGAGGAATACTTTACATGCTTCACCCTCCACACTGAAATTGCCTTTCAGAAGGGTTTCCATACCTGTACCGTTTGTGCGTATAAATCTTAATCCTCGTATATCTTCTATGTATTCAACACTTTCGATATCGCTTACCGGTATCACATACTCATCTCTTAACTGATGGCATATGACATTTCCGTCGGAAACTCTGAGACTGATGGGAGTGGATTCCAGCATTCCGACCCATATGACAACCAGGATTGAGAATACGATGGATAGCGCAGCCAGAAATCCAATGACTTTGCCTGCGGGATGAGCCATGTTTATGGTGCTTCCCACTCCTGCACGTTTCTCTACATTGAGTCTTTTGTCCGAAGGATTGTAGTAGAACATTCCGGCGATCCAGAGATCGTCATCATCCTGAATCACAGTCATATCCTTGTGATAGATCTTCTCTATGCTCTGATCGGTATGTACAAATATGGCAAGCGCACCCATGACCAGGATCATATATAAACCTATTCCTGCGATCATGATGATGCCGGAGCCTGAGAGTATTTCAAGGAGTGAGAGTGTGCACCCGAAGATGGTGTTTGCCCATAACATCAGCACGAACATCTTTGCCATATTCTTTTTCTTGGCTCTGTTGTAGTTGGCATTTATATCACTGTCTGTTGATATAACTTCGCTTTTGATACGATCCATGACGAAACCGATGACGGTTATCATGATACCGACCAGAAATATGGATCCGCACACAGAGGTGGCAAGAAATGTTCCCGCAGCAGTTGAACCTGATGTTTTGATGATCTTAAGATCGGCAAGAAGCGCGATGATAACTGTCAATACTCCCGCTATATTGGGTAGAATTACCGAACCCGGTTTCAGTGCTCTTACGGTTCCCACGGTTTTAAGATCCGTATAGCTGATGCCTTTTTCGGCAATTATTCCAAGGCTCTTTTTAAGAGACTTCATTTCTTTATTGCCGTATATATAGGGAACGGATACGGCAAAAATAGCTATAAAGACGAGCATTACCCATATAAATGTTCTCATGGGAAGTGTTCCGAGGAACAGGAGGAGTACTGAGATCACGGTAAATACCACGTTAAGCCTGTAAGCTGCTTTATTGTTTTTATCAGTGATGGTATCTATCCTTTCGGATACTTCCGGCTCGGTAAATTCTTTCCTGTTTGTGACTCCGAATATGAGCTTTTTTTCCCGCCATTTACGGGGATACAAAAGCGAATAAGTTATCCAGATAGTGGGTACCAGACATATAAACATTATTATTCCCAAAAATGCATCCATATTATTCCTCAGCTTTCTGTTCCGTAAAACTCATCGATAAGATTTAAAAGATCTGCTTTTGATACGCCTGATAATCTGCATTCCGATACTATCCGTTTAAGCTCTGTTTTATTGCTGTCACTGATGATGCCCTGTTGCTTTATGGAGGTTCTTATCCTGGCACCGTTTTTTCGGTCCGTCATGATATAGCCTTCGGTTTTGAGAAGCTGATACGCCTTGCTGACCGTCATGGTGTTGATGCCCATCTCCATGGCCAGGGCTCTGACCGTCGGAAGCTGCTCGCCTCCCTCAAGTTCCCCGGAAGATATTCCCATGACGATCTGATTTCGTATCTGCATATATATCGGGATATCCGACAGTTCGTTGATACGTATTATCATCACGCG
>JAEEGJ010027030.1_pt1 | contig 11567 bp, 9 predicted proteins | sample 8958761 | NCBI WGS metagenome assembly JAEEGJ01 (sample SAMN16246546, study PRJNA631951) | gut metagenome | biome: gut microbiome; feature: rumen; material: RS-attached | host: Bos | place: Iran: Karaj | collected 2018-10
AAGGTCAGGGCGGGTCGCTCTGCCGAGCTTTGCAGCCATCTCAACGAGCTTGCCTGCGCCAGTCTGGTCGAGGCTTGCAAACGGATCGGATTCATAGATCTTTGCATCGTAGTAAGCGCTGAGGAACTTGCCCGCGTCATCTCTGGAGAAGCCGAATGTCATCTGCGTAAGGTCATTCGTGCCGAAGGAGAAGAACTCTGCCTCAGTCGCAATTGCATCTGCTGTGAGAGCGGCTCTCGGGATCTCGATCATCGTTCCGACAAGATACTTCATCTCCGTGCCGGACTCTTTTATGAGCTCATCGGCAACTCTTACAACAACGTCCTTGACATATTTGAGTTCCTTGACCTCTCCGACCAGCGGGATCATGATCTCGGGGACCATGTTCCACTCGGGATGTCTCTTCTGAACCGCGAGAGCTGCCTTTATGACTGCTCTTGTCTGCATCTCTGCAATCTCGGGGTAAGTGACCGCAAGGCGGCAGCCTCTGTGGCCCATCATCGGGTTGAACTCGTGAAGGGATGTTATGATGTTCTTTATGTCCGCGGGAGTCTTGCCGACGTTCTTTGCCAGAAGCTCGATATCGTCTTCGGTGTTAGGAACGAACTCGTGGAGAGGCGGATCGAGGTAACGGATCGTTACGGGGTTGCCCTGCATCGCCTCGTATATGCCTTCGAAGTCGCTCTGCTGCATGGGCTCGATCTTTGCAAGAGCCTTGACTCTGTCTTCCTTGTTGTCCGCGCAGATCATCTCGCGGAATGCCTCTATCCTGTCCGCCTCAAAGAACATGTGTTCTATTCTCGTAAGACCGATACCCTGGGCTCCGAGCTCTATTGCCTTTGCGGCATCTCTCGGGGTGTCCGCGTTGGTGCGGACCTTAAGTCTTCTGTACTGGTCTGCCCATGCCATGATACGGCCGAATTCGCCCGCGATGGTGGCATCGACTGTGGGGATGATCCCGTCATATACGTTTCCGGTCGAACCGTCGATGGAGATCCAGTCTCCCTCGCGGTAGGTCTTGCCGGCGAGCGTGAACTGCTTGTTCTCCTCGTCCATGACTATCGCACCGCATCCGGAAACGACACAGACGCCCATTCCGCGGCCTACGACCGCAGCGTGGGAGGTCATGCCTCCGCGGACAGTCAGGATGCCCTGGGCAGTCTTCATGCCTTCGATGTCCTCGGGAGAGGTCTCGAGACGGACCAAAACGACCTTTTCCTTTCTGGAAGCCCACTCTTTGGCGTCTTCGGCAGTGAAGACTATCTTTCCGCAGGCTGCTCCCGGAGAAGCTCCGAGGCCTCTGCCGACTGGAGTTGCCGCCTTGAGGGCCTTCTGGTCAAACTGCGGGTGGAGGAGCGTGTCGAGGTTTCTCGGATCTATCATCAGGACTGCCTGCTCCGGAGTGATCATGCCTTCGTCAACGAGATCGCAGGCAATCTTCAAAGCTGCCTGGGCAGTACGCTTGCCGTTGCGGCACTGGAGCATATAGAGCTTGCCGTTTTCAACGGTGAACTCCATGTCCTGCATGTCATGGTAATGGTTTTCAAGAGTAGAGCAGACTCTGGTGAAGTCCTCGTATGCCTGGGGGAATTTCTGAGCCATTTCGGATATCGGCATCGGAGTGCGGATACCGGCGACGACATCCTCGCCCTGTGCGTTGTTCAGGAACTCGCCCATGAGCTTCTTCTCGCCTGTTGCCGGGTCTCTCGTGAAGGCAACGCCGGTTCCGGAGTTGTCGTTGAGGTTGCCGAATACCATCGGCATGACAGTGACCGCGGTGCCCCAGGAATACGGGATATCGTTGTCGCGGCGGTAGACATTCGCTCTGGGGTTATCCCAGGATCTGAAGACCGCCTTAATGGCTTCCTTGAGCTGAACTATAGGATCGGAGGGGAAATCGGCTCCAAGCTGCTTTTTGTACTCTGCCTTGAACTCTTCCGCCAGCTTCTTAAGATCAGCCGCGTCGAGCTCGACATCCAGCTTGACGCCCTTTTCTTCCTTCATGTCGTCTATAAGCTTCGTGAAGTAGCTCTTGCCGACTTCCATAACGACATCAGAGAACATCTGGATAAAACGGCGGTATGAGTCGTATACGAAACGCTCGAAATTCGGATCCGGATTCCCTTTGATCATAGCGGCGACAACGTCGTCATTGAGACCGAGGTTCAGGATCGTGTCCATCATGCCGGGCATGGATGCGCGTGCGCCGGACCTTACGGATACGAGCATCGGGTTTTCGAGGTCTCCGAACTTCTTGCCGTTCAGTTTTTCGATCGCTTCAACATTCTTCATGACTTCAGCCATGATATCGTCGTTTATCTGGCGTCCGTCATCATAATACCGGGTACAGGCTTCTGTGGTTATCGTAAAGCCCTGGGGAACGGGAAGACCTATCTTGGTCATCTCTGCGAGGTTCGCTCCTTTTCCTCCAAGGAGCTCGCGCATGCCTGCGTTTCCTTCGGAAAACAGGTAGACGTATTTTTTGCTCATTTACATATATCCTTTCATTATTTTAGCCGCATGAGAATATACCACAAAGGCAGGGCACTTTTCAATACAATTTCATTGAAAACGGTATATTTTTTGGTGCCTTGCAGTGCTCAGAGCTTTATCCCGTCCATTTCGAGCCTGTAACCGAAAAGCGTCTTCTTCAGAGAAAAGAAAACAGTGTCGGAATACTCCAGGACATACTTGGGAAGCAGGACCTCCGCGGTCTCCGTTTCAAAGACCTTATAGCCCCTTTTTTTGAGCTGCTCCGCCATTTTGGCGTTAACTATACGCGGGTAGAGCTCCGTGATGTCAATGTCGGATGTCGTCGTCGAGATGAGCTCAACGGCAACGGCCTTTTTCCCTGTCTTATTCAGGTGCTCCCTGAGCTCGTCTGAAAACTCAAAATTCATGGCGATACCCCTTTACTGCAGTTTTCATCTATTTTAGCACAAAGGCTCCGGAAATAAAACAAAAAGGACAGCTCCGAAGAGCTGTCCTTTGATTTTAAGCTAAAAGCGATTAAGCCTTCTTTGCAGCTTTCTGCTTGCCGAGTGTCTGGATCCCTTCGATTACAAGGATGACAGCAAGGATAAGCATTGCAACCGCAAATACGAGCTGGAACCAGTCGCCCCAAGCAGCAGCGCCTGCACCGACTTTGCCGAAGAGGGCAACGACTGTGAGGATGAGCTTCCAGATGGTCATGACGAGCATGAAAATCATGCCGGGGATGAGCATCTTGTTGTTCTTGCCGACTTCGCCGAGCCATGTGGCGACAGCCATCAGAGCAAGACCTGCGAGGAGCTGGTTGGCGCTTCCGAACAGACCCCAGATAGCGCTGAGCTTCAGTCCGCCGAGTACGCAGCCGATGACGACCATCAGAAGAGTACCGAACAGCGGGTGGCAGAGGAGCTTGCGAACGCCTGTCGCATCTTTCCAGGAAGCCTCGCCTTCCTTAAGGAAGAGCTCGGAGAACATGAAACGGGAAAGACGTGTTGCAGTGTCGAGAGAGGTAAGAGCAAATACGGAGACAGCGAGTGTCAGCATGCCGTACATGATCGTGTAGATACCTGTGCCCTCTTCGCCGAACATCGTGGCGATACCGCCTGCAAAAGCAGCAGCCGGGGAGCCGAATCCGCCGGAGGTGTACTTCTCGAATACCATGCCGACAGCAAGCAGCGAGATGATGCCGAGAGCGGACTCGATGAGCATCGCGCCGTAGCCGATGGGCTGGAGGTCCTTCTCGGAAGCGATCTGCTTGGAAGAAGTACCGGAAGCGACGAGTGAGTGGAATCCGGAGCAGGCGCCGCAGGCGACCGTGATGAACAGGGTCGGAACGATGAAGTTCTGGAGGTTTGCTTCTTTGCCGCCGAATGCCTGGAACGCGGGAAGCGCGAAGTTGACTCTGCTGCTGAAGCTGGAGATCAGAACGCCGATAATGGCGAGGATCATCATGCCGTAGAGCAGGTAGGAGCTGAGGTAGTCACGCGGCTGGAGGAGTATCCAGACCGGGACGAGGGATGCGATCGCGATGTAAGCGCCGATGAATACGATCCAGAAGGTACGGCTTGCAGCAAGACCGAGCTTCAGTCCGAGGAACAGGAAAGCAAGGATGCAGACGATACCGATTATCGTTCCCGGAACGATTCCGAGGCCGGCGCGGTTTGTGAGGAGACCGTATACTATAGCCAGGACTATGAAGAGCATGGATATAATTGCGGTCGTCTCATTTCCGGTAGGCTGTGTTACGATGCCTGCACGGTCAGACATGAAGGTTCCGGCGACGACGTTTACGAAGGACGCAACGACGAGCACGAGAACGAGCAGAGCGAAGATCAGGAACAGCTTATGGGCTCTCTTACCCATGGAGTCGCCGATAACATCGCCGATGGATTTGCCGCCATGACGTACAGAGGAGAAGAGTGCGCCCCAGTCATGAAGGCCGCCGATGAAAATGCCACCCAGGACACACCACAGGAAAACGGGGATCCAGCCGTAGATGGAAGCCTGTACAGGGCCGTTGATCGGGCCTGCGCCTGCGATGGAGGAGAAGTGGTGCCCCATAAGTACCGCGGGCTTGGCAGCGACATAGTCGACGCCATCAGCCATGGTGACTGCAGGGGTCTCTCTTGAGGGGTCAATGCCCCACTGTCCCGCTACCCAGCGGCCATAATAAATGTAGCCGAGGATGAGCAGAACGATTGCAACTAATAAGATTACTAGTGCCATTGGTGTTTCTCCCTTTCTAAAAAAATAATTTTAACTGTTATCTAAACTCTCCTGCAGAGGTTTGAAGATCCTTTGAAGATCCTTTCCCCTTCTGTTGAAGAAAAGTTTACCTGTTGATGCCTCAATGCCAAACAGCTTATAATTGCTGTAGCCGCGGAGGCCGTACATATAGCCCTTGCTGTGCCTGAGTTCCCTGAAAACCGGCATGGCATTTTCAGTGATCCTGTCCGCAATAACGATCAGAGTGATATCAGCGTTTTTGAGATCGGGACCCGGAACGACCCTCGATACACCTGTTTCCCAGGCCTCCCTGTCGAACTCTCTGAGCTTTTCTTCGTCCAAGTCCGCACAGGTCGCGAAAAAGACTGTTTCGCTCGTACTCCATTTGTTGTAAACGGCAGACTTGAAGAGAAAATACTGCTCCTCGTTTACGCGGAATACCGCTTCGGCGTCAAATGGACTCGCGGGATTTTCTCTGTTTATATCATAATAACTGTGATAGGAGAGAAGTACCCGCTCGAGCAGATCTTTTGACGTCATGCTTCTGACGGTGCCTGAGCGCCCGGTTTCCCGAATTGCGCGTCAGGGATGAGTTTTTTCAGTTCCTCCAGAAGCGCTTTGCCGGCCTTTTCACCGGGAAGCTGTATCTGGGCAAGCTCACCGGACCCGTCGCAGATCACTATATGCTCGACCGGAAGATCTCCCGCGCAGCAGCCCATCTTGGCGGGGACAAGAAGCACCCTTCTGAAAACTCTGGTGATGTTTTCGTAGGGTATAAAATAAGCAGTTCTGCCCTTTTTGAAATAGAAGGTTTCCGCGCCGACTCTGACGGGGCCTATCGCTCTGGAAGATCTGAACTCTTCTTCCGCGTTGCCCGGAATTTCATACCCTTCTGAAAGAGGCTGGAATTTCATATAAGACACTTTCCCACTAAAACTTATGAATAAACTATTAACAATCGATAATATAGCACTAAGTGATGATATCTTCAAGTGTTATTTTTAACAAAAATCAAAAGCACTCTGCGCGAGGCAGGGTGCTCTTGCAATACTCATCAGTCTGTCAAAACGATTTTAAAAAAACTCAATCCGGATTCCCATCCAGCCTTTCGGTAATAAACTGCTCGACTTCTTTCATTTCGATCCCGAGCGCAATGCTGAGCTCGCCGTGGAGCATATCCTGAGCACGTTTGGCAGTGGCCTCTATCCGGCCGGATTTTGTCTTGCGTTCGGTCATTCTGAGGCGCAGACCCTTGATTATCGAAACAAGCGCTTCGTTCGTATGCTGCTTGAAAAGATCTCTGTAAAACGCATCCACATGGTTAAAGCGGTTATCGTAGCAGATAGCGGGCTCTATAGACGGTATTGAATCTATGAATGCCAGCGCCTCCTTTTTGGAGATTACCGGGCGGATAAATAACGCAGTATCTACAGGGACAAAACATGTTCCCGACCCTGCGAGCGGACGCAGAGTATAATACTTCCTTCCTGGCTGCGCGCCGCTGAAAGAAAGCTCGCCGACAGCTTCAACGTTGCAGGCCCCGTTTTCACCGTATACTATCTTGTCTCCGACTTTGTACAACAAATACCTCCCATTTTTTATTTTTAGTTAAAAATTTTTATCAATATAAAAACTTTTATTATATTCATAGTACACTATTTGTCAATAAATTTCCACACTTTTTTCCGTTTTTACCAAAAATTTTTTTAAATTTTTATTCAAGTTGCACAAAAATATTTTTTCGGTGTATAATCGCGGTATGAAGATCGTTTTAAAGGGTGAAGCCGGTAAATACAAATATGCCGTTGAGCAGATGCTGCTGACGGTTTTCCCTGATGAAAGGCCGGAATATGTCCTGAAAAGGCCACAAGAGGACTGTCTCTCTGTATCTCTCTCGAGAGCTGAAATGTATTCCGTCTCCGTCTGTATGCTCAAAAGAGACGGTATAGTTTTCAAAGGCATGGCAAGGGAGTTGTCTTCCGCTCTTACGGACGAGATCACCACAGACCGCGTATGCCAGAGACTCATAAAGAATTCAATTTACAGAGCAGCGCTCTCTTCAGGTATCAAAAAGCCTGTATGGGGTTCTCTCACAGGGGTAAGGCCAGGCAAGATCTTCAGGAATCTGCTTAGGAGCGGCCTTTCTCCCGATGAAGCTGTACGAAGATTTGAAACTGATTACGGGGTGGATCCCGTCCGGGCTAAACTCTGCAGCGAGACATCACTTGAGACTTTAAAGGCAGAAGAATCACTCGCTCCAAAAGATATCTGTCTTTACGTCGGCATTCCATTCTGTCCGACAAGGTGTTCATACTGCAGTTTTGTAAGCGCTTCTGTTGAAAAAAGCACGCATCTTATCGTTCCATTTCTGGATGCATTGGAAAAAGAGGCGGAAGCGCTTGCGGCTGAAACGGCAAAATGCTCTCTGCGTGTCGTATCTCTCTATTTTGGCGGCGGAACCCCCACCACTTTAAGTGCCTCACAGTTCGACAGGCTTTTTTCTCTTCTCGAAAGCCTTTACGATCTCTCCTCCCTGCGTGAGAATACTGTTGAGGCGGGAAGACCGGATACCATTACTTCCGAGAAACTTGAAGTCCTGAAAAAACACGGGGTCACAAGGATAAGCGTAAACCCCCAGACAATGAATGACAGTGTTCTCGAAGCAATCGGAAGAAAGCACACGGCATCTGATATATCGAATGCCTTATCGCTCGTCAGAGAGGCAGGAGACTTTGACGTAAATATGGATCTCATAGCCGGGCTTCCCCGAGACGATCCCGAAAGCTTTCGCAGAACTATGGATCAGGTCATTTCTCTTTCACCCGAAAACGTCACCGTTCACACGCTTTCTCTGAAAAGAGGCTCTGCAATAACGCTTGGAAAGACAGCGCTTCCCACTGCAGGAGAAGTATCACAGATGCTTGATGACGCAGATGTCAGTCTGAGAAAAAACGGATACTCTCCGTATTATCTTTACAGGCAGAAGTTTATGTCCGGTGGATTTGAGAATACCGGCTGGGCAAAACCGGGACATGTCAACCTGTATAATATATGCATAATGGAGGAGCTGTGCTCGATACTGGCCCTCGGAGGAGGAGGTTCAAGCAAACTAATTGCTCGCGGTGACGGACGGAATATAAGGCTCATGGCACCGAAGTATCCGCTCGAATACATTGAGCACTCCGATAAGCTGTGTGAGGACAAAAAGAAAATAGCGGAGTTTCTCAAATGAAACTCCGCTGTTTTTCTCTTCTCACTTGCCTACACAGAAGCGTTCGAAAATGCGGTTGGTAATATCTTCTCTGACAGTTTTTCCGTTCAATTCCCCGATCGCATACATTGCATTTTCTGTTTCAGTTAAAACGGCATCGGGCGTTACTCCGGTCTCCATAGCTTCAAGCGCATTTTCCAGACTGTACAATGCCTTTGCAAGAGCTTCCTTCTGCCTCAGGTTTGTTATTATCTCTCCTGCCGGCACCTGAGGCATCGGAAAGAGCTTCTCTATCTCAGCGGAAAGCTCTTCAATGCCCTCACCTGTTACAGAACTTATGCATACCTTAGGCAGAGGGCTTTCCGGCATCACAGGTTTATCTGTGAGATCCGTCTTGCTGACTGCTATAATTGCCTTCGGAGCCCTCTCTGCGGTCTCCAGCACTTTTTTGTCTTCTGCTGTGAGAGAATTGTTTCCGTCGATCACAGCTATGATCAGTTCTGCACTCTCGGCTGCCTTTAAGCTTCTGCCGACTCCAAGCTTCTCAACAGTGTCCTGCGTGTCACGTATGCCGGCCGTATCCGACAGAAGCAGTGTCACTGCTCCGAATTTTATTTTTTCCTCTATTGTATCCCTTGTCGTCCCCGGTATATCGGTAACTATCGCTCTGTCATAGCCCAACAGCGCATTCAGAAGCGAACTCTTCCCCGCGTTAGGTTTGCCGATAATTACAGCAGGGATCCCGTTCTTCATAAGGCTGCCTCTCTCGAATGTAGACAGAAGAGCGCGAATCACGGAAATGCTTCCGGAAATCACAGCCCTGTATTCATCAAGAACAAAATCTTCTATATCTTCATCCGGATAATCCAGCACAGCATGATAGTGAGCGCTTATGTTTGCCAGATCCGAATATACGGCTTCAGTTTTTCTGCTAACTGCTCCGGCAAGCTGTCCGGCTGCATTGGCAGCACAGTCGGAAGTTTCAGCCTCGATAAGATCAATAACGGCTTCAGCCTCGGTAAGGCTCATTTTGCCGTTTAAAAAGGCCCTCTTCGTGTACTCCCCGGGCAGTGCGATTCTGGCACCGTTGGCACACAGCGTCTCAATTGCCGCTTTCAGAACCACCGGTGATCCATGGCACTGAAGCTCAGCATAGTTTTCTCCGGTAATACTCCCGGGTGCTCTGCAGATCTGCGCCAGGCATAAATCAAGAAGCTCTCCGTTTTCCCCGAAGAGCTTTCCGTACACCAGTTTACCGGAAGGAGCCTCTTTCAATGGCGTTCCTCCGGCCGGTTTGAATATTTTGTCCGTAATTTCGACAGCTCTGTCTCCGCTTATCCGGATGATCCCCAAAGCAGTCACTGCATTTCCGGTAGCGACAGCTGCTATAGTGTCAGACATTTCTGATTCTCAGTCTCTGCTCTCTTGCTGCCTTCTCATCATTTGCCTCAGATATGAAGTAACTCAGAGACAGCAGGCTGTCCGAGAAGTGGATATTCTCGACAAGTACGGGGCTGTTGGGCTCCGTAAGCTCCACATTGGTAAAATTCCAGATCGCATTGACTCCGTTCTCAGTAAGCTCTTTTGCGACTTCGACTGCTTTCTCTTTAGGAACTGAGAGCACAGCCAGGTCAACTGTATTGTTAGCGATATAGTCTGCCATCTCGGAGGCCGATTTGATCTCTACGCCTTTGAATGAGGTCCCTACAAGCGCTTCCTTTATATCGAATGCGCAGTCCATGGTTATGCCCCACTCGGAAAAGCTGAAATTGTCAAGCAGCGCCCTGCCTATATTACCTGCTCCGACAAGGATAGCATGATATCCCCTGTCCATGCCGAGAATAGACTTTATCTCACCCTTCAAGGCGGTGACATTATATCCGTACCCTTGCTGGCCGAATTCCCCGAAACAGGAAAAATCCTGTCTTATCTGGGACGGCGTGAGCCCGAGAGACTCTCCCAGCTCTTTTGATGAAATACGTGCCACACCCTGTTCTTCAAGCTCGCCGAGTTTTCTCAGATATCTTGGTAGGCGGCGTATAACATTGTTGGATACGGTTACTCGTTTCATTACTGAACTCCTGACTCTTTTTTATAGATTATATCACCTGAATATAAGTGTTTCAAGGTTTTAGTGCCTGATTTGACTTTTACGGTAAGCGAATGTATAATTCAGAATATTTTAAGCAGCGAAGGGTCTCTTCTTTATTTATTTCTAGTTATGAAAAGAAAACTGTTTGTTTTTCTGGGTTCTGTTGTACTTCTGACAGTACTGCTCTCATTCTCAGCTTGGGGAGATTACTCTTTTAACGACGTGCAGTCGGGTACTGAAATCGCCTTTACCGTCGGGGTATCCACACCCGAGGGCAGCCCAAAAACTGTTACGGGCGTGCTGTCAGCCGGCATGCCTGAAGGCACAACGGCTTCTCTCACAGAAGACGGAAGAGTATTTATATCCGGGAAACCGTTGATTGCGAACGAGCACATTTTTATTCTTACTCTTTCCTATGATTCGGGAGAAACAGAGGAAATAACATGTGCGTTAAATGTTCTTCCGGCTGTCCCTTTTATTTACAGCCAGCCTGCTGCCCAATCGATAGGAGTCGGTGAAACTGCTATACTCAGCGTCGGCGCTGAGGTGGCTTCTCCCGAGTCCAACATTTTGAGCTATCAATGGTTCTCGTGTGCATATGACGGCAGTGAAGCTCTCCCGATAGACGGAGCTACAGATGCAAATCTACCTTATACTTCGTCTGAGAGCGGCCAGAGATTTCTTTTCTGCAGAGTGACATGCACCAACAACGGCTATTCTTCTTTTGTGGATTCCGATATCGTTAAGGTCGACTCTGCTGACGTCTCTCTGGTCTCAGTTGCCGTAAACCGAATGCCTTACAAGCTTGATTATACTGTTGGTGAGGCACTTGATACTTCAGGACTTGAGCTCAGACTGTTCTACAGTACCGGTGAAAAACGGGACATTACGGAAGGTTTTATTTGCTCGCCCATGATTCTCGATTCTTCGGGAACGCAGAGCATAACGGTATCATATGAATCTTTGGCGTGCACGTTCAATGTCTCCGTAAACGAGGCAGAGGAAAAGATCTCCGCGATACAGATCGCCTCCAAACCGTATAAACTGACATATAAAACAGGGGAACAGCTTAATACTTCCGGTCTGTCACTTACGGTTTATACTAATCTCGGCCAGAGAACTGCAGACAGCGGTTACACGTGCACTCCGCAATTCTTTACGGAACCTTCTGCAAAGCAGGCAGTAAAGGTAAGCTACGGGGGATTTGAATGCAGTTTTTATGTGGTCGTAATCGAAGCGGTTCCGGCTAGTTCTGCCCCGACTGCCGAACCTGATAACAGTGTCAGGGAAAGCCCTGTGGTCATCACGGTATCTCCTGATAAGGCTGCTGAACATAACAATGTCCGATCAGAAAGAAACAGTTCCCTTACGGCAACAATAGTTATAATCGCTCTTATTGCCCTGCTGGGGCTCGGTTTCTATGTCGTTATCATGCAGCACGGAGGTTGGGATGAATTCCTGGCAGACATGAAGGAACTCATTGACAGCGAGAAGCCTGACAAAAAAAACAGAAAGACCTGATAATTCCAATCTGAGCTTATTATAAGG
>JAEEGJ010027031.1_pt1 | contig 11566 bp, 11 predicted proteins | sample 8958761 | NCBI WGS metagenome assembly JAEEGJ01 (sample SAMN16246546, study PRJNA631951) | gut metagenome | biome: gut microbiome; feature: rumen; material: RS-attached | host: Bos | place: Iran: Karaj | collected 2018-10
AGTCACCTATGATATGTTGCCGGCGGAACTTGGCGTCGAGGTTCTTTCCACGCAACAACTCCCACAATGCACATTCTGCTTCTGTAGGATTATTTCGCATATCTTCTGCTTTCTTCTTCAAATCCTCGTACAATGCAGGGTCTGCGGTGTAATATACGGGGCTTTCGGAAGCTCTCCCTTGAGGGGAGGGTTGGGAGGGGCTGACATTTAAGTTCCTTTGCTGAATCAAGCCGTGTCCGCTGACCACGATGAAAAACTCCCACTTTGTGTTGTGCCAGTGCTGTCCTTTGGTGATGCCGGGTTTTGAGATGTTGATGCTTACCTGTCCACAGTTCAGCGTGTGTATCAGTTCTGTGAAAGAACCGCGATTGTCTATGTTCATCTTCAGGGGGAAGGCAATCTTTTCTTTGGGTAAGTAGCTCAGATAGGTTGAGTATAATTTCTTAGCAAAACTGTTGGTCGGTATCTCAGGAATGGTTAGTGTCTGCGGCTGAGTGGCAAACTGCTTCAGCAATTCCACAATCTCTCCCAAGGTAGCTTTGTGCGTAATCGGTACGTAGCAGTACCTTCCAAGATTCGTTTCATTCGTGCAATTCGTGGTTGGTATTACCGTAAGTCCCTCGAACTCGCAGCGATGCTCTTTGCCTTTCAGCGCAGCAATCATCTCGTCAACCAGATCGTCGATATAGAGCAGTTCCAGTTCCACGTTCGGATCATTCACTTGGATAGGCAGGTCGTTGGCAATGTTGTTGCAGAATGTTGCTACCGCACTGTTATAGTTGGGCCTGCACCATTTGCCGAAAAGGTTGGGGAAACGATAGATCAGCACCCGAGGAACCCCATCCAGTCCTCCTCTCAAGGGAGGATTCTTGCTCTCCCCCTTAAGGGGGGAGTTGGAGAGGGGCTGCTTAAGAAATTCACGCTCGTATTGCAGAAACAATTCTTCTCCAGCTTTCTTGCTCCTGCCGTATTCGCTGTTGCCAAACCGCCCTGTCAGCGAGGCTTGTTGGGAAGAGGAGAGCATCACGGGACATCTGTTTCCGTGTTTTTTCAGCGTATCGAGCAATGTAGAGGCAAAGCCGAAGTTGCCCTCCATGAACTCTTCCGTTTCCTTGGGGCGATTGACTCCAGCCATGTTGAACACGAAGTCGGCCTTCTGGCACCAGGCATCCAGTTCCTCGGCAGTTGAATCCAGATCGTATTCATACACCTCCTCAATGGCCAGCTCAGGAAACCGTCGGTCCTTCCCTGCCTGTATGTTCTTCAGTGCCCAGCAAAGGTTCTTACCAACAAATCCTTTAGCTCCAGTAACTAAAATCCTCATAATTCTTCGAATTCCGCTGATTCCGCTGATTAAGCATATCTCGCTGATTACAACCCGTTAACTCTTCGGTGTATTGATGACGCAATATCAGCTGTTTCAAAATTAACCAATATGCCAAGTTTCAATCCAGTCATTTTTAGGTAGGTTTGTAACTGTTTATAACACACATCACTGACGTGTTGGAGTGCTTTCAGTTCTACAATTACTTTCTTCTCTACCAACAGATCAATTCGATAGGCCTTGGGGATGGTTATGCCATCATAAACGAGTGGTAAATACACTTGGGTCTCAACCGTTAGACCTGCTTTCATGATCTCTAATTTCAACGCTGCCTCGTAAGCGCTCTCTAATAGTCCAGGACCTAGGTTGTTGTAAACATTAAATATGGCACCACGTATTATATATGATATCTCGTTCTCCGTCATAAATATGCGTGATCTGCCATTTCTGCGTAATCTGCGAGAAAAATGATTTTTACTTCACTATATTCTCAATCCCCTTCAACTCGTTTTGAATGTATTCCAAGGAAGCGATTTTCTCCTTCGTTTCCTCAAGGTTCAGCCTGCGAGTGTTGTCGCTGTTGAACTCTTCGATGGTCACGCGCTTGGTGTCTCCTTCTTTGAAATACTTGTCGTAATTCAGGTCGCGGTTATCGGCAGGTACGCGATAGAAATTCCCCATGTCCTCAGCCTTTGCGCATTCCTCCTTGGTGAGCAGCGTCTCATACATCTTCTCGCCGTGACGGATACCTATTACCTTGATATCCTCCTTCTTGCCGCCAAACAACTCACACACAGCTTCGGCCTGGGTCTGGATGGTACATGCAGGAGCTTTCTGCACCAGGATGTCGCCGTTCTGCCCGTGTTCGAAAGCAAAGAGCACCAGGTCTACAGCCTCTTCCAGCGACATGATGAAACGGGTCATCTTGGGTTCCGTCAAGGTGATGGGGTCGCCCTTGCGTATCTGGTCAATCCAGAGGGGAATCACCGACCCACGCGAGCACATCACGTTGCCATATCGGGTGCAGCAGATTTTCGTGTCGCGGCTGTTGCGGCTCTTGGCCACAGCTACCTTTTCCTCGATGGCCTTCGTGATACCCATTGCATTGATGGGGTAAGCCGCCTTGTCCGTCGAGAGGCAGATGACAGCCTTCACTCCAGCCTCGATGGCAGCAGTCAGCACATTGTCCGTCCCTATCACATTCGTCTTCACCGCTTCCATAGGAAAGAACTCACAGCTGGGCACTTGTTTCAGGGCTGCTGCATGGAAGATGTAGTCCGTGCCGGGAATCGCTGTCCTGCAGGACTCCAGACTTCGCACATCGCCGATGTAGAACTTTATCTTGTGTGCCACATCGGGGTACCTTGCTTGGTACTCGTGCCGCATATCATCCTGCTTCTTCTCGTCTCTCGAGAAAATGCGAATCTCAGCGATGTCAGTACGAAGGAATCGGTTCAGTACAGCATTGCCAAACGAACCCGTACCACCTGTAATCATCAGGGTTTTGTCTTTGAAAATGGACATTTTATTGGTTTAAAAATTTATGTTTGTTTGTTGCGTTTTCTCCTGCCCACTCCATACTCTTGGTTCCTTGATTGCGTTGTAAGTGTATAGCAATCAACCACTTGGGTGAAATCTGCCTATTTTCTTCAGGGAGGATCAAAAGGCAGTTGCGCGCGAGCGCTCGAGAAAATCTATGCAAAGGTACAAAAAAAAGATGAATTTGCAACATTGTTGAAAAGAAAATGCGCATTTCGTCGGATAAGATGTGAAGTATGGGGCGTTTTGGGGAAAGCTGGTGTTTGGGGAACAGAATGTGTTGAACCTTTTTGGGGGAATAGATAAAAATTCTTTACATATTTTATCCTTTCCGTATCTTTGATGCATTCATGTTCTCTTTCTCCAGTTTGGGACTTTCTCCTTCTTCTCAATATTCTTTTTGTCGTTTCGACGAGAGTGGAAAGCCTCGTTTGGTTAGTGCCAAAAAGACGACACGTTGAAACTGATGAGACAACACGTTGAATCCGCGGAATCGACACGTTGAGATTGACAAGTCAACGTGTTGTCTTTTCTTCCCTCTTTTCCTCGTCCTCGTTATCGTCCTCGTTACCCTCATCGTCCTCGTCCTCGTCCTCGTCATCATCGCCATCGCCCTCGTCTTCCTCCTTGTCATCGTCTTCCTCCTTGTCATCGTCTTCGTCATCGTCATCGTCTTCGTTGAGAAATCTTTACAAATAACACTTATTTGTGTCCAGATACCTGAATCTCAATGGGAGTGGAGCCAATGCCAGTTGTGCATCTAGCGAAACTTAAATAGGCTTATTTGTGGTGTTCCTTTTCCTCTCTTGTCCATGAAAACCCTTTTTTTTGTCTTTTTTCCATGAAAACATTTTTTTCTTTCGTTATTTCTCCGTACCTTTGCACCACTTTATATGTACGCATACGTGTATAGAAAAGTCTTGCTCCGGCATGAATTCTTTGGTGTTTGCATGTAATTGCTTGATAACTACGTATTTGTGTAGGCATCAAGGAGCCAAGAGTATGTATTGTAGGCTAGAATAATTAACGAACACGCAACTCCCAAACGAACACGAGTCATTATCCGTTTTTCTGTGATTTCTGTGTTTTCTATGTGATGAAGATCGATTCGTGCCCATTCGAGTGATTCGTGTTCAAAAAAGATAATATACGATGAAAGTTTTTCATTTATTATTCGGTTCCCATGCATTGAGTCATGTGGAAGTGTTAAAAAGAGAATTGTCGAAAGGCGACATCCTCGTTGTCTCGCCAGATGCTGCTCTCATGGCACAATATGATGCCATCCTCGACAAGCAGTTGAAGGACAAGCTGGATGCAGAGAAAGACCTGAAAGTCCTGGCAGATCAACTCCAGAAGTATTCTGCAGATGAAGCTTATCATCGCTATGTGGAAACGTCCTTGGAGAAAGTCTATTCCATCTTGTGCCAAGGGATGTCACTCAGTTTCCAGGACGACAGCTTACATATTTTCCTCAGGGAATTCCTTGTCCTTATCTGCGGCAAGTGTGTTGCCTCTCTTATGGAGGTGAAGGACGTGGTGGATGGCCGCGAACTGATTGTTTGCGAAGGCAACAAGGGCTTGTCAGTCATCGATAAGAAGTTGACAGAGGAGAACGTGTCAGGCATGTCGTTGGAGGGCGTCACCCTGGTAGCTGGCACGTATGGAAAGAAAGTGACTGGCGAAACGGTTTCTTTGGGGAAAAGAGGATCTGAGTTGACAGCCAACATCATCGCTGCTGTCCTTCATGCAGAGTTTGTCCGTTTCTATGTTGCAGGTTACGAATACGATGAGGCTCCTCGTCTGAGCTACGAGGAAGCTGCCCAGTGCTTCTCAGGCGGAGTGCCCGTCTATCCTCCCGCCATGCAGCCTGCAAAGAAAGCCGGTATTCCCATCCAAGTGGCAGATATAACGAACGAAGGCAAGGTCTTCGTCACGATTTCTTCCGTTCCTGAGGACGAGGTAGCCAAAGGCATCTCTGGCGTATTCGTCTCTGGTCCTCTGAGTCTGGTCACAGTCTATGGAACAGGGCTATTGGGAAGTGTTGGCATCTCAGCCATCATCTTCAAGAAGTTTGCGGATCAGGGTGTCAACATTCACTTCATATCGCAATCGCTTTCCGAGTACAGCATCAGCTTCGCTGTAAAGAGGGAAAAAGAGCGGTTGGCAGAAACGGTTCTCAAGACCTTTATCGACGAGAAGACTCAATCCCAGTTCTTCGACATGTCCTATAGCCTCAGACCTGTCAAGATAGTATCCGTCTACGGTCAAGGCATGAAGAATATCCCTGGCATCTCAGGCCAGATCTACTCCGCGTTGGGCAAAGAGGGTATTAATGTGATTGCAGCCTCTCAGGGCGGCGAGGAGCTGAGTATATCCATTGTAGTGGAAGAAGAGGATGTGAGAAGGGCACAAGCCGCACTTACGGCACTGATATCATAAGCCAATAGATAACGACGATGACGATGACGATGACGACGACGATGATGATGATGATGATGATAACTGGCAAACAGTAACGGCTTAACTACCGACTACTTAACTACTCCAGAAATTCAAATTATGTGATAAATGAATGGAAACAACCGCAATATTACTGCTGCATTGTCCTGACCAGCCAGGCATCATCTCTGAAGTAACGAAGTTCATTACCGACAACAAGGGAAACATCGTTTACCTGGACCAGTATGTGGACAAGCAGGAAGGCATGTTCTTCATGCGTATCGAGTGGGAGCTGGAAGGTTTCTCCATCCCACGTGAGAAGATAAAGGAGTATATCGAGACATTGTACGCCCAGCGTTACAGGATGGAGTTCTCGCTCTATTTCAGTGACCAGCGGCCCAGGATGGCAATCTTCGTGTCGAAGATGAGCCATTGCCTCTATGACCTGCTGGCTCGTTGGAAGGCCGGAGAGTTCAACTGCGACATCCCTTGCATCGTGTCCAATCACGAAGACCTGCGGTATGTGGCAGAGCAGTTCGGCATTCCCTACCATGTGTGGAGCATACGGAAAGACCACTCCAACAAGTCAGAGGTGGAGGCAGCTGAACTGGAACTTCTCCACCGCGAGCAGGTAACCTTCATCGTACTGGCCCGCTATATGCAGATCATATCCGATGAGATGATAGCAGAATACCCGCATCATATCATCAATATCCACCACTCCTTCCTCCCCGCATTCATTGGCGCAAAACCGTACCATCAAGCCTACGAGCGTGGAGTCAAGATCATAGGCGCCACCAGCCATTATGTGACGATGGAGCTGGACGCCGGTCCCATCATCGAGCAGGACGTGACACGCATCACCCACAAAGACACCCCCGAGAGCCTGGTCCTCAAGGGCAGAGACCTCGAGAAGATTGTCCTCTCCCGTGCGGTATCGAAGCACATAGAGCGCAAAATACTCACCTACAAGAATAAGACAATCGTCTTTTCTTAGTAGGTTATAGAACACGAATCTCACGAATCAACACAAAATTTAATTTTCTGTGATTGTTTACTCTCAGGAGAGTTATAAAATCGTAGGCGCAGCTTTCCAAGTCTACAATACTCTTCGCCACGGCTTTCTTGAGGCGGTTTATCAGGAAGCACTTGAGATAGAGTTTCAAAGACAGGAGATACCGTATGAGCGTGAGAAGGAATTGAAGATACGATATGATGGTGTGGAGTTGAAGCAGACCTACAGAGCAGACTTCGTTTGCTATGGGAAGATAATTGTGGAACTGAAGGCAGTAAGCAAACTTGACGAAGCTCACCGTTCTCAGGTATATAATTATCTTCATGCTACAGGTTGTAAGCTGGGTTTGCTCTTGAACTTCGGAAACCCTGACCATATTCAGATAGAACGAATAGTTTTATGATTTAGAGAAAAATTCGTGCAAATTCGTGCGATTCGTGTTCGAAAGTTATCTGTGTTTTCTGTGCTATCTGTGTGAAATTAATTCATGTTCGAGATGCTCTCAAAATAGTCTACACCCTACACCGATAGGTTCTAACGCACTGATAACTAGAGTTTTACACAGGTGTAGGCTGGTGCAGGTGCCCTACACCCGTGTAATCGACTGAATCTCAATGATATAAGGGGTGCTGGTGTAGAGTGTAGGTCATTTTAGAGTTGAGTTGAATCATTACGCTGCGATTTCAGTGAGTTTATACAACATTCCCATCTTGTTACGCTTCATCTGGCAGCCCAGATACCTCAGCGTCTGACCAATGCGGATGTTGGTGACATTGCCGCGTTTCATCGACGGATAGACCTTCAGGAGTGCTTCGATCACCTGCTTGCTAGTCAGCCAGACACCTTCCTCCTCCCCGCTGGGCAGGTAGAAACATTGTTGCAGGAGTCCCTCCATATCGTCCGTGCGAAGGAAAGGCAGGTTGGCAGCCTGGATGCGGGCCACCTCATCGTTCGTGAACCAATAAGGCACCTTTTCATCGCGCAACTCGTGCAGCACCTGAGCGTACAGCTGAGCATGATTGATAGGACTGACGTTGTCGATGAGCATACCCTTCTTAATCATCAGGCACAGATAGCAGCGACTGCCAGTGGGGTCACACAGAGGATGAGTATCATTGGTCGTAGCCAGGAAACTCGCATAGCGGACCCTGTCCTCCTGAGCCTTTCCAAAGATAGGTCGCCCGTTGACCTTCACCTTCGAGAGCGTCTGTTTGAGCCTCCCCTGTTGCGAGGGCCCCATGTTCGCAAACTCATCGATGTTGACAAGGAGGTTGTGCGTCAGAGCCATATCACAGTCAAACTTGTTCCCAAAGTTGATGTGATCCAGATAATAGCAACGCAGATGTTCAGGCAGGAGCCGCATGGCGAAAGTACTTTTGCCGCACCCTTGAGGACCGATGAGGACAGGAACACACTCATTGCCGTGTAGAGGGTCCATCCCCATCCAATGGGCAACCATCGAACGCATCCACACAGAGCACCAGGCAAGCTGCTCACTCGTGATGCCAGGCAGACGGCCAAAGAGCTCTGCCACATGGTTCTTGCCGTCCCATTGAGGCAGTGACTCCAGGTATTCGCGGATAGGGTTGAAGGAAAGGATGTCGTTTGAACTGACATATTCCTCAATATCCCTCTTGGGAGACTTCTTCCCTCCGATGCCATTCTTCTTGGCACGTCTTACGATAGAGTTCAATACCTCAGTCGTCACAGGTTCCCACAGAAGCACTCCCTCCTCGTTCGGGTTGACAGCAGCCACTTCGTTCTTGCCACTCAGGACATTACGACGAAAATGATAATTCTCACTAAGGAAAGTCTCTACCTCGTAGACGACATCCTGCGTCTCAGTCATCTCCTGGGATGACTCAAGATCAAAATTCTTTTGTTCGTTCATAATTTTACAAGTTTTAAATTCAGCACAAAGGTACGAAGGACTGGTGGAGCGCTGACGTGATTTGGCGTGATTTGGCGTGATTTGACCATCTTTGACCGATATTGTCAGTTATTGACCGACTTTGATCTCTCACAGAAACCACAGAAATTCACAGAAAGAATTATTTCAACTTAGTTCACACAGAAACCACAGAAATTCACAGAAAGAATTACTCCAATGATGCAGCACTCATTTTTTGCAGATGATGAGTTTATGTTTGTTCGAAGCACTTCTGAAAGCTCGCTTTCAAGATGCTTCAAAAAAACATAAACCTTTATTCATAGAATAAAGCAATCCTGTCCAGGATTGTCATTTGCAAAAAAACATCTGTGTTTTCCGTGCTTTCTGTGTGAAATTAATTCGTGCTTTCCGTGTGAAGTTAATTCGTGTTCGAGAGATTGATTATGAAAATATTTACTACATACATAAAAGAGAAGGGGCAGCACCAGATTAACCAAGGGTTGTTGTGGGAGTATCGTATGGAGGATTTTGACTGGCAGAAGTACCGTAAGACAGTTGCGGAGCGTGTGATTTCGATGGGGCGGCTGGCCGATTGGTATGCTGCGTTTGACTTGTACGGAGGCATCCGTGGTTTCCGCAAGATAGCTCGCGACGAGGTGGTGGACCTCTCTCAGCGCGACTTGAACTTCATGTGTCGTGCGCTGAATATCAATATGGAGGAGACAAGATGTTACAAACAAGCACAATTAAGGAAAGCACATTTGAACTCTTAAGGGAGTTGCAGGCAGAGCCGTTGCTCTCCCACATGCGCTTGGTGGGTGGTACTGCGTTGAGTCTTCAAATAGCCCATCGCGAGAGTGAAGATCTTGACTTATTCAGCACCGAGCCCTTGGAAGGTGTGCTCTTACAGGCATTACTGATTGAGAAGTACGGCTTTATGCCTTCGGTGGTGCAAGAGAACACCCTTATCGGTTTTGTTCATGGTGTCAAGATAGATGTCATCTACCACCCCTTCCCTTGGCTGGATGATCCAATTGTGGAAGATGGGGTCCGCATTGCTGCTAAGGCAGACATTGCGGCGATGAAGATGCATGCTATTATCAACTCAGGGAAGCGTCCAAAGGACTTTGTAGACTTGGCTTTTCTGTCGATGTATTATTCATATAATGGAATCAAGAAACTGTTGATGAAACGTTATCCTACCTATGACCCCATTATGGCCGATAAGGCGGTAATATATTTCGACGATATTGATGAGAATTTAATTCCTGAAATCAAGATGATTGGTTATGCCTTCAATTTTGAGAAGATCAAGAACCGCATCATCAAAATGACAGACAATCCGGACAAGATATACCTTATCGCTCCACTCAAAAAACATATCTAAGACGATTCTCATCCCTCAGACCTCAAAGATCCGTGCTTCCAACGGATAATAATTAGTTCACACAGAAACCACAGAAATTCACAGAAAGGATTATTTCAACTTAGTTCACACAGAGCTCACAGAAATTCACAGAAAGGAATATGCTAATGAGGCAGCACCCATTTTTTGCAGATGATGAGTTTATATTTGTCTGAAGACTTTATGAAAGCGAGCTTTCAATCAATCTTCTGCCAAATCAAAACCTTTATTCATAGAATAAAGCAATCCTGTCCAGGATTGTCATCTGCAAAAAATCATATCTTTTATTTCCGTGTGACAATAGAATTTCCGTGATTTCTGTGTTATCTGTGTGAAATTAATCTGTGCTTTCTGTGCTTTCCGTGTGACATTAATTCGTGCAAATTCGTGTCAATTCGTGTTCGAAAGAAAGCGAGTGTAAAGCATGAACCCAGAGAAAGTTTGAAACGATTAATAATTATTAAGATACGACGTAAAATAAGTATAAATGCGATGAACATTAGGCTGGAAGATAAGATTGCATATATCATTGCGGTGGTGAATGAATTCGCTTCAACGTTTTCCCTGAACTCTCAGCAGGCCTACCGCTATCTGGACCGCTTTAAAGGTATTGATTTCGTAGACGAGTTTTACAATGTGGAGCATACCCAGTCGTTCGAGGATGTGGTTCAGGACCTGGCGTTGTATTGTCATAAGAATGGAGGGGCACTGGTATGATACTGTATCATGGTTCAAACATGAAGATTTCCACTATCGATTTTAGTAAGTCAAAGCCCGGGAAGGACTTCGGTTTGGGGTTCTATCTGTCTGCCGATGAGCAGCAGGCTTTGGAGATGGCTGAGAAGAAGTCACGTTTGATCGGCGGCGAGCCTACGATTACATGCTACCAATTTGACGAAGAGGCTGTGTTGGCCGATCCGAATGTAAATTACAAACGTTTTGATAACTACAGCTTGGAATGGGGAGAGTTCATCAAGTTGAACCGTGATAATAAAACACGTACTCAGTTGCACAATTACGACATCGTATATGGTCCCATTGCCAACGATACGGTTGGTTTCCAGCTTCGTAGGCTCAATGCGAACATTATCGACACCCCCCAGTTCGTCAAAGAGATTCAGATGATGGGTGGCGAGACTTTTCAGTTTTTTTTCGGTACGGATAAATCACTTAAATACCTTTGTAAATTATGAGTGATGCAAAAGTAACTTTTATGATAGAAGAACTGGTCAAGGAGTTGGCTCTGCGGTTGATGGAAGAGAGGGGTCTGTCGATGAAACAAGCGTTGGACACAGTGTACAACTCCGAAACGTATTCCAAAGTGCTGGATCAGCAGACTGGACTGTTCTCTCAGAGCACGGCGTATGTGTACAGTATCCTTGAAACAGAGATTCTGACTGGCAAGATAGGTTAGCGAACTTTTCAGCGGGCTGTTACTCGTGTTGAATACACTCGTGTTTCCAATGGATAATTATAAGTTCACACAGAACTCACAGAAATTCACAGAAAGAATTATTCCAATGATGCAGCATTCATTTTTTGCAGATGACGAGTTTATGTTTGTTCGAAGCACTTCTCAAAGCTCGCTTTCAAGATGCTTCAAAAAAACATAAACCTTTATTCATAGAATAAAGCAATCCTGTCCAGGATTGTCATCTGCAAAAAATCATTTCCTTTATTTCCGTGTGAAATTAATTCGTGTTCGAAAGAAATCTGTGCTTTCTGTGCTTTCTGTGTGACATTAATTCGTGCTTTCCGTGTAACAAAATGACAGACAACGAGATAACATACAAGATTCGTGGAGCTGTCTATGATGTTTATACAGCTCTTGGGCCAGGATTGCTGGAGTCGGTCTACGAAGAAGCGTTGGCGTTCGAACTGGAGCAGCGTGGTTTGTCTGTGGTGCGCCAGAAGCAGGTACCCATCTGCTATAAAGGCACTGTATTGAAGACT
>JAEEGJ010027033.1_pt1 | contig 11566 bp, 12 predicted proteins | sample 8958761 | NCBI WGS metagenome assembly JAEEGJ01 (sample SAMN16246546, study PRJNA631951) | gut metagenome | biome: gut microbiome; feature: rumen; material: RS-attached | host: Bos | place: Iran: Karaj | collected 2018-10
CATAGGGCAGTCCGCTGGTATTCGGGTTCGAATATGCGGTGTTGTTTACCGTGTTCGCTAGGTCCCGAACAATATTCATGTAAACTTCGCTCAATTCTCCAAAGGTGAAGTTCTCGGGGTCCAATTTTTTGCCGATTACGTTCTTGAATTCCGTCTTTATATTGTCCAAAGTGATGTATTTGCGCTGGGACGGACGGGTATGGCGGAGTGCCTGAACCTCGGAAATGTCATATATTTGCTTAAACGCATCCAGCAAGTTGTTGTTCGTGGTGGCCAAATCCTCGCTGTCCGCGTCCGATGCGTCCAGAGGAGATATGAGCAACGATTCGAATGCAGTGGAAAAGTCTTCCGTGGAAAGATAGAAAGGCTGTTCCTTTATCGTAATCTTTCCGTTTTCAATCGTAAGTTTTGCGATATGGTCCTTGTCGGTCACATCGACAAGATAAATCGAAGAATAAATCGTATCCGGCGTAGACCCCAGATTTCCCCAATAGTCGGATGAAATTTTCGTAGGGTCTTTTGGGTCTACAAATATGCGATAAACCCTCTCCTGAGTTGGCTTTTGGCAGGAACCGGTGTCCTTGATGAAGTAGAAAAACGGGGAGTTGGCCAAGGCGTCTGCGTATTCTTGGGCCTGTTTTCTTCGCGCCTCGCCGTCGGGGTCGTAGATTTTCCATCCCGTTATTCTCCCCTCCCCGTCTTTCAATTCCCTTATGCCGTCCTTATGCCTACCCGAATCGTCGTGCTGTGTCCAATACTCGCGCAAATCGACCGCCTTGACGTATCCGATGTAGACCTCGTTGCCGCCTTCCTTGATTGGTTCGTCTTCCGGACCATCGCAGGAGTCGTAAAGAAGATTCCATTCGAAGCCGTCCTTCGGCTCCACCTTCTTGAAAACCTGTTCCCAGTCGAACTCAAGCGGAAAGGGAACGATGGGTTCGCGTTCTTCTTCGGCGAGAACGTCCCTTGTATCCCAATCCAGCAATCTCAACACCTTCACCTGAAACGCCTCCGCACCTTTATGTCAAAATGTGTGGGCTTTCCGCCAGTAGTTAGTCCGCCGTTCTCCGTTGTCAAATCCTCATGCACGGCCTCGGCCAGATGGGGAACCGCCGAAACGGTATCCAAGAACGGCAATCCGTCGAAAGTCTCCTCGTAATCAGAAGAATATGGGTCTTTCGTGGGATTGTACGTTACATCGGTGGCCGACACGCCTTCCTTGTTTCCATCAATGGAACCGATGCCCCCATACCCTCCGTACACCTTATCGAGTCCAGTGTTGTATTGCCAGTATTTGTTCGTGGCTTCCTTGTCGCTGGTTCCTATGTAGGTTTTTTGTGGGGTCTGGGGGTCGGTTCCGCCGGGTAGTTTGCCGTAGATGATGGAATCGTTGACCATGTTCTGTCCCGCTTCCTTCGGTGCATTCGGCTGGTAGGAGTTATCGAACCTGATGGCCTTGAGTTTCCACACGTTGTGTACCATCATCGGGTTCAGTCCATTGGCAAAATCGTCGTCTCTGGCCTCCGTGATTTCGTAGATGTTCGGTCCACGGAGCCAGTTGTCCATGTTCAGGGCGCTGGGGGAAATGTCCACCTCCTCGTAGGAGTTGGCCGAGGTATCGCAAGTGTCGGTTCCCGACGTTGCCGAACAAATCAGGATTCCATCCTCGCCGGATGTTTCTTCCATCATAGGGTAGCCGCCTCCGCCCGGTCTGTCCATACCGGCCTCGGTCATCCTGATGAGGTCTCCGGCCTTCGGATAGGCATACGGATTGCCCATTGCGGCGGCAAATCCGGAAATGGTGATGTAGGCTTCCATTTCGGCCTGTGTCTGAAGGCCGTATTTCGACAATGTAAGCGCATCGGAATTAACCTTGCAGTACATTGTCATTGGAATCGGCTCCGAAAACTTGGCCGGATTGTCCTCTCCATAGAGATAATCGTGGCGCGACTTGTCGTATTCATATACATAATAGTCCACGCGAGTCCCGTACATGGCGATAATCTCCTCAACCCACTTGTTTATCTGGGACGAGTAGGTCTTGTTCGTGTTCCTGTTCAGGAATCGGAGTTTATTTGCCGTGCAACGCGCCATTTCGTCCTCCTACATCATAAACGGCATTGGCTGGCCCTCGACCCATCCTTGTCCCTTCCACAGCATTTCGTCGAGTTCCTTCTTCTTATCCAAGCCGGTCTGCAACAACTGGTCGCCGGTTATCGTAGCGCCGCCGAGCAACTGGAACTGGTACTTGCTACGGATTCTTCCTACGGCGATTGAGCAGAGGGCGACCACATATTCGTAGATAAACGGCTCAACAATCAATTCCTTGATTGGCTTCGTCACATAGCAAGACACGATTCCGAAGTATCTGGAATAGGCTTGCGGTTCCGGATAGATTCTGAGGTACTGGTTTTGCGGCTCGAAACGGAACGAAGGGATAAGACCAAGCACCTTCTCGCGGCAGTCAAGCCAGAATTTCACCGCATTCCACGTCACAAGGTCGAAACCGGACATCGAACCGCCCATGAAGCCGAAATAGGTCTGCTGGGCCAGTGTGTATTCGAACGTAAAGAGCGAATTTGCCCCGCATTGCTCACCGGGTGTCACGGAGAACACGTCGATAATTTTGCGATAGTTCTTAAGGTCGTAATCCCAGTCCTGTTCCGCTTTTTCGATGTTCTTGCGACGCATTTCCGGGGTCATGGCGAACAGTTTGTCCATTCGGATTCCGACACCCGGCTTGTGCCACTTGCTGTCGAATACCAAGAACTCCTCCGTGTACCCCGCGTACTTGGTGTAAACCTCGATGGCTTGGTCGATAAATTCGGCGATATTCTCGTCGCAGAGGTCAACTTCGATTGTCGGCCAACCAAACGCCCGCTTTACGCGGTCGATGAGGTCGGAATAGGCCATAATCTTGGAGTTGACATAGGTGGAACCGTAATTTCCCTCGAAATCGATGGTCGGCTTGCCTGTTCCGACAATTGTGGTTGGCCTGTAGGGGGCATAGGTCTCATCCATTGCGGACGGGGCTACCCCGCTCGTTTCCGTGATGTCGTCGGGGAATTTGTCTTTGAACTTTCCGGTCTTGTTGTCCAATACCTTATTATAGGTAAAGAGGGGAAGCCCGAAATTGATGTTGTCTACGGAAATCAGGAGGGAGTTTTGTACGGTTTCCTTTCCGCTTGGGGAGAAAACGTCCATTTCCCCGACAAGAGTAGGCTCGTCAAATGTGACCGTGGCCACGTCCGAGTCATTCTTGGGAACCGTGTAAAGGGGGATGGCAAGTCTATTTCCTTCTACCTCAAAGGCCACTCCGAGCGCCTCGTCTCCAACCTTGTACGGAGCGACGCCATCCGTGTCCATCGTATACAGGGTGGAGCCTTTTAGATTGAACGTGGGGGTTGCGCCGATAAGTTCGAGATAATCGGCGTTTGCCGCAGAAACCAACGGAATACCTACGTTTTTGGAGTTGCACTTGGCCACCAAAACCGCCTGTGCGTCCTTGCTGTCCGTGAAAAATTCGTTCTCCACGATAACAGGTCTATCTAATGATGTCGGTCTACTCATTGTTATCTCTCTATGATATTTAGAGCCACAACGGGAAGTCTCTAAATAAAGGAAGAGGCACCAATAATGGCTAACAAGAAAACATCTTCGGCAGTTGCTCTTGAAGCAACCCCCGCAAAGTTCAAAGACGACCCAGAGGCCACCTACTTCTTCGATGAAGTAGCGCCAAGAAAGCGCCGTAAGGCGGTTCGTGCAACGAAAATGGATTTTCCGGAATTTCCGGAAGAGGGAAATCTGTTCCTTGAAGAGGGAACCTACAAACTGACCGGTCCGGTCACGGTTCCTGCCGGAAAGACCATCGTCGTTCCTGCGGATACCGATGTCACCATCGATTTCAACGGCCAAACGATGACGCAGGACAGTGCCTCCCTCGTCTGCCTTTTCGCAGTTGCCGGAACCCTTAAGTTCAAGGACAGCACCTCCGCCAAGGAAGGAAAGATTTTCCGTAGCACCGTTTCCGCAACGTGCAATGCAATCGTTCAACTTGGCTCTTATGGCAAGATAGATGGAGTTGAACAACCCATCACAGATGGAGCGAGTCTTGAATTCAATGACATCACCGTCGAAATCACCGGAAACAGCGAAAGCGCCAAGACTTATTGGGCATACGGAGTCAATCTATTTGGAAAGAACACCAAATTCGTAATGAACAGCGGTAAGATTTCCGCAATTGGCCCCGATACCAACATTGTTTCCGGAAACGGACTTCCGTCCAGAACCGGAGAAGGATGCGTTATCGAAATCAACGGAGGCGTCATCGAAGGAAAGGCATACGATGGCGCTCCTTGCGCGATTTATCAACCACATGCCGGAACGCTTACTGTCAACGACGGAAAAATCAAGGACAATTACATTGGAATCGCCCAGCATTGCGGAACCATGTTCATTCATGGCGGCGAAATCGAGTTCACGGATAGTACACTTCCGATTCCCCCTCCGCAGTGGCATTACACCGACGGAACCGCCGGTGTTCCCGTCGGAGCGGTTGTTTCGGTTGGACGCGGCTATCCCGGCGGAGTTCCTACCGCGAATCTCTGGGGCGGCACAATCACCAGCAACAGAAAGGACGCGGAGGAAAAGACCTATCCGGCTGTTCAGTTCGGTCACATGAAGGGCAAGGCTCCGGGGCAGATTTCCGTCTCCGATGGATGCAAGATAGCCCCTGAAATCTCCGAGGAGAAGAAGCAGGAGGCGGACCCCGGCGTTTACACCGAGGATACCGTGTTCCCGGAAGAGTTGAAGCACGATGTTGCGAAGTTCCAAGTCAACGGAGATACCAAACTCAACGGTGTCAACATAGAGTTCGGACCGGTTGTTGAAAAAATCGGCAAGTACTTCGAAAAAGAGGGCGCTGAAGTCGTTCCTCTTCGCGTAAAGTAGTCTAAATATAAGAAAGAGGTAACTTAACATGGCAAAGAAAAACAAAGTAAAGCCTTTGGACGAAGAAGTCGTTGAGACTCCTGTCGAGGAAACCCCGGTCGAAGAGACCCCCGTCGAGGAGGCTCCCGCAGAAGAGACTCCCGTAGAAGAGACTCCCGCAGAGGAGACCCCAGCAGAAGAGGAGACCGGAATCGTAGCCGTAGGTGAAAAGAAGTACGCCACGTTTACGGACGCAATCGCCGACTATCCTGTTGGAACGAAGATTGAAATGACCCTTCTTGAAGATGCTCTGGACATGTCCGGAACCATCGTTCCCGAAGGAAGCGATGTCGTCTTCGATTTTGGCGGGCACAAGGTGGTCGTTACAAAGGACCCGGCTGGTTCGACCGGAACCAAGACACAGGCGTTTCAGTTGCTCAAGAATTCAACTGTCGTGATGAAGAACGGAACAATCGAATCCGGGTCTCCGGACGTAAAGTTCATTCTTCAGAACTATTCGAAGTTGACGGTAGAGAACATGGTGTTGAACGCGGAGAGAAATCCTCAGGTTTCGTATGCGGCATCCAACAACTTCGGAGAGTTCAACGTAAAGGGAAGCACCGAGATACATGCATCCGAAGGCAAGGTTGCGTTCGACGTGTGGTACGGAATGAGCAAGGACGGGGCCTACGACGATGGAGTCAAGGTGTCGTTCGACAAGGATTTCACCGGAACCGTCGATGGAAAGGTGGAATACGGTGCGGCTTCCAGAGCAGTCGCCTTCGAAGGCTGGACCGAGAAGGCAAAGGTCGAAATCGATGCAGGAAACTTCGACATTCGAATCGTCAACTCTTCTGCTATTCCAGAGGGACAAAAGCCATCCATTGAAATCAGGGGAGGAAATTTCACCGAAGAAAGCAAGGCCAGCATCGAGGAATTCGTGGAAAAGGGTGGAAGCGTCGTAATCGGCGATGTCGATACCTTCGAAGAATTGGAAGGAATTGTTGTTGGAATCATCGGCGACAAGACCGCCGCTCCGACAGCATTGTCCGACGAGGACATCGACAAAATAGCCGACGCCGCCGCCTCCTACGGGGAGTCCGACCCGAGCAAGGAATAATGCGTTTCGCATCGAAAAAAGACCGGGCGTGAAAAACTCCCGGTCTTTTTTGTTGACAAGCAAGCAACAATTTGATATACTACGGGCAACAAAAGATGGACTACTACGACCGCAGATACCTACAGACACGTCGAAAACGTGCAATCTTCTGGAAAGCCGTGACCACAATTGCGTTCTTTGCAATCGTCGGGTTAACAATAGCGGCTTTTTCCCTATGACGCTTGCGATTTATGCTTTAACCATAAGTATAGTTAAAGCACAAAATTGGACGGTGGCGCAATGGTAGCGCAACGGACTTTTGAAACAAATAGAAGCGTCTGGGAGGAATCCCAGAATGAAAACCCCGCTAATTCGGTGAAACCTTTCATCTGGCAACGCCGAGCAAAACTCGAAAGAGTTGTGTGTAGAGACTTGACACGGGGCATCCAGACCGGATGAAGGCAAAGTCCAGACCACGATGCGAAAGCAATGCGGTAAAGTAATCCGTGGGTTGAGGGTTCGAGTCCCTTCCGTCCAACCACTAAAACGATGAAAGACATAAAAAAATGGAAAAAACTACACGAGTCATTTTTGACAGCAGGAGCGACAGCGGTAAGAAAGCGTTCCGAGAAAAGAAAAAGGGAGGCATTGGAGCGTCTTTTATCGGCGGATGTTTCAACTCTCAAGTATGAAAGGTTAAGAGAACGGCTTCTTTATGATTATGATTTTACCTGTCAGTCTTGTGGGCTAAAAGAATGGTTGGGAAAGCCAATTTCGTTGGAAGTCGAACATAAAGATGGAAATCATCACAACAATGAGTATTCGAATTTAACCGTTCTTTGCCCAAACTGCCACGCGCAAACAAAAACCTACCGAGGAAGAAACAAAAGAGGTAGCAAGAAATTTCCAACAGATGAAGAACTTTTAGAACTTTCAAAGCAATTCGATTCCATTCGTCAAATCCTACTGCATTGCGGAATGGCTGGATGCGGTTCGAACTATCAGCGAATGAAAGACGCCATTGAAAGGCTCGGCATAAAAACAATCATTGTGAGGTAAATACAACCATGAATAAACTACTAACACTCGTCATCGCGCTCTGCGCATCAATTGCGTTCGGAAAGTACGTCTATACGAATCCAACACCGTCAGACATTCAGTATGTGGACGACCTCATCGAGCAAATCGAGGACGAGGCCCGCATCTATGACGCAACAAACATTCCTACCGTAACAGTTACCGTCAAAAAGACGGACAAGTTTCTTGTTCCGTTGTGGATGGACGGAGGGGATTTGGTCTTTGCGGAAGTCGAAAAGCCCCACAACAGCCGCTTCTCCATTCAGGCCGAAAACGATTTCTGGTTCCACAAGGATTGCGATTACACCCACGGTACTCGTTTGGCCTACGAATACGGACCTTGGACGTATGCGATTCAGCAGAACATGTATACGCCGAACAACAAGAAGGCGGACTATCCTCTTCCAGACCAGCATCCGTATGCAGGATACCTCGTCGGAGAGGTAGGATACACCTTCCAGAGAAAGAGTTCTTCTGATTACCTCGGATTGCAGTTGGGACTAATCGGCCCCCACACCTATGCGGAGCAGACCCAGAAACTCATTCACAAGTGGATTGGCGACGTTGAACCGATGGGATGGGACTACCAGTTGAAGGACGAATTCGTTTTTCAGGTCAACTATCTGCATCGCGAGGCGTTCCTGCTGTTCGGAGAGGAACATGGATGGAACACGACTCTTATTGCCAAGGGTGGCGGTTCAGCAGGACTTGCTCAGGATTATGGAATGCTTGGAGCGGAACTTCGCTTTGGCTACAACCCATACAGAGGAAACGACGACGACATCTTTTTCGTGGCGGCTGTTCGCGAGAAGCCTTGGTCCCTCTATGGAATCGTAAGCGGCGAGTTCAGGGCATACGCATGGAATGCGTTTCTGGATGGGAATTACCACAGGAAATCCATGTCGGTTGACTCCAAATGGGATGTCTGGGAGGGCCGATTCGGATTCGGATTCGACATCTTTGATTTCGATGGCCGCATAGTTTGGGTGTACCGTTCCAAGGAATACGACACGCAACTCAAGAACACGCAGTTCATGTCCGTCGAACTCGGCTGGACATTCTAGGAGAAGGAAAATGGAAAACACTCCCTCAATCATCGACGCGCTTATGCCAGTTTTAATCTTTGCGATTCCGTTCGCAGGGGTTGGTATCGCCGTGTGGTTCAAATCCACCGCTAGGCAGTTTTTGAAGGGTGCAATCAACTTCGAGGAATTCGCTCTCATTTGCGAAAGCAACGGATTTTCCCTTCCGAAGAGCGCGCCGATTCGAAAAAAGCAGTACATTCCCGCTAGGGACGCGGCGAAGTTCAGAAAGCAACTGGAAGGGCGCACCGAGGCGGCAAAGAAGGTGGTGTTTGAAGTCTACCTTGCGCGATGGTTCTGCGAGTTGACAAAATACGACTCCGAAGAGGCATTAATCTAGTTGACAAACGGTCGAAAAAAGGGTATACTTACTACCATGAACTACCAAGACCTTTTCGTTGAGAAGTACCGCCCGCAGAAATTGGAGGACATGATTCTGCAACCGCAGACGGAAGCATACTTCTCGAAGTTGATTGAGCAGAAGAACATCCCGAATCTTCTGCTCTACGGAAAGCCCGGTGGCGGAAAGACCACGTTGGCCAGAGTCGTGGCCAGAGAACTCGATTGGGAGACCCTTGAACTGAACGCTTCCGACGAGAACGGGGTCGATACGATTCGCGAGAAGGTCGCCACTTTCTGCAACACCGCGTCGCTGGACGGAGCGAAGAAGTTGGTGATTTTCGAGGAAGCGGACGGCCTTTCCTCGGCGGGCGGAAACGGTTCCTCGGCACAGCAGATTCTCAAGAACCTCATCGAGGAATCCTCCGATACGGTCAGATTCATTATGACCGTGAACGACATTTCCAAGATGGACGCGGCAATCAAGTCCAGAATGGAATGCATCAACATCGTCCCCCCGAGCGACCCGAAGGTCATTTGCCGGAGACTCGTCAAGATTTGCAGAGCGGAGGGGATTGACTTCGACGTTCCGGAGTCGAATCTGATTTCAGACACCGTTTTCTACCGCATCTACAAGGATTTCTATCCTGATGTACGGAAGATGGTGGATTGCATCCAGAGGCACTCCCTAAACGACGACCACAAACTTCTTTACGACGGAGAGGAAACGGCAAAGGCTGAGGTTCTGGCCAACGACCTCATCGACGGACTGTTTCATTGCTTCTTCTACAATCCGGTGGAGGACGGAAGAATCAATGCAGAACTCATCAATCTCCGCTCGTATGTCATTTCGGTGGAGGATTCCTTCGGGGCCGACTACCACGCAGTAATGAGGAGGATGGTTCTAAACCTCGTCAACCGCAAGCAGATTCTCGAATCGGAGAAGATTCCCGGAGCGATGGTACGGGAACTCATCCTCGAAATCCAAGACCGCATGAAGTGGTATTCGATGGTGCTTGACAAGGAGTTGCACTTCTTCGCCATGCTCATTTCGCTCGCCAAAATCATGCACGAATACAAAGCATCTTAACGCGCCTTTAGTTCAATCGGTTAGAACAGTTGGCCCATACCCAACACGTTGCTGGTTCAAGTCCGGCAGGGCGCACCAATTTAAAATGATTCACCTTCTAGGCAGACTTCCAATCGAGAACTTCTATGTTGCCGTCAGCGGTGGCATGGATTCGATGACCCTGATGCACTTCCTCCTCAAAGGCAAGCGCACGTTCACGGCCCTCTATTTCGACCACGGGACCGACCACGGCAGAGAAGCGCGGGAATTCGTTCGGGAAGAGACCGCAAGGCTTGGTGTATGCTTGGAAGAGGGAAGAATCGACCTGCATGCGATTGACCTGTCGAAGTCACGGGAGGAAAACTGGCGCTATCAACGGTATGATTTTCTGCACAGATACTCGGATAAAGGTCCAATTCTCATGGCGCACCATCTGAACGACGCCGTGGAGACGTATGTAATGAGTTCCCTGAAGGGCAGACCTGCTCTGATTCCATACAGGAATGAGGAATACAACGTCATCCGTCCTTTTCTCTGCACCCCTAGAATCAAAATCAGGGAGTGGGCGGAGAACAACGGTGTCAAATGGATTGAAGACCCGTCCAACGAGGACATCAAGTACGACAGGAATTACGTCCGGTTGCGCATGATGCCGATGATTTATCATTTGAGCCCCGGAATCTCGACCATCGTGGAGAAGAAAATCCGCGAGAAGTTCGGAGAGGACGAGAGAATGGGAAAGGTTCCGTATCTCTAGTCTGTTATCGGACGCACGGGTGGGATTGGATTGCGGAACGGGGTTTTCGCCGGTGAAGTTTTTCGTTGACTTTTTGCTCTTTGCCTGATATGCTATGGACACAGCAACAAACAGCCAAAACAAGGAAATCAAATGAGTGACATCATTGCAAAGCGGTTCGAGATTACGGGAGACGATAAACTGGCTTTAAAGCGTTGGGCTACCATCCTTGACGACTTGGAGGATGCGATTGAACAGTATGCCGACGGATTTGTGGATTGCGACTATTACGTCAGAGAGGAATTCTCGAAAATGCAGGTCGCCGGAATCTCCTTCTTTTGGGCGGAATCCAAGGGGTCCATTGTCGTGGAACTGATTGACGAAATCCCATACGACGTGGAGGACAAGTTCGGATATACGGACCGCGTGTACAAAAAGGCTTGGGGATGCAAGGGAAAGACGGCGAATGCCGTTGCCAAGAAACTCTCCGGGTTCCTGAAGAAGTACGCGGACTTTATTGAAGATGGAACTATTCAGACGGAATACGGAATTACGGCAAAAGAGGCCGACGACCTTTCGGAGTACGTCAAATCCCATCTTGTCGCGAGCAAATAATCGCATATATGGGCAGGAAATTTAACGTACTTGCGACAGCGCTTCTGCTTGCCGTCCTTCTGTGCGAAATCGGAATCATCGCATACAGGATTTGCGAGGGCAGAAACGAAGAAAAGGTTGAGGAGAGGCAAACCGAGGAAAACGAGCAACGCAACAGATTCCTGCTTTATTATATGTGCATATTTTGCAGATGATAGCACAATCAAAAAATCGTTGACATCAACATCGGCATTTGATATACTGTAGGCATGAAAACGAAATCCAGCAATACTTCGGTCAAGAAAGCGAAGTCCGTAAAGTCTCCGAAGTTTGAGCGGCTCTGGAACACTTCCCCGTTCAATCTGAACAATTCTCCGTACTGGGAGCCCCCGACCATTGGGGCGGAACTGCTGTATGTAGGTCTCTGCTACATGGATAAAAAGGGGACTCCCATCAAAGACGAGTATCTGTTCAACGGGTCAAAGGTGAAAATCAGCGGAGAGTTCAATCGCCTCGGAATCGACGATGCTGGGCTTGTGAAGGATTTGGAGACGGCAATCGACGAAGTTATCAAGAAGCACATCAAATTGAAGGCACACAAAAAGCCGACAATGATTGTTCCGGAGGAGAAGAAGTGAAAA
>JAEEGJ010027034.1_pt1 | contig 11565 bp, 2 predicted proteins | sample 8958761 | NCBI WGS metagenome assembly JAEEGJ01 (sample SAMN16246546, study PRJNA631951) | gut metagenome | biome: gut microbiome; feature: rumen; material: RS-attached | host: Bos | place: Iran: Karaj | collected 2018-10
GAAAAGCACGAAGCTTGGGACGATTCCATGCTCATCATCAAGTAATGAGCTTGCGGACAAGCGCCGCGAACCATTAAAAAAGGAACCCTTCGGGGTTCCTTTTTTGTTCCATTTTCTTTTTTCTAATGTACATTTAATTGTTGTAACAGAAAAAATATTGGAAAGGGGAATAGGAGCGCTTATGAAAGACTACGCCTCATTCTTTTTTGTATTCGCTGCTGTTTTATGCTTATTGGCACAAGGGGCTTTTGCCCAAAATGTGAGCGATAGTTTGCCTTTGGCAGCAGATTCCGGTCTTTGGAATTCTATTGTCGCTAGCTTCCAAAAAAACTTTATCGTAGAAAGTCGTTACCGGATGATTATTGAAGGTTTACAGATAACATTGACTATCACCATTTTTGCAACCATTTTAGGAACGATATTAGGGGGCTTTGTATGTTGGACGCGCCTAAGCAAATTTAAGCTCCTTCAGCGTTTTGCTGCTATCTATGTAGATGTGATAGAAGGGGTCCCTGTGCTGGTGCTACTCCTGCTGATGTTTTACGTGTTTCTTTCTCCGTTAAACGCTTCGGGTGTCCTTGTGGCCATTATCACTTTCGGTATCAATACATCGGCCTATTTTAGTGAAATTTTTCGCTCCGCCATCGAAAATATCAATTATGGGCAGACAGAAGCTGGTCTTGCCTTGGGGCACACCCCTAGACAAACTTTCTTTAGAATCATTTTGGGTCAGGTCATCAAGAGAGGTTTACCGGTCTATCAAGGCGAAGTGGTTGCCCTGCTTAAAGAAACGAGTATCGTGGGCTATATTGCCGTCATTGACCTGACTCGTGCATGCGATATCGTCCGTTCACGTACTTACGAAGCGTTCGTTCCACTCATCGTTTCGGCTGTCATTTACTTTATCGTGGCCTGGGCAATCGGCTTTATGATAAAAAATCTAGCTATCAAGCGTTATTGGCGCACCGGCATTACTGCTGTTTTGCTCGCATTTTTCTGTTTGTTTAATTTCGGCGAATCTAGCAACACTACTCAAAACTCTTCGACTGTAGCAAAAACGATTCGCACTCTTGAAGATATGCAAAATGCGACGATGGTCGTGCAATTGGGGACCGAAGCGGAATTTGCTGCAGATGATATTTTCCGCAACACTAAAATGCTACGAGTGATGACAACACCAGACGCGTTTACAGCGGTGGTTAACGGCCGTGCTGATTTTGGGGTAGAAGACAAAGCGGTCATCCTAAATGCCATGCAGAGTGGAATCCCTGTGGATACATTGTCTTTTACAGACGAAACATATGGACTTTGTGCTTTGTTTGAAAAAACGAATACGACCTTGCAGAAAGAATTCAACGACTTTCTTAAACAAATTAAGAATACTGGAGAGCTGGATTCGTTAATCAACAAGTGGCTTCGCGGTGCGGATCCCTCCAAACATCCGATTCCTACACAAAAAGCGACCCATTTAAGCGGGGCTCCGATACGCGTCGCCACCGAAGGTGCATACCCTCCCTATAACCTCATTGTGAACGGAAAGCCCTCGGGTTTTGAGGTAGAACTCGGAATGATGTTTGGTGACGTTATTGGGCGGTCCATTGTTATAGATGTGATAGAATATGATGCGCTTATTCCATACCTGTCGGCAAAGAAAGGTGATGTTGTTATTGCAGGAATCGGACAAACTGAAGAACGCGCTCAAGAGGTCCTGTTTTCGGAACCCTATTATGATCAGGTCGAAATGGCGTTTGTCAGAAAAGATTCTAACGAACTACCGATTAATGCGGAATCTAAAAAAACAGGAAATCCATGGACAATCGCACTTGTCCTAGGCGCACTCTTTGTCGGCCTGGGCATTTTCGTTGTCGTTCGACTCCGCCTTTCACGTAAGGAGCCTCCCCGTTTTGAAAAAGATTCCTCTAAAGCTCTAATTTCTGTTTCGCATCTGCAAAAGAAATATGGAGATTTGCTTGTACAAAAAGACCTGAATCTCGAAGTGCACAAGGGGGATGTCATTTCTATTATCGGCCCTTCGGGCACTGGAAAGAGTACCTTCTTAAGATGCTTAAACCTGTTAGAAAAGCCTACAAGCGGAGACATTTTCATTCAGGGCGTAAACATTTTGTCGCCCAAGGCCAATGTTCCCATGATTCGTCAAAAAATGGGAATGGTCTTCCAGTCGTTCAACCTTTTTGAAGGTATGACTATTTTAGATAACATTACCATTTCGCCGATGAAGTTGTTGGGGATGTCCCGAAACGAAGCTGAGGCTGAGGCAAGGAAACTTTTGAATATGGTGGGCTTGGGCGAAAAGGCAAACTCCATGCCCGAAGACCTTTCTGGTGGTCAAAAGCAGCGTGTCGCCATTGCAAGAGCGTTGGCAATGCATCCTGAAATTCTATTGTTCGACGAACCCACTTCGGCACTTGACCCGACAATGGTAAGCGAAGTGCTCGCGGTGATGACCCGCCTTGCCCGCGAAGGAATCACGATGCTTATTGTTACTCATGAAATGCGTTTTGCACGTTTAGTGAGTACTCGCGTCTGTTACTTTGACGAAGGTGTTGTTTACGAAGAGGGAACGCCGGAGCAGATTTTTGAACACCCGCAACGCGAAAAGACCCGCAAGTTCATTCACCAAATTCACGAATCGACTTTCCAGATTAACAGTGAACAATTTGACTGGTATGCCATGATGGCGCAGATGAAGTCGTTCTGCGAAATGTTTAATTGTTCTAGAATGCATATTGAAGCCGTAGAACACTCCATTGAAGAGGCTCTCTCCATTGTGAAACCTGTTCCTGGTTTGAAAGTTTCACTAGAATACTCCGAAAAAGACGGATTTTCAAGGATATCGATTATCAGTGCAGAAAAAATTGATCCGACAATCCTTGAATCCGATAAAAACCTGCTGTCAGTCAGTATGTTGAAAAAGTACTGTCAGAATATTCAAATTACAGAGGATTCTTCGACACTTACCATGACTGTCGACTAAGCATTCAAAAAAGGAACCCTTCGGGGTTCCTTTTTTGGTGATACTAGCCACGCTGAAAAAATATTTTTTCATTTTATTTCCAAAAAACTTATTTTTAATGGTAAAAACGATGTGGTGTAGAGGAATTAAAATGAATTTTAAATTTAAAACTGGTTTTACCCTCATGGAGCTGATGGTCTACATAGCCCTTCTTGGAGGTATTGTCCTCATTGCAGGGCAGGCATTCAGCGATAGCACCAAAATGCGCATTCGTACGCAAAGCATGTTACAAGCAAACCAGATCGCCGGTAACGTGAGTTCAATTCTTAAAGAAGATCTCACGCAATTAGGAGCGAAAAGTTCTCAAGAAGCACCGGCCGCAGGCGCTACCATGGACGCGTTCAGTACAGACCACATGCACGACGTCTTTATGGATCCCGATAACGCCGATAACACAAAGAAGGATTCCTCTTCGTATAGTATTACAGAAAATCATGGCAGTGCAGACTTTGATTCACTTACACTTCGCCGTGTACGTTATGACGACAATGGGCATTATGTAGCAGTAGAACAGATTTCGTGGTTTGTTGAAGATCATACGCTCAAAAGAGGGTGCCAGACGATTTCTGGGACTGAGGACACCGATTTTTGCCCGACAAGCAAGCCTAATGTAGTCTCTATGTCTGAAGGAATTGACAAGTTCAAGGTCTATGCTGCAGAGCCGGGTGCAAAGGAATCGACATCGCGTATTTTTCCTTCTTCCGATACAAGTAAGCATGATTTTAGGCTTGTGCCCCGCTATGGTGATTATTACCTCGCCTATACAAATGTGGAACCAGCCGAAGGCGGACTGAGTGTAACCTTGTCAAGCTTTGCTTCTAACTATGATTTTGAAAATCAGGCCCCAATTACTGACGGCAAAAATGCAAATCAGGTGTTCGTTGCTGAAAAAAATGGAGTTTCAGACACCTGGAAAAATTTGTGCAAAAAAGTAACGCTTGATTCCAATGTTACGTACGAGATTTCGTTTACAATGCCATATTCCAGTGATGCAAGCAGGCTTTTCTGCCCGGGCCGGGATTACATGTCCTTTGGATTCCGCAGGTCTAGCGATGGAACTAAACCAAGTCAAATAAACGATTTTCTTTTCTTTCCACCGACTAATGCGGGGGCATCCGAAGGAACACGAAGGTTCCGCTTTAAGACGAAAAATAAGCTAGAAAATGTCTGCATGGCCTTTACATTTGCAAGCTATTCTCCTGTTGTAGCCACCGGAAAAATAACCATTAGCGGAGTAGTCCTGAAAAAGGTCGAAACTGCAAATTACACTTTTAGCGGTAGTGCTATAAGCATTAATGACAAGAAAAACGTTAAGGCATTGCAAGTTGAATTCGTTGTTAGCATTCGTGGAGAAAGCAATGTTTTGTCACTCATAATTCCTATTCCGAGCAACGGAACAAAGGATTAAGGAGGATATTATGTTTAGTTCTAAAAAGGGCGTATCCTTAATTACAGTTCTTATGTTCATGCTTGTAGCGACCATTGCCGCTACAGCAACGTTTAAATGGCTTACTTCTGAAAACCGTTCCAGCGCATCGAGAATGTTGCGGCAGGAGGCTTATCAAAGTTCTGTGGCCGGAATAGAAAATGCCCGCGCCTGGATGTCGAACCATCCAAACGATGTCGGAGCTCTTATAAAGCAGTATTACGACAATCAAAAAAGACCGATTCTGCTAAATTCCGTATTGCCTCAACTAGATCGGAATGGACAGTCTTATAATGTATGGCTAACTGCAGTAAACACCTCCAGCAACACCTATAAGCTTAAGTTACTCTCAGAAGGAAATGGCCGTAATGATTCGAAGCATACAGAAGCGGCAATCATCCGTGTTGATGGCCTTTACCGTATAAGAATTCCGCAAAGTAGTGAAAAGTTCACATTCAACAAGGCGTTCCATGGCGCTAGTGAAGGTATTACGGGAAACGACATCATCGGTTCCGGCAACATCAATGGCGACTGGGCATACAGTAACACCCCGGTTGTCAACGGAGACATGATTGTTACTGGCAATGCGACATATGGTGGTACGGTTCACCATTATGGAGACTTCTATCTCGGTGGCAACTTGAACAATCCTAATGGTGAGACCATATACGGTACCGAAGGGCTAGATACATCCGTTATTTACATTGGCGGGAGTATAACCTGTCCGGACGGCCAACCCATTACTGTCCATGGGGACTTGTATGTGAAAGGAGATATTAGCAATCACTGCAAGGTGAACGTGAAAGGGAACCTAACCGTTGGTGGTCACATTGTTAGGAACAATGATTTTAATATTACTGTTGGTAAGAACTGGGTGTTTACAAACCAGAACAGCGCCCCTGAAGAACAGCTTGAAATAGGCCATGATTATCCAAACAACAATACCAACTTTAGTGTTGGACGAAACTTGTACTTGCCTTACAAGTTGAAAGCCCATTGCTCAACCGGGAATAACTGCGGTGACTCTCAAGGAAAGCGTGGGTTTACTGTGGGCGGAAATGTTTATCAATATAAGAATTCGCCATTTGTTCTTGAAACGCAAGAGGAAAACGAATATGGTTACAGTTATGGCGCCTATATGGATGGCTACACTCGTCCATTTAATAATGATTGGTCGAGGCCGTTCTGTAGCGATGACCATACCAATTGCAAACGTGGCCGTATTTTCTCGTTTAACGCCAATTCTATTTCTACCGACCGAGTTCAGGAATGGAAAGAGACTGATAATGTCTTGAAAAATATCAGCGATAACTATTGGCCGCATATCAATCGAATCAATAAATACGGGAAGATGATTAATAAGACGACTAATCGCATTCCCGAACCCATTATGCTGAAAAATGAAACGGCATGGAAAGCGGCTAAGGCAAATTCGTTCTGCGGTATTGGAGACCAGTTTGCCATGGACAACAACTTCGTCAACAACCTGAACATGTGCTATGTCAATGCTAAAAATCAGAATAAGCTTTACAATGACGAATACCTCATTATAGAATGGAAGTACCAGGAACACAAAGATATAACTCAAAATCTTGTTGGAAAATTTGTCTTTGATGTCACAACGGCTCTTGGCAATACGGCGTTGCCGCCTACGTCTAATGGGAGCATTGTTTTCCTGTATCTTGAACAAGGAGCAAATGGTCAGTTGCAAGGGCACGCTGGCTACGACTACAACTATCTCGTATATTCCAAAGAGGATATCAATGAAATTAACGGCATCCATTTCAAGGGCAGTGTTGTCATGGCTGACGGCAAGGCTCTTAAAAAGTATCAGGGTGGCAACAATCTTGAGTTTAATGGCGATGTCTTAAAATCCTTGGCTAATGCGGGTATTATCAAGGAAAATCCGGAATATACAAAATTGACTGGAGAAGATGAAGTCGAAGAAGGCTCGTCGAGTACCGAAAACACAAATGTATATGACACTTACTATATCGCAACAGCATCTCAACTTGCATTGACTCTGGAATCTCAATATGAAAGCCGTGAAGAATTGGAAACTTCTGGAGCTAACGCGCCTCAAGCTATTTCCCCGACAGTACTAATCCTTCCACGAGCCATTTATATCACAAGAAATGCGGACGGAAAACTTGAGGACTACTATAACATTATCAACCTGAATGGAGCCAATGAGCAGAAAGATCCGTCAAGAGTAAACTGCAATCCGTCCCTGAATACCTATGGACCGTTGTATCAAAACAACGTCCTAATTTCAGAAGATGTTTATACATGCAACTACCAAAGTGAAAACTATGGGGACATACCATTCTATGTCGTGGTGAGTGGAGAATCAGGAAAAACACCTAAAATTTTCATGGACGATGACTATATCGAAATTACGACTAGCGATATGAAGACTGTTTCGGCACAGGTAAATGCTACATCACCAAGCGCACAGGAAGTTTCTATTGATGTTTCCGTATCTAAACCTCCTAGCGGGTGGACTGTCACTCCAGTTTCTGGAACTGAATTAACGCTTCGTGAAAGTTCTGATATCGAAAATGTCTATACACTTACATTTAGGCCTAATGTATCTACAATAGATTTGTTTACTGTAACAACGACGGCTACAGCTCCGCAAGGGCAGGTGCACTTCTACTTAAGGTCCCCGATGTTGGGCTGTACTATAGCACCTCCGTCTGATGCAACAGTCATCATGACTGGCTATGTTTCTATTGAACGTGGTACAATTAGCCAATATTGCAGTAAAAGCGAAAACACACAAATCTGTTCTGAAAACGGCTATGATAAAAAAGCCGATTACCTCGACTGCGATGAATTTGTATCTGGAGAATGGGTGAGAGCTTCGGGTACGAACGTCACTGTAGTCACTCCAAACAATAAATGGAGCGTCGGTACCAACACAGCAATTTCATTGAAAGACATGCACAATGTTCCTACTTATTGTGAACTGCTGTTGCCAACAGAAAACAATGTCATCTCGCAGGCGGATCAAAATGGAGAATATACGTTATATGCCTCGTTAAAGCGTAAACGCTATACATTGACAGTGAAGACTGAAAATGCAACGGACAGTGATTCTAAAGTATCCGTTTATTATGGCGAAGACGGGGAAGATTATGCAGATGGAACATCTAGTATTTGTGAAAAAAATAGTGATGGTAATTTAGTTTGCGATGTCTATGCCGGCTGGTATGTAAAGACCACATATACCGAAGGTGGAGATGACAAGTTCTCACGCTGGGAATGCACGGGCGACAATTGCCCGAATCCGTCATCTGCAGGTAAAGGGGCAAACATAACAAGTAGAACTTACGAATTGCAACCGATTTCATCGGATAACACGATTACAGCGGTATTCAACGATAGAGATAAACACTGTTTCTACGAAGACTTTACCGATTTGACGGCATTCTGCTCAGGCAACCAAATCCATTGCATTAATTCTTGTGAAGGTGGTAGTAACTATTCCTGCTCTGTTTCCGGAGTCAATGCGGAATGGCAGCTGATGTATCCAAATAACGGAAATAGTTCAAGCGTTCCGCCAGTCATTCAGAATGGCTACATAACATCCAATAATAGTGCGCAAACAGGAAACTCAACAATCATCCTTAGCACAAAAGAAGCAGGTATTCATGGAACAATGACAGCCATGCTCCAGACGACGATTCTTGAAAACAGAAACAAGAGTTTGAATTCGGGCTTTATTTTCAGTTCCGATGCAACGGCAAGTTCGTTTACCATTTTGAATATTTATGGTGATGCAAGCAATAGCAAGGCGCTTACAGCCCGTGTTTGCGAAGGCACCCAAAGCTCAAATACGGTAAGTCATGTAAATTGCAATGATGAAGTTTTCAAGAAGTCTAATTCACATACTGTATCGATTAATTCCGAAGATATGATTAAGCTTGAAATCGAGCTTACTATCGAAAATAAGCTAAAAATCAAAGCAACTTCAAACAACGAAAACTCCTCGGTTGAACTTGATATATCCTCTTATATGCGGTCTAGAGATGAACACAGCCGTTACGTTGGTTTCAACGTGTCTGACCCGTCGTTCCGATTGTACGATATTGGTTGGAGTAGCTATTTCTTTGCTGATGAATGCTTTGAAAATCCAACAATTAGCTGTTCCTTTGCGGCGAACTATCTTGGTGGCCGTGTACCGTTGGAGAAAAATGTCAAGCCATGGGTTGGCGTTTCTAGTTGGTTCGAAGATAACAACTGTACCTTGACTTATTACTACAATGGTTGTGATAATGCTACGGGTAATTCTACGTCGGGATGTTCAAATGGCATGTTTAATAGGGACTGGATTACTTCATGGTATGATGAACATAAGGACGGAACATTCTTTGGTGCTACGTTGAATAGCTCGACATACAACTTTTCAACAGACGGTCTCCATGGAACAACGGTTGTCAACACGTATGGTTATACGACATACAAAACAACTATAAATGACGCTAAGGTCAAAATCACATGCGACGATGAAACTAGCCTCAATGGTAAATGGACCAGTTGCGGAATGTTCCAAGTTGGCGACATCGATCGATGCGCTCAAAATGCAGAAATCCTCGGTAGCTCAGCGACGCCAAAGTATGGTTCAGCCGATGTGGAACTAGAAATTCCTGTGGGGGAAGGAGATGCCATTCTTAACCTTCGCAGTACAACCTTATGGATTGACATTTCTGGATTTACTGAGGGCGACGATAAGATTATCCTTTATCTAAAGGATCAGAATGACAACTTGAGCATTCCGAGAGAAATGAATTCCAATGGTCTGCAGTCTTTCGACGTGGATGTTATGTCTAACCTAGATTCGTTCGATCCACAGACTGTAAAATCGATCGTGCTCAAGAGTTCGCTTTATCCGTACCAAGTGAATTCAGTTATGTCTTCTTGCCCATACGCACTGAATATCAGCAATTGCAAGGCTTCGTACAACGGCATTTCCTGGAGACTTACTTCCACAATCACAAACTTGGAGGGCGCTGCTGTCAATGGGTGCTCGGTTACGGGCATTGAAAGTATGACTGATGTTTCTTGTCCGGAAAACGGAGTCTTTGCATTCAACGAAGAAGGCTTATACGAACAAGTAAATAGTAGCGGTTTCCCGGTAACAAGGGAATTCGAAATTGTTGCAAAGAGTGCGGATGGCGGTGAAGTCAGTTGCAAGACGGAGCCGGTAACTATTGTGCCTATTAATATTACCTGCAGTGTTGCAGAAGAAAAAGTTGTAAAGGGAGCAGGAATGCCTGCTTTGACCTTTAGCTTTGAAGGATGCCCGAATTCAACTTGCGGCTACACACTGTCTGTCGAAAATGAGGAATCCGTTGAAGGATCTGGCACTGGAGAATCATCCACTTGGACTCCTTCTATAAATGTATCCCCAGCGCTTTCGAGTGATAGTTATATATACTATGTCATCGTATCTGGCGTTAGAAAGGAATGCGGAACTGTGACTGTTGAAAATGCAAGCGAAGCTTCTGTCAGCAACTGCCAACTTGAAAAAGACGGTGTTCATCTTGAAAACTACAAGTTTACTGCCGATGTAACCCCAGCGAATGATGGCTCTGCATGGAATATGCAAGTTATAGTATTCGATCACAATGGTAATCAGATTAAAAAAGTACCCAATGAACCCAAGAAGAGTACAGATCCAGGAACGAAAGACGGTACGTATTTTGATGTTCCCATACCAACAAATAAACTTGCTGCAGGTAATTATTCCGCACAGTTGTTCTTGAATGGCGAAAAAGTTGCTAATTCCGGTTGCCACATTTCCTTTGGAATTGATGCAGTAAGTTCTAGCAGCTCTGCAACGCCGGTCAGTTCATCTTCAACTCCTAAGAGCAGTTCGAGCAAAACAACACAAAGCAGTAGCTCGGTTAATCAATCCGGTGTACACGCAACATGTTCCTTCGAAAAGGCTATTATCAGGGGAGCGTCAACGGCGAACTTTATCGTGTCCTCAATGAAAGGCATGGAAAAAGACATGCAATATGGAGCCACATTCACATTGAAATCTGATTATTATTCTAATGATTTCTGGTTTGGCAAGAATGAATCAAAAACATTAACTTTGCAAGAATTGGGAAAAATTTCAAATCCTGGAGGAACATACACCCTATATACAGAAGATGATCATGCAATTTGTTCGGCAGAACTTGAAACGATCGAAGGTGGATTAGAAAATTGCGAAATAAGCAAGACAAACGTTTTGGTTGGCTCCCAATTGACTATTTCTGGAAATTATATTGGAGCTAGTTGCTATAATGCTTGGATTGATATAGATGGAGCTTATGTCAGCGGAGTTGCGTGCAATATAGGCGCAATATCGGAAACGTTCTTCGCATCGAATGATCGTGGTACAAAAAGCTACGTTCTCCATGTAAATGGTATCCCAAATACAACTTGTTCATTCGATGTTACAACCGGAGGATATACAATTAAACAACTTGGTGGTCACAATGAATGGAACGATTGGAATACAGTTGATGTAGCCTGTAATGATTCGGTTTATATCAAGGTCAGTGGAGACGCTAATCGAACTGTATACTGCCGAAGTGACGACAAAAAGGGCCACATCACCATAAGAGGCGCAGGCTTTGGATCTAACTCAAACGCTTCAACATGTAATTCGAATGGGATCTGTGAAGATGCGACTTTAGGGCTTTGTATCGCTGGAGAAAATCCATGTGAAAGAGTAATCTACACATCATGTACCGAAAGTATGATTAAGTGCAGAGTTGAATAAAAAACTTTTCCCAAAAACTCCCCCACTGGGGAGTTTTTTCGCATTTAGTCGTGCAATAAAGCCGCTATTTTTCTAAATTTCGCCGTACTATGAGTGAAGCTATTAACAATGTCAAGCAGGCCTTTGATGCAGAACTTGCACAAACGGACCTCACCAATCAAGAAGCGGTCAACAATCTCCGCGTAAAGTACCTCGGCAAGAAGGGCGCCGTCACGGACCTCATGAAGCAGATGGGTTCGCTCAGCGCCGAAGAACGCCCCGCTTACGGCAAGCTCGTGAACGAACTGAAGGTTGCCGTTTCCGAAGCTATCGACAAGGCTATCG